>Ga0307430_1003117_pt1 | contig 10484 bp, 7 predicted proteins | sample SalMarWE160130MG_FD_202159 | JGI IMG/M metagenome (GOLD analysis project Ga0307430, IMG submission 202159) | Salt marsh sediment microbial communities from the Plum Island Ecosystem LTER, Massachusetts, United States - WE1603-130 | ecosystem: Environmental > Aquatic > Marine > Intertidal zone >... | reverse complement strand
GGAATGTTTGCCAACGTCTCAACATTATTAATGCAGGTGGGATAGCCGAAAAGACCCTTTTCAATCGGATACGGCGGACGCTGCCGCGGCTCACCGATTTTGCCTTCGATGGATTTTATCAGTGCTGTTTCTTCTCCGCAGACAAAGGCCCCTGCTCCACGAAAAATCTCTATCTCAAAATTAATGTCTGTACCAAGAATATTCTTACCCAGCAGACCCAATTTACGGGCTTCCCTCAAGGCAATCGTTGCGTGCTTGATAGCCAGCGGATATTCATTACGGGCATAAATAATACCATTGCTGGCTCCAATAGCTATTGCAGCAATAATCATCCCTTCTATTATGGCATGCGGATTGCCTTCTAATAACCCACGATCCATATAAGCTCCCGGATCTCCCTCATCTGCATTGCATATTATATATTTTTGACCATTGCCATTATTTGCTTTCCGGGCAAACTCCCATTTTTTCCCGGTAAGAAATCCTGCGCCACCGCGTCCCCGTAATTTTGATTTTAGAACTTCCTTAATTATCCATTCCCTATCCGGTTTATCTAATATTTTTTCCAGTCCCTCATAACCCCCGATTTTTATATAGTCTGTTATCTTTATTGGATCAAGAAGTTGATTTTGACCAAATATTTTTATAGTCTGCCCTTTAAAAAAAGGTATTTCCTGCTGTGTCAAATATTTCGCGCTAGAACCGAGTTCCTTATAAAGGAGCTCTTCGACTATTTTACCCTCTATCGCAGCATCAATTATTCTGGGTACATCTGCCATTTTAAGCCTGGCATAAAGATTATTCCCCGGTTCAACGATAATAAAAGGCTCTATCTCGCAAAATCCCAAACAACCTGTAATGCGCAGCGAGATTTTATCATATAGTTCCCGCTTCAGAATCTCCCGTTTTATGATACGTATCAGATCGTTTGAGCCGCTCGCCTGACCGCACGTTCCTGAACCTATAACAATGCAGGGTTTGTTATTATGAGAAGCAGCCAGAATTGTTTTTCGATATGTATTTAATTCGGTAATAGTGTTAAAAGCCTTCATCTCTTTTTTCCTTACCTAATTTTACGCGTATTGATTTGATCCAGATCCAAGATATGCCCCCTGCACCCTCTGCGTGTACAAACCTCCAACGTGCAGCTGTCACGAATAAGCATAGCGGCCATAGAGGTACCGCATTCCGGGCAATTAGAAAAGCTTAAAAATTCATCGCCGCAGTGCGGACAATAAAAGCGGGATAATTCATTAAAAGGAATCTCGAACTCTGATGCTATATTATAACTACCATAGAGGGAGGATAATCGCAGCCAGCATTGCTTACTGTTAGAGTTAATATTTAATTTAATAGAGGGATATCCATCAATAAGATAATCCTTATCCATAAGGCTTTTCTTACACATGGGACAAGACACTTTTACGGGGAAAATTCTACTGTCGCTTGCGAGGTTCACAGTATCAAGGCCTTGCAGGGTTTTTGTAATTATAGTTTTTACTCTTTTTTTGCTGACATGTGAAAAATAATGTCCGTCCACAACAACCGTTGGTCCCAGCGCACAGGCGCCCAGGCAATTAACCGTTTCAATCGTAAACTCTTTATCGGGCGTGGTGTTTCCTGCTTCTATTCCCAATTGCTGTTCAAATTCTTCAACAATCCTGGGAGCACCGCGGACATGGCAGGCTGTGCCCAAACAGACCAATACCAGATGTTTGCCTCTTGGTTTCAGACTGAAGGCTTTATAAAAAGTTGCCACTCCATAGATATCGACTAAGGAGTGCTCGGTTTTCTCGGCTATTATCTTTAATGTCTGGGCAGGAAGATAGCCGTATTTATTTTGAATTTCTTGTAAAATAGAAATGAGCTCAGAGTGATTTTTATTATATTTTTTTATGATGCTTACAATTTCTCTTTCTTTAATAGTTTCCATTTTAGTCCTCCACCTGTTATTGTTTATTGATAATGAAGGTAATCATATTTTTTTTATTTTTTACTATAAGTTTATTAAAGGCCTTTAAAGGTAATTTTCACAATGCCAGATTCCTCCTTCGCAGGGTGTATGAGTACAGGTATCTCTGTTATCACAATTAATACACAGGCCCTTATTTTTAGCAGTGTTATCATTACTTATGGAAGTATCAGCTTTTTTCAATGGTGCTGCTGATTTATTTTTTATTTTACGTGTATGTCTCTTTGGAGTACTGTTATCAAATTCGTCGCATTGCCATATGAACGAGATAAGATTCCGGGGAAAGGTACAGCTTATTGAATTATTACATGTTGAGCAAAGCCCTTGAAAACCACTATATTTATTTCTAGATGACATAATATATATATCTCCGATGTCTATGTGCTTTGCCACTCTCTTCTCCTCTATTGTGTTTTATACTGCAAAAATTGTACCAACTGCATAGAATTTCATCACATTGCTGTTTCACGGAGAAAATAGCTGAAAATAAGCAAAAATCCTCTTAAATTTGCCCTTTTTGAAGATGTATACAGACGGAGACCATAGAAATAACCATATTTTTTAATGAAAATGAATGGATGAAATTGTATCACCGGGTAAAAATTATCCGGTTACAAATTATGTTGTTTCGGGCCTGATATTTCTTTTTTCAGTCTGTCACGCAGGGTTTTTCTGGTAATACCCAGTATCCGGGCCGCTTTGGTTTTGTTCCCGTTTACCATGGTAAGTACGTTATTAATATAGTCGCTTTCAACCTGAGCCAAGGAGCGGTTAAACCCGTTTTCCCTCATAGCAGAGAAGCGCATCAACGAAGGCAGATCGGGAGTGTCAATAATTGTACCTTCTTTCATAACAACCAGGCTTTGAATCAGATTTTCCAGTTCCCGCACATTTCCCGGCCAATAATAACTTTGAAGTACACTTAACGCATTTTGCGTAAACTGGCAGAAGGTCTTGTTGTATTCCTGTGAAAATTTTTCAGAGAAATGACGGGCTAGAATCAGGATGTCTTGATCCCGTTCCCTTAAGGGCGGGATATTAATGGAAATGACATTGATACGGTAAAATAGATCTTCTCTAAATCTGCCCTTTGTAACTAATTCGGACAGGTCTTTATTGGTAGCGGCCAGGATTCTTACATCTACTTTTTGGGGCCGTCTGGAAGCAATCATACACACTTCTTTATCCTGCAGTACCCTGAGGAGTTTTATCTGCATAGCCGTACTGGTCTCGCTGATTTCATCAAGAAAAATTGTGCCTCCGTCCGCTGTTTGAAAAAAACCGGCGCGGGATTCGAAAGCTCCGGTAAACGCGCCTTTGACATATCCAAAAAGTTCACTCTCCAGAAGACTTTCAGGTATTCCGCCGCAGTTGATAGGCACAAAAGGCGCTCCCGCTCTGGAGCTGATATAGTGGATAGCCCGTGCCACAAGCTCTTTCCCCGTACCACTCTCTCCCGTAATCAACACGGTTGCCGAAGTGGCCGCTGCCTTTTCTATGAATTGGAAAACTTTATGAATAGCTTCTGAATTGCCCACAATACCGAAAGGCGCGGATTTATTTTTTTGCAATTGACTGCGCATATTTTTTCGCATTAAAAGCTTATCCAGCGCCCTGCGGGCGGCGAACACAAGCTCATTATCGGTAAAGGGTTTTGCCAGATACTCCTCAGCTCCGGTTTTAACGGCTTCCACCGCTCCTTGAATGGAAGGATAACCGGTAATGACGATTACTTCCGTGTCACAGAAATTCTCTCTTACGTGTCTTATAAGATCATGTCCGCTTACGGCAGGCATTTTTATATCGGTTATCACAAGATTGATATATGTGGAATCAAGAATCTTCACGGCATCATCCACATTTAATGCCGTAAACACCTTATATCCCTGTGATTCCAGATTTCTCTTAATGATCTCAACTGTGTTAAGGGCGTCGTCCACTACAAGAATAGATTCTTTTTCCGGGAATTGTCGAATCTTCATTTGTTTCCTTCCAAACAGGATTGATGTACGGGCAGTTTTATTTCGAACCTGCTGCCCTTGCCTGGTTTGCTTTTAATTTTAATGGAACCCCCGTGTGAAGTCACAATACCGTGCACAACAGCCAGACCCAGACCGGTTCCCTGTCCCACCTCTTTAGTAGTGAAAAAGGGAAGAAATATCTGCTTCAAAGTAAGCTCACTCATACCCTGCCCCGTATCCTCAACAATAAGCAACACACTGTTATTTTTTCCGCGTGTTTCTACTTTTAAGCTACCTCCTTCGGGCATTGCCTGTATGGCATTCACTACAAGATTTACAAGTACTTGAGTTATTTGGGCCGGATCTATTGTCAACTTGGGTATGTTACGATCAAGCAGGCGAATTAACTCGACTCCTTCCTTTGCGCATCTGGATTCCAGAAAGTAGAGTCCATCTTCAACAATCTGATTTAAATCGGCCGGGGCCATTTTTGTGGGCATCTGCCGGGAAAAAATGAGCAGTTTTTTAACTATTTCTCTGGCATGAAGTGAAGCATTTACTATCTTTTCTATATCCTGTTTAATTGTTTTGCAAAGATTTTTATTTTTATTGATAAGCTGGGCAAATCCGAGAATATTGCTTAACGGTTCATTAAGTTCATGAGCCACACCCGCTGACAGCTGACCGATAGTGACCAGACGGTCGGCATGACGTATCTGCTCTTTAAGCCTTTTTTTATCTTCCTCCGCCTGTTTCTGTTCGATAATAAGCGCCAACGCTTTGGCTATGTTATCGATTAATTTTCGCTCTTCTTTTAAGAAAGGACCTTCATCGATCTCTACCGTCTGTTCCGAATAGACTACCTCGATGACACCCCGTTTTTCCCCTTTTACAATGATATCCGCATGCAAGTTAAACGGGCTGTCTTTAAAACCGGCGGTTGAATACACATGTCCGTCAAGCACAATTCTGCCGCAGGTTATTTTCGGGTACTGCCAGGCCGGCGGAAGGAGTTCTACAGCACTCTGCATAATTTCATTAATCGAAGCACCTGTGCTGGCCGCCTGTGCTATACCGTACATGCATGCTAATTCTTTTACTCTTTCTCTCAGTGCGGCCTGGGTACGTTGATTCAATAAGGATATCCCCAGAGTTTGTGTAAAATCTTCAAATAATTCTATTATTTGTTTTGTACAATAACTCTTTTTAGGATTTATAAGCTTTAAGAATCCAATTCTGTCATTTCCGTTTAATATTGGAACGAGAATGAGAGATCCGAATTCCTTGTTCAATTTAAAATTATTTCCGGCGGATATAACGGCTCTGTTTTCAATAGAAAAACTTTTTCCTGTAGAGCGTACAATTTCATAACTTTTTTGTTTATCGATATGTATGAGGCACAATTCTATTTCATCACAAGCGGTTAAATTAATAAGCAGCTTTATAACTTTTTTTAAGAATTCAACTCTTGAAAGTCCGGAATTGGCATATTTTGTCACTTTATAGGATAATACACGAAACTGTTCTAAAAGATTGCTCTTATGAGTATAAATTTTTATGGCGGTTGAGCTTTTTTTCACAATTGGATCTATTGTAGCAAATTTTTGTTGAATAGCAAGAATTATTATCAAAAACACCAAGTGTTTTAATCCTCGCTGTTAAAGAGCAGCATTTGCATGCAACCGAAAAAGTTACGGGGAATAATAATTTTAGCTTGTGAATAAGCCGGAGATTATTATATAATATCAGGGAGAATCTATGCCGGAAAAAGAAAACAATAAAATTACAGACCGCAGCCTCATAAAAAAAATAGAGGATCTGACAAGTTTACTTGATGTAACCCGCCTGCTCTCATCGGACATGTCGCTGCAGAATATACTGGAAACAATGTTCCGTACTACTACCGACATCATGAACTGTGACCGCTACAGCCTCTTTATTTATGATGATGAAAAAGACGAGCTTTATTCCAGAATTGCGCTTGGTTCGGAGCAAGAGGAAATTCGTTTTCCCGCAGACAAGGGAATCGCCGGTAATGTGTTTAAAACGGGCAACCTGGTAAATATAAAGGACTGCTATGCCGATCAACGCTTTAATCCGGAAGTTGATCTCAAAACAGGATATAAAACCAATACCCTGCTCTGTGTTCCCGTAACATCTTTTGACGGAAAAAGAATCGGTGTTATTCAGGTGCTTAATAAAGAGCAAGGTGTGTTTACGCTCTATGATGAATACCTTTTAAATGTACTCGCCTCTCATTTGGGAGTTGCCATCCAGCGTGCCTTTCTTGTGGAAAACTATCTGGAAAAACAGAAGATGGAAAGCGAGATGAACATTGCTTATAAAATTCAGGCATCGCTTACTCCGGATCATGCACCTTCATATGAAGGTTTCGATCTATCCTGCTTCAGCAGACAATGCGAAAGCACGGGCGGTGATTATCTTGACTTTGTAGTTCCGGACAAAACCAGGCTGGGAGTAGTAATCGGTGATGTAACAGGGCATGGACTCGGAGCATCATTATTGATGCTGGTCGCCAGAAGCACTTTCAGAGTACTTATTGAAGATACTCACAATATGCCGGAGCTTACCGCGCGTATGAATAGCAGGATTATGCAGGATTTTAGCCAAGGCAGGAGCATGACCTTGTTTTACGGTATTCTGAATAATGAAAACAATACTCTCAGGTTTGTTAATTGCGGACACGATGAACCCCTGTGGTATCATGCCAAAGACGGAACAATAAGCTGTCTTGCCCAGTGCGGTCTTTCCTTAGGAATGCTGCCGGGAGTAGTTTATAAAGAAGGAGACCTGCTCAGGCTTGAGCAAAACGATATTCTTGTATTTTATACGGACGGCATAACCGAAGCCATGAATCAGAAAAAAGAACTATTCGGAGCAGCAAGGCTGGAAGCTGTAATTAAAAAAAATGCTTCCAAGAATGCCGCTGCCATACAAAAAGCGGTGCGGCAGTTGATTGTGAGGTTTATACAAGATGGCAGTCAGCAGGATGATATGACCATGATCGTGATAAAGGTAAAATAACTATTTTACTCCAAAATCCGCTTAATTCGTTCAAAAATCTCTTCGATAGTTCCCATACCGTCGATATCTCTGACAACAGCCCGCGGTCTGTAATAGTATAGACAGGGTTCGCTCTGGCTCTTATAGGTATTAATCCTGTTTTGAATTACGGCAGGATCAGCATCGTCACTGCGGCCTTCTATTTCGGCGCGGCCCTTAAGGCGCTGCATTATTTCCTCATCCGAAACAGCGATATTGATGACATGGTCAAGTTTGATCCCAAGCTCTTTAAGTATTATGTCAAGAGCTTCGGCCTGCGGTGTGCTTCTGGGAAAACCGTCCAGCAGAAATCCCTGTTTTACATCATCGCAGCTTAAGCTCTCTTTTACCATAGCAATGGTAATCTCATCCGGCACCAAAGCTCCCTGATCCATGTATTCTTGAGCTTTCTTACCCAGCTCCGTACTGTTTTTTTTATGATAGCGGAACATATCTCCGGTAGAGATATGCGGTACCTGCAAAAGATCAACCAGCTTCGCAGCCTGCGTGCCTTTACCCGCGCCCGGAGGCCCAAATAATATAATATTTTTTCCCGGCATATGTGCAATCCTCTTTCTATTGATTTTAATATAATAGTGTGAACCATAATTTAAAAGCAAAAGTAAGTCAAGGTTTAAGGATTTCAAAACAGGTTTATAAACGATACTTTTTTAAGTAAATACTTATACTTAAATTTTTTGGATTTTATTCCATAATATTAAATTATAATTTTACATATTTTTATTTACTGTTGATAATATTCTCCTAAATGCGGGATGTATAGAGTAAATCATATCAGATTCTTTAGTATCTTTCAAAGTAGCTCTTAACTTTGCCATATTATAAGAAACAATGTAGGAATAACTTTCATTATCATCCATGCAGATACCAATAAAAGCAAACCATAACAATATTTCCCGGACTTCTTCTAATTTATTCTCTGGTACACCTGCTTCACTAAGTCTTAAATCAATTTCTTCACCTGACATCACATTATCTGCTCCTATAAAAGCGAGAGCCACATCAGGCAAATCAGGAAATATATCTCTTATTTCATAACGTAATTCATTGAGCATATCTTCAGAGAATCCTTCTTCTGCAGTAAAAATATCATCCTGCTGCACACGTTCATGTCCTCTACTGACTGCTATTTGAATACATTTACGAACAAAATTAAGGATGTCTCTGGGTCGTAAGAATGTTCGTGCTAAAACGTAATTAAATGAACTTTCGCCCCTAACATGTGGATCAAATAGTCTGCTCCATACTTCTTCGAATGAGCCATCCAATTCGGGGGCTTGATATCTAAACCGGAGTATAAGGAGTTCTTTCATAAGCTCTATATCTGACCAATCGAGATTAACGTAAGATTCTTTTCCTCTATCCGGTGTCATGTCAATAAGATGATCAAAAACATCTCTACGAATAAATATTGTCGCAACACAGTCTATTCCATTAATCTCCACATCATGTTGTATTTTACGCGTTGCCTCGAATAAGCACCTTATGATTAATATATCTTCTTTCTTTAGGCCGTGCGTAGGGAAGCCTTTATCAATATTATCAAATAATATCAATACACCTTTAAATCCTTTTAAATGCTTTATAAGAATTTTACTAAGAGATTTTATATCTGAACGATATATCGCTTGAGTAATATCAGGTGTAAGTATTTCTTTAGCTTTCTTCGTGGGGAATTCATTAATTAAACGATTAACGAGAGTCATTAATCTTTCCGAAAAATCACCCTCAACATCCACATGTTTTTTATAGACGTATTCCAGTTCATTATATTCTTTACATGACTCGTCGTTGCTAAAAGCTATTTTGACTTCTTTCGCCAATACTTTATAAGTAATCTCTAACAGAAGAATATAATGCCAAAAAGCTGTTAGTGTGTGCACTTGCAGACCTTCGCTTAAATTAGAAAGAACCATTTCTCGTAATCTTATAAACTGATGCCCTTCAGGTTTTAAATCCAAAACCAACTTATCACTTCTTGGTGCAAATTGGCTTCTTATTCCATAAAACATTGCTGTTTTACCAGTTCCTTTTCTCCCTATTACTATTCTGGCATGGCCCTGTCTTGCCTGCTGAAATTGCGGTGTTTTAACAAAATACATGGAAAGTGCTTGGATTTCATTCTCTGCTGCGATATCACCAAGATCAATACGTTCTAGCAGTTCCTTGGGTAATGGTACTTGTGTTTGTTCAAATGACTGTAAAGTATTCGCTGTTTCACGAAGAATACTCTCTATATACTGTGGAATTGCATTAGCCTCTGTATAAGGTATTACTATATCACGATAGTCAATTTGCTGGTGATTGGCACCTTCTTGAAGCATTAATACATGTTTTCCGGCAGACATTGCCATACCACAAACAAACGCAGCCCTCGCATTATGTATTGATGCGCCTGTTCTGTCATCGTCCAATAGGTGCGCAACGACACTAATTGAACTTAAAACTTGTTTATACGCTTCATGTAATGATAACCTAGGTATTTCTCTAGAATCGAATGTACGAAATCTAAACCAAGACTTTTTTAAGCAAGAAAATAATTTAATACTTCCCTCTGTATCTATTGGAGAGCGTATAAAATAAACAGGAGAATTTTTATTAAGATACGGTTTAACATAAACTGGCGGAGAAAATACTTTTTTACTACTAACAAGTTTAGATAGTTCTTTACTATTTGTAAAGGGTTGAAAACCAAGCGTATCGAAAATTCCAATTTCATCAAAAATTTTCTTTTGTGATTCATAACTAGTATCACGTACAGGTAAAACAGGTTTTAGTAATCCTATTGCATAACCTAATTCAAAAAGCACATTAAAATTCATATTAGTTATATTAGCGACTATTAATTTTGCTGATCTGATAGCTTTACAAATTTCACAGAAAATAATTTGACCACTAACATGAAGTTTTTCCCAAGATAACCACTTGCTTTCAGAACTATACTTTTGAAGATTTTTAAGGCATTCCATAATTGTATTTGCCATATGTTTTGGTTGAGAGGGATATATAAAAAATGCATCAAGACTATTGAGGTTATCCATTGATTGATCACACGCGCCTGATGCATACTTACAATATTGTGTTGGCGTAATAATAGATTTATCAACTTTCAACGATAACCTCTCCAACCATTTTTAAATTAAACTTTAAATTAAAATACCCATAATTATTATGCTTAATGGTAACTATTCAGCAAAAAGATTAAAAAAAATCACTTAAGCACTATTAATTTTTTTAAAACAATGCTACATAATAACAATGGTAGCAAATAAAAAGCTAATTGATATTTCAGATCAAGAAATTGAAGCAATATACGATGCAGGTAAAGAAGTAACAGTAAATTTTATCAAGATGCTTATTGATAAAATCAATCAATTTGAAACCAGGGTACAAGAATTAGAAGCACAGATTTCCAAAAACAGTCATAATAGCAATAAGCCACCATCATCAGATAATCCATATAAAAA
>Ga0307430_1003115_pt1 | contig 10494 bp, 5 predicted proteins | sample SalMarWE160130MG_FD_202159 | JGI IMG/M metagenome (GOLD analysis project Ga0307430, IMG submission 202159) | Salt marsh sediment microbial communities from the Plum Island Ecosystem LTER, Massachusetts, United States - WE1603-130 | ecosystem: Environmental > Aquatic > Marine > Intertidal zone >... | reverse complement strand
TCGGTAGAACTTCAGCCGTCCAGCCCAGCGGTGGCGATATCTCCGGAGCGATATTAAACAACGTTAGAGTGCCATCATTATGCAGGTCAGCCTTGATGCGGACGTCCTGCCGTGGCTTTATTTCCTCAAAGAGATTGTTTATAAGGATCTCAAGCCGACCTGCTCCTTTGGGGATCAGTGCAAGATCGACCCTGCCTGCCTTTATCTGATTGAGCTTTTCGGCCGGTGTAACCTGGCCGGCATATTCCTGTTTTAAATTATTGAGCGTTTCGGCCTGTTTGATCGTAACCACCCAGACCTGAAAGTTTATCGTTTTGTCAATCATCTCAACATCGAGCTTCTGCGGAATGGAAACCTGCAGAGCCAGTTCGTGCTTGCTGACTTGTTCGGTAAAACGCACGCTGGTAATGCGGGCGCCACTGCCTGAATCGATAAATGAACAATTGATCTGTGGTGGAAGATTCGTAACCAACAGAGAGAAACTTATATCGGTGGTAACAAGCATTTCAAGAGCAAGGGCGTAACGAATATCAGTGCCAAGCTGGCCCTCCTGGGAAAACTGGGATGCTATAACAGTCGGTATTTCTTGGAGTGATTCCTTTTCAAGAAAAATCAATTCTGTTACGGTCTGGTCCAGGTATTGTAATTTTACTCCTGCCTCCTGGACATCCTCCGCTAATAATGTAAAGGTAAGCTTTTTTTCCTTACCGTAAGGCAATAAGGTTATTATCTCTTCGTAAGGTTTGCCTATACTCGACGAGTTACTGACGATCGAGACGAATATATTCTCAATGTCAAGCAAGGCCTGTATCTGCTCAGGGCTCTGCCAGTCTGATTGTAATTGCGATTCATCTCCACTTTCAGTCAAACCCAGCGCTGATTCGGCCAGCGCCATATTGGACGTGTTCTTGAGAACCAGGTCGAGCAGCATTCGCCGGCCTTGGCTGTCGTAGTACTTCTTGGCTTCCATAATGGTAATATGTGTTGCGTTTGCGAGAAAACTCAGCTTCGTTTGTTCAAGCTGGATTTCAGCCTGCTTCAGTAGCTGCTGGGCCTGGGTATAGGCCGATAGAGCTTCATCAAGTTCTTTCTGGGACATAATCTGCTTTTTAAAAAGCCTTTGGGCGTCTTCATACATGCTTTTGTAGCGATCGTGGGTTTCCCTGGCATTTTCGAGGACAACCTGAGCTGTTCTAAGACTGAGCTCGTTCAACAGCTCTGTGCGCGTTTTGGTTGTCTTTTCCGTTTCTGTAATTGGTGCCTCTGGCTCTTCCTGCTGTGCGTATGCTGAAATGGTCAATAATGACATAAACATTATCAGCAAAACACATCTGAATTTATTGACTCTGCTCATTTCAAATAAACTCCTACTTAAAATAACGTATTGCCAAACGCAGGTTTTCCTGACTTTCAATCATATCTACCTGCCGTCGAAAAAACTGATCTTGAGCATTGAAGAACAACCGGCGAAAAGTCTCCAACTGATCGTCAGTGATTCTACCGACATCTCTTAGTTCGGTATTTATTGAGAATCTCTGGTTCTCGAGATTGACATTTTCCTTCTCCAGTTCAACCTGGAATTTCTGTTCTGCAAGTACCTTGTAGCTTTTTCGCACGTTCAGCTCAATGCGGTCCTTTCTATCTTCAAGAGCTGCTTTAAAGATGTTGAGCTCAGCTTTAGCCCTGATCTGCCTACCCTTGCGCGAGTCCCCTTCCCAAATAGGTATCCGCAATTGTAAGCCTGCGAACCAGCCGGGATCGGGCCCACCTAAAGTTACTTCATTGCCGAATATACCCAGGCTTTGCGTTCTCTCTTCTTTCAATCCCGGGACCTTTGGCTGGCCAAATATGTCCAAACCCCAGGTATCATCCCGGTTAATAAGGTCTGCGCCGATCTTGCCGTTTTTCGCCTGATAGCCTCCTCTGATTTGCAGATCCGGGACGTATTCGTAACGTAATTGATCCAACAATCTTTGCCGCTCGGCTACAATGGCTTCTGCTAATGCCACATCACTGCTCTGAGCAAGGGCAAGAAGAATCATTCCATCCATATCAAAATGGTCAAGACCAAAACTGTCCATTTGGCCATCGAATTCCACCTGGTCAACACCGACCGGCAAGCCAATTAATCGTAATAAATCCATCTTACGATTGAATCTTTCACGCTCTAAAGCATTTATCTCCGATTTTTCATTGAGGACATTTGAATGCGCCATCAGAACCTCAAGCTTGGTGCTCAGATTATTCGCATCCATCCTCTGCTGCTTTATTTGGTATTGCCTCTCGAATTGCTCAAGCAGCTCCTGGCGAGTGGCAATCTGCTGTTCTTTTAGCTTTATGAAAAAGAATGCTCTGCGCACATCCGAGAATATACCGGCAACCTTATTCTCATAATTGAACAGCGCACCACGCTGCTCGTCACGCAAGCTCAAATCGAGAGGATGGTCTTTACCATACTCAAGAATCCGCTGGCTGATTATTGCACTTATATTATGTGCATCATCAGTGACGTTTTCGGACTCGAAGTTTCTAAAATGCTCGTATTGGCTGATTAGCTCAATAGTCGGTAAAAACCTCGAATTGTTAACCAGCTTACTTCCTCCTACGGCAAGTATTTGCTGACGTGCTTGGTTGATTTCGTTACTGTTAACGAAGGCTAATTGCAGACATTCTTCGAGAGTCAGCACGCGTTTGGCTTTCATCTGCCTTGGCGATACACTTCGCGCTGGCCGCTCTCCAACTGCACGTAGGTATGTAAGTGAGTTAAGCTCCGAAGGACCCGTTTTAGTTTCTTCTTCAAGGCGTTGTTCAATCTGCAAAAGTGAAGGGTCAAGCTTTTCAGCCGCAAGAACACTACCCAGCCCAAACTGTAGCCAACACAATACGATTGCCGTCAAAAACACAACTCTGTAGGTTTGCCTAATTTCCATTTTACTCTCTTTCTGAATTTCGCATTTTCCCGGCACGCCGGGATCTGAATCTGTTTCGGATTTCCCTTCTCATCTCACATCGTATCGTAAAAACGACACAAAAGAGGCCGCAAAGAAGACTATGTTAAACAATACTAAAAGGCCGATATCCCAGATGGCCAATTTCAATGATTCTCCAAGCGCAAGGTCACGCTCCTGAAACTTAGGCACATTATCGAAATCCACAGCTTTATGAGAAATAGTTTTCCAGCTTCTGACGGCGTACTTAAATGGGGACAATAGATGAAGGCTCTCAGGGTCTTCAGAATCCTTGCTGCGGATATATTCTTTGAGGTCTGCCTGGTATTGCCTGATTTGTCGATATAGGTTCACGCAGTGGTTAAGTCCAGTGCCAGCAATTGTCTCACCTGCACGCTGATAGATTACGGCTGGTGAGATACAGGTGAAATTCCGCCCTACAGACGCCTGGGCCAGCATCTGATTGTGGTGCTCTTCAGTAATTCGATTTTGGGCATCTGCCAGTGCATTATCATACCGTGCTCTCGCCGGTGGGTTTACATGAGGCGAATTCAAATCAGGATTAAAGCTACTTGCATACGGTCCGTATTTTCCATTTAATGCGTTCTGAGAGATTTGACCATCAGCTTCAGCTCTCGTCCTCCTTAATTCTGCCTGAGTGGGTATGTCGTAGGAAGCGTCGGAGATAATTCGGCCAAAGCTCGGTATGAGGATGGCCAGGCCCACCCATAAAAGTAAGAGAATCACCATGCAGTTGGCTGAGTGGGCCGTCCTGCTGGAAATAAACAGTCCCAACAGTACGAAAATTGAAAGATACAAAAAGGATAAAAGAATAATAGTGAAGATTTTCAACCACACATTTCCATCAAATACAATGTCTTCGGAAGAAACTACAATTATTAGGTTCACCAAGAGCCCGATAAGCAAAGGTATACCCAGCGTGACCATTGTGCCAAAGTACTTGCCGAAAAGAACCTTATGCCTTGGGATTGCTCCAGCCAGCATAAGACGGAGCGTGCCTGCTTCCTTTTCTCCACAAATACTATCGTAAGCAAAAACCAGTGCCACAAAGCTAAGGACCAGAGAAATTACAAAGACCCAGTCAATATCACTGAAATGAGGAACTGTAAAATTACTTTGCCCCTTTATTTCAGGTAAGTCAGCCGTGAATACATTGAACATAAAGCAATTGGGAAGAGATTTCTCAAATCCCTCTGCACAGAGAGTAAGCGTTATTGGCTTGCGGAAAATCCGCTGCTTGTAAAATGCCAATTCATAGAGCTGGCTCGACTGTTCACTTAAACCCGAAAGATTCATGTTCGTTTTTTTCCAGTAGTCCTGCAACTGTTGATTATATTCATCTACGAATACGAATCCACTGGCTGCAAAAAGCGAGATGATTAAAAGCAGTGATAAGATGAACCGCAAACTCAAAAAATTCTCTAAAATCTCCTTGCGAATAATATGCCAAATCATAGGTATATCTCCAGAATTTAACCAGACCTTACGTCATATCGCATAAATGCGACAAAAGATAAGACGAAAAATAGAAAGCTGACAAAAGTCAACAGCGCCAGGTCGGGGATAGCTCTGCTGAAACTTCTTGCCAAACTCGGTTGGTAAATGAATTGTGGAAAGTCTTGCAGGTTAAGGGCTGCTGTTTCCGCAATTTTCTTGTCCCGCCACTTTAAGAAAGCATCCAAAACTCTCTTTCTCTCAGCTTCATTCGCGGCACCCATAGCCGCTTCAAGTGTTTTATTGTGCTCCTCCCAATCTCCTTCTTTACAGCGTGTAAAATAAGACAACGAAGAGAAATCAGCAGTTTTAGAACGAACATACTCAACGACGTTCCTTCTGTGCATTCTTACCCTATCCATGAAGTATTGAGCTCTGGCCAGATCTGTACCAGCTAACGCAGACATAATGTTCTCAAACAGGGAAATCGGGGACGTTCGTGAAAAATTGTTGGCAAGATATTTCTGTTTGAATAGATTTCTGAGATGCTTTTGCTTTACCTCCAAGAATTTATCGGCATATTTGATTCTAACAGGTTCTTTTAAGACTGAGCTTTTCTTCCAGTATTCCAGACCGCGCTTATCCAATATTAGATAATACGTTCTGTTAAAAGCACCGCCAGCGTCACTCGACGACCAACCTGGGGGAATTTTTTTGTTTATCTCTTTTAGTTCTCTATCGCGGTTTTCGGCAACTAATTTGAGTTCGCTCTCGAGTTTTTCCTCTGGTTCAAGGGATTGAATTTTCCTCGCCAGGTAACCACTTCCATTGGGAATCACAATCACACACACAACCCAAACGAACAATCCAAGCACCAGAGAGATAGGAGACCTTTTTACCAGACAGGAAAACAATAGTCCAACGTTATACATGGCTGAGAGAAAAATTAACGAGGCGAGATACATTAGCCCGATACGAACCCAATCTGAACCAGCTAAATCCACCAGTGGGAAAAACTCGAAGATCAACATTCCCACAATAAACGCCATTGTGAGGGGGATAACCAAGGTAACCATTCCCGCCAGGAACTTGCCGGCCAGCACCTGATAGCGAGCCACTGTCCCCGACAACACCAGCTTCAATGTCCCTCGCTCGCGTTCACCTGCGATTATATCGTAGGCTACCAGCAGGGCCAGGACGCTCATCACAATTTTAAAGACCAGCGAGACATCCAGAATAGGATAAATTGAAAGATACGGATTAAGTCCTGTAGAGACTGCACTGAGCTCAGGAACGTTGTCCAGCTCGATTTTCGCTGAATATCCTAATCGCTTTTCAAGGCCTTCACTGAAGACTGACAATACGTTTGGGCAACGGTATATCGTAGGCGTAATATTTTTATAAACTTTGACTTTTCTAAGTTCCGCCTCATTGGCAGCAACGGCATCGTTATATTGTTTTAATCGTTCCTGATAGTCGCTAACCAATACAGGCATAAAAACGACCGTCAGGACCACACAGACTATCGTCCCCACAGCAAACTTAAACGTCATTAAATTCAGCAGGAACTCTTTTTTAGCAATTTTCCAGACCATATCGGATTTTCCTTATTTCTTAGCGCACATCGTATCGCAGGAATAATACAAGAGTTAGAGAGAAGACAACACCTATATACAAGATCATTACAACCAAATAATTCCTCAGAAAAGAAAAGCGTGCTGCGAAGGAAAGCGGCTTTTCTTCGAAAAGCGGTACCTGCTCAAAGTCAACCGGTTTTTTTGTTGTAGAATAATCATACCATGGATTGTACCAGTGGGGGCTGTCGGGGTCTGCAGCATCTATTGTTTTAAAGAATTGAAGGAATTGAACCTGGTATCCATGTAAGTCAGACCAGACTTTTTTGAATCTTGCATATCCGCCGCCAACAACGGCTTCGTTCATATAATCAAATAATGCAATCGGTGAAATCAAGCTGACCAGCCGGGTGCGCTCTAATTGTCTGAACATATCCTGATAGTAAGCATTCTTAATTGATATTTCGGCATCATTGAGTTTGGTTTCTAAGTCCGCACGCAATTTATGCTCCGGCATAAATGGATTCTCGTCACTTGAAGAAGCGCTACCTGGTGGCGCGCTTTTTTTGTGTTCTTCTTGAGCGGCGTAAATTTTCCGGCTGATAATGTCTGCATGTTCAATGGAAAAAATCTTATTGGCCCAGAATATGGCCGTATTGGGAATGATAACGACAAAGACAAGCCAAAAAGTCAGCGATATAAGTAAACCAACGTTAGATTTATGGGCGATAACCGATGATAATGTGCCAATTGCAGCCGTGCAGGATAAAAACAAAAATATAAGCAGGAGAAAAACCAATGTTTCCATTAACACGGCGGATGTAAAATCAACCTTATGGGAAAAGAGAACTATCAAAATGCTTAATACAATCCCAAAGATTGCCATAACCATTGTGGTGATAATCGCACTGATGTATTTGCCCAAAAGTACTGTTGCTCTCGGAATTGAATTAGACAATGTAAGAGCCAGAGCTCCGGTTTCCTTTTCTCCTGAAATCGTATCGAACGTGAAGAGCAGCACCGTAAAACTTAAAACCACTGAAACAATAAATGACCAATTCAACTCCTGAAAAGTGCTTAGAAACGGATTAGTGCCGCCAGGGCCTAATTCAAATCCATAAACATTATAGGCGCTGTAAATGAACCGATTGGGAAAGTAATTTTCCTTACAATCTGAAATAAAGGCGTTTGCCCGCGGCCGCCAAATAAATGCTCGTCTGTTAACCGCAAGTTTGCCAGCATTAGATTCAGCTGTTTCTTTCAATTCATTCCTGAATTCGGCCCGGTATTTTGAGTACTCCTGCATCTTTGCATCTTGGTTTTTTAAGAAAGCAATTGTCCCTACTGCAAATATCACGATGCACAATAGAAAAGATATGTGAAAACGCAGGCTATACAGATTGTTCTGAAGCTCTTTTATGATAATAGTTTTTATCATGGCTTACCTCACGTCATATCTTAGAAATGACAAGAATGATAGATAAAAGAAGACAACGCTGACAATAATCAATCCAGCTACTTTTTTAAGAAAGACCTGCTTCAGTCCGGCAAGTAGATTTTCGGATTGCAATCGAAAAACCGGCACATCCGAAAGGTCGAGGAAGGGATATTCCGAATAGGTGGTGCCGGGGATTTCTACTTTCCTCAAGATTTTCATGAAGCTTCCGCCATGTGCATCCCTCCATTCATTTAATTCTTTTAGATTTTTGCATTCTCCGCCCGTGCGTATACTGATAAACTCATCCGCGGTCATAAATGTTTCCTGCGGTTGAGGCGTAAAATAAATGAAAGAGGAAAATATATTTCTATCTCTTAGAAAATCGATGAATTCATCACGATAACGCCGTACTCTATCCATAAACCGATAGTGAGATGCCACATCCGTACGACAAAGAGATGCAGAAACTAAGCGAAACACTTCTGAAGGAGAGATAAGCGAAATCATCTCAGCAAAATTCCTTTGCTCGTCCAAGCTATCAAGATAGGACTTTTGCAAATTCCATTTCTTATCGGCATAATCGATCCGCAGAGGTACCGAAAAAACGTACTTTTTTCTCCAATGTTCCATCTTCGAACTCGAACAACCAGCCAGTATCCTTCCGCCATACAAATCCGAACTGTGATTCCAATTCATTCCCCAGTCCGGTGGCTCAAGCGTCTTATAGTATTCATCGCATCTATTCTGGAACTCTTTGTCCAAATCCTGCAGCACATATTGCAGATTGTCATAGGATTGGACCTTTTTCAGACTTTCCGCCATATAAACGGCCAGATTCGGAACGATAAAAACGAAAAACACCCAGAAGAATAGACAAACAATGATACTGGTGATAGAAGACTTGAGCCGGGTGGAAATCAAAAGACCGATGAAGACAAATACCGTAAAATAAAGCAGGCTTGCGAAAAACAACAGGATGATACGTCCCCAATCGCCTGCTGAAAATGATATATTTGGAGAGTGAAGAATTAAGATAGTGCTCAGGATGTAACAAAATAAGACAATCGGCAAAAGGGTCAGATATACGCCCAGCACTTTTCCTAACAGAATTTTGTATCGACCCAATGAGTTAGATAATTGTAATTTCAGTGTGCCCTCTTCTTTTTCTCTCGTGCAGGCATCATAGGTAAAAATGAGCGCCAGAAGGGACATTACGATGGCAATGATACCAACAAAATCAATGGAGAAAAAGGAATTCAGCAGCGGATTATCACGGATAGCAGCCTTGCCTGTTGCAAAAAGAGGTTTTTCACCCAGCCAGATTTTTACCCGGTTGCCCACATTTCCGCTGATGCCTTGGCAGAAAATACTCAGCGGCTGTGGCGGCTTAACAACCTCAGGCCTTAAGTAGGAGTAAACTCTAACATATTTAAGGCTGTTTTCCGCATTTGCCTTATCCACACGGTAAACCCTCATCCGGCTATCGTAATCATCGATATTTACCGTTACGGTAAAGGGAATCAGAAACAAACAAAGCAGAAAACCGATAACGAATCTGGATGAGACTAAATTTAGCAGAAACTCTTTTTTGGCGATTTTCCAAATCATGGGGAGTTTCCTTTCTTTACCGTAAGTTATATCATATCCCCAGAATTTAACTTCCTGGTGCCTGATTTACTTAGCTAATCCTGTAGTTTTTTTGCAAAAGGTGTGCCAAAATAGGCCTTATCCTGTGCAGCTTTCGCAAGTCGTTGTGTTGAAAAGAGATAGAGGCCAAAAATGCTTTTAAGAGATGCTGCCGTTGCGGTGTCCAGTGGGTCATGAATGACACACTTGGGTCATCAATGACACACTTGGGTCACGAATGACACACTAATATCAAACAAGTGAATTATTCTGTTCCGTATTGTCTCAACTTGCGGTAAAGAGTTTTCCTGCCGATGCCAAGCAGCTCAGCGGCCTTTTCACGATTGCCCCCAGTCTCCAAAAGGGCCTTGTTAATCGCTTCCTGCTCGGCTTTCGCTGTGGCTTGAGCGGCAGTCTCGGCAAGTGATATTCGCCCTGATATCACACCGGTTACTTCTGACAGCTCCGAATCAAGGTAAATTCGCCTTGGCAAGTCAGCAGGTTCAATAATCGGGCCACTCGCGATCGTCATCGCGCTATAAATGCAATTCTGCAGTTCTCTTACGTTGCCCGGCCAATCATAAGCCATCAATAATTCCATCGCTTTATCAGAAACGGCAGCCTGTTCTATCCCCAGCGGTGTAGCATACCTCTCAAGGAAGTAATCCACCAGTATTGGAATATCTTCTTTGCGCTGACGCAGCGCACAAACATTCAAGCTCAGAACATTCAATCGCCAGTAAAGGTCCTCTCTGAATTTTCCTTCCTCAACCATAGTTGCCAAATCCCGATTTGTTGCAGCCATCACACGGACATCGACGGCAATCGGCTTGTTGCTGCCCACACGCGAGAACGTCCCTTGCTCGATGACCCTTAAAAGCTTAACTTGTGCTTCAAGAGTAAGTTCTCCGATTTCGTCAAGAAACAAAGTTCCACTGTTAGCAGATTCAAATTTGCCTAACCTAAGCTCTTTGGCATCGGTAAATGAACCTGCCTCGTGACCAAAAAACTCGCTCTCGATCAAATTTGGAGGTATGGCACCACAGTTGACCACAACAAACGGCCCGGATTTGCGTTTACTTGCCTGATGAATTGCCCGTACTATTAATTCTTTGCCTGTGCCGCTTTCACCGCAAACTAATACGGTGCCATCAGTGGCAGCAAATTTGCGCATCAGAGCGAAGGTTGACTTCATCTTGTCCGAGACGCCCACAATATTTTCAAACCGGTAGGTTTCTTCCAGCTGGTCTTCCAGCTGTTTGACCCTCCGCTTGAGTGTCACCATCTCTACCGCCCGAGAAATTATGGCCAGAAGCTCATCGTTATCAAAAGGCTTCTGGAGATAATCGAAGGCCCCTTTCTTCATCGCTTCAACCGCAGAACGAACCTCTCCGTGTGCGGTCATTATTATGACTTTGCAGTCGGCCTTGAGCCGTTTATCAAGTACTTCCAT
>Ga0307430_1003114_pt1 | contig 10495 bp, 6 predicted proteins | sample SalMarWE160130MG_FD_202159 | JGI IMG/M metagenome (GOLD analysis project Ga0307430, IMG submission 202159) | Salt marsh sediment microbial communities from the Plum Island Ecosystem LTER, Massachusetts, United States - WE1603-130 | ecosystem: Environmental > Aquatic > Marine > Intertidal zone >... | reverse complement strand
TTGCCGCCGAACGCGATATTCCCCCCTTGACCAACTCTGCGATGGACGGCTACGCCGTGCGTAGCGTGGACCTGGCTGCCCAGCCTCCAATTCGACTGCGGGTAGTCGGCGAAGTCGCCGCCGGGTACGTGAGCCAGACGGAGGTGGGACCTGGTCAGGCGATGCGCATCATGACCGGCGCGCCGGTGCCCGCGGGGGCCGATACCGTCGTGCGGTTCGAGGACACGCGCCCTTCGACAGGCTCAGGGCAGGGTCTGGACGGCGACGCGGTCGAAATACTGAAAGCCCCTCGGCCCGGCGCGAACGTGCGGCAGGCGGGGGAGGACGTGCACGCCGGGCAGGTCGTCTTGGAGCCGGGCGCGGTGCTGCGTCCGCAGGAGGTCGGCATGCTGGCGGCGGTGGGGTGTGTGGAGGTGGCGGTAGTGCGGCGGCCGCGCGTGGCGATCCTGGCCACCGGCGACGAGATCGTCCCTCCCGATCAGCCCCCCGGCCTCGGCCAGATTCGTGACGCCAACTCGTACACCGTCGCTGTGCAGGTGCAAAGGTGCGGCGGGGTGCCACTCCTGCTCGGCGTCGCCCGCGACCGGGAGGAGCTGGTGCGACGAGGGATGCGGGAGGCGCTGGAGCAGCGGGCCGACTTGATCATCACCTCCGGCGGCGTTTCGGTGGGCGACTTTGACCTGGTCAAGCAGGTGCTGGCTGCCGAAGGGGAGATGAATTTTTGGTCGCTGAACATGAAGCCGGGACGACCCCTGGCCTTCGGGGTAGTCGGTGGGGTTCCCCTGCTGGGGCTGCCCGGCAACCCGGTGGCGGCGATGATCAGCGCCGAGCTCTTTGCCCGCCCGGCGCTGCTCAAGATGCAGGGGTTTACCGATTGGGGGCGGCCGGCGATCCGCGCGCGTTTGACACAACCCATCGCCCGCAAGGATGGCCGCCGCCACTATCTGCGGGTGCGCCTGCGCCAGACGGCGATGGGCTACGAGGCGACGCTGACCGGCGAGCAGGGCTCCGGCATCCTCAACTCGCTGGTGCAGGCTGACGGGTTGGCGATCGTCCCGGAGGATGTTGACCACTTGCACGTGGGTGCGGAGGTGGAGGTTCTGCTGCTTCCGCGCGTTAGTTAAGGGAGACTCCCGTGCCCAGCAGGCAAAAGAGACTGGAGGCTGTTGTCGCCTCTATCGAGGCCATTGCCCTCGAGTATCCCAGTGCTCGACTGGCGCGTGTTCTCTCCGGTCTCGCGAACCAACTCAGCGTTCTGGGGCAGGGGCTGACCTATGGCCTTCTCCGCAGGCGACGTCTCGCGAGATTGGGCCTCTTGCGCGCGTTGCGCGTCGTGGCGTATCACCAGTATCTGTCAGTCCTTGTGGCTTCTTTGGGTGTGGCGCTCACGGTGTCTGTTCTGTGGCGAGGGTGGGGGGTGACGGATGACACGCTCCAGCGCACAATACTGCTTTCGTCGACGCTCTCTGAGGCGCTCAAAGGGCAGTTCGTGTTTCTCGATCCGGGTAGAAATGCACAACTGATGGACCTGGGCGTCGTTCCTTGGTGGGCTTTGGGTGAGGTGCGTGTCTCCTTCTTCAGGCCACTGGCTTCGCTGACGCACTGGCTCGATTATCAGCTTTGGCCGGATTCCTCCTTCTTGATGCACCTCCAAAACCTGCTGTGGTACAGTGGTCTGTGCGGGCTGGCGACGCTTGCCTATCGCCGCTTCATTGGGCGGGGTGCGATGTCTGGTCTGGCCGCTTTTCTCTTCGCTGCGGATGTCACCCATCTGAGTTGTGTCGCTTCTCTGTCCGGCCGTAACTCGCTGATGGCGCTTCTTTTTGGCGTGCTGGCCTTGCTATGCCACGATCAGTGGCGGCGTCAGGGACGGCGGGCGTATCTACTGCTAGCTCTTTTCAGTTTGCTGTTGGCCCTGTTGTCGGCGGAGGCGGGCCTGGCGATAGCTGCTTACCTGTTTTCCTACGCCATTTGCTTGGATCGTGGAACCTGGCAGCGGAAGCTGGGCAGCCTCGTTCCTTATGGTCTCCTCGTCGCTGCTTGGCGATTTGTGTATCAGCGTTTAGGATATGGAGCCTGGGGGTCGGGCTTTTACATCGATCCGGGGCAAGAGCCGTTGCGGTTTGCTTTGAGCGCGCTGCAGGTCGGACCGGTGTTGCTCTTTGGGCAGTGGATCGTGCTGGAGCCTGGCATATACGCCCTGTTTTCGTCGTGGGGCAGCCTCGCGTTTTGGCTCGTCGCCGTGTTGGCTCTGGCTTTTGTGGGCAGGATGCTGATCCCCCTGTTGCGCAAAGACCGGGTAGCGTGCTTTTGGGGGCTGGGGATGATACTCGCCGTGGTGCCGATCTGTGCGGTCAGCCTGCCCAATGGGCGCCTGTTGACCTTTGTGGGCCTCGGCGCTATGGGACTGATGGCCCAGTTCGTCGTAGGCCTGTTTAGACGGTCTGCGTGGGTGCCTGGCCGACGTGTCTGGTGGACACACGCTCGCACGTTAGCCTTTCTCTTGCTGGGGCTTCACGTCGTCCTGTCCCCTTTTCTGCTCTCTTTCGCTCACACGATGCTTGATCCTTTCTTCGGCTCCGTGGCAGACCTGGGGAGGCTCTCGGGGGTCGAGCGGCAGGATTTGGTGATCGTCAATATGCCGAGCCCGGGCAATGCCATCTACCTGCCGGGATTGCGGCAAATCCATGGTCAGCTGGCACCGGCTCACGTGCGGATTCTGGCGCCGGGTTATGCCGCCGTTGAAGTGGCCCGTATCGATGCACGTACCTTGGTGGTTCGGCCTGAGCACGGCTATCTCGCGCCGCCGGGTGTGAAAGCATTGGGAGATCAGGATGTGTTTCCCCTGGCGCATCCTGCGTACGGGTACCGGTATGGCGATGGGCTGTTTCGGAGTGACGCTTACCCGGTGTCCTTGGGTCAGCGGGTCGAGGTGGCGGGGATGAGCGCCGAGGTGATCGCGGTGACGGACGACGGGCGGCCCGCAGCAGCCCGTATGCGGTTCGCCGTGCCCCTGGATGATGCATCCCTGCGGTGGCTGCAGTGGGATTGGGAGGAAAAGGCCTACGTGCCGTTTATCCCGCCTGCGGTTGGCGAGACGGTGCGCGTGGCCGGCCCCTTTTGAGTTGCAGCGGATTCGACCCCCATCCGGCAGGTCGAATTCAACTCGTCAATCGCTGATCCCCCACCAGTACATGTCCGCCAGCTTCCGGTGCTCCTCGTGTAAGCGAACGTAGCTTTCGTACCGGTGCTCGCTGACCTCGCCCTCCTCCACCGCTTGGATGACGGCGCAGCCTGGCTCCACAGTGTGGGTGCAGTCGGAGAACTGGCAGTGGGTGACGAAGGGGGCGATGTCGGGGAAATAGGCATCCAGCTCCTCCGGGTCGACGTCGAACAGGGCCAGGGTGCGGATGCCAGGGGTGTCGGCCACCCAGCCTCCACAGTCCAGGGGGAAGAGTTGCGGCACGACGGTGGCGTGGCGGCCCTTGCCCGTGGCTTGGCTCACCTCGCGTACTCGCAAGCCCAGCCCAGGCTGTAGCCGATTGAGCAGGCTCGTCTTGCCGGTGCCCGACGGGCCTACGAGTACCGAGAGCTTGCCCGTGATCTGGCGGCGGAGTTGGTCGATACCTTGATTATCGACTGCACTCGTGTAGAGCACGGGGTAGCCGATCTCCTCGTAGATGCTAAACAGGGCGCGGGCTTCTCTCCGCTTGACCAGGTCGGTCTTGTTGGCGCAGATTACGGGAGGGATGTGTTGGACCTCGGCGCCCACCAGCAAGCGGTCGAGCATCCGCAGACGAGGTGCGGGGTCGGCGCAGGCGAAGACAAAGATAGCCTGATCGGGGTTGGCGACGATGACCTGCTCTCGCTCGGCCAGGTAGCCGTCGCGGTCCCAGCGGCGGGCGCCGCGCCCGCCGGGCCGCGGCGATAGCCGGGCCAGCGCCCGCTGGCGCTCGGCCACCTCCTCGATCATCCCGCTGCCGTCTTCCGCCAGGCTGATGCGCACCCGATCGCCGACGGCCACCAGGTCGGTATCGAGCCGTTTCTTTTTGAGCCGCCCGCGCACCTGGCAGACGATGTCGCCCGTGTCGGTGTGCACGGTGAAAAAGCCGCTTTGTGCTTTGATGACCAGACCGTCAAGTGGATCAGGCATACGCAAGACCGATGTCCAATGGCCAACTGAACGGTGCACATTGTAGACGGTTCTGCCCCTTCTGTCAACCGATGCTGCTCACCTCGTCAGTCGCCGGCAGGCTCAGCCCGGTCAGCCTCCTCCCCTGTCACATCAGGCGGCGTCGCGTGTTTTCTTCTACCTTGAGTTGGCACAGGACAGTTTGTGCCTGCAGTTTGAGCCGGAACGCGCGTTCCCGTCCGGCGATGTATCCTCCCAATCCTGAGATCATTGCTCCCAGGAGGCTTCCCATCAAACTCACGGCGAGACCTGTGAGGGCGGCTGAGTTGCCATGCTCCAGGAACGGGCTGATGGCGCTTACACAGACACCGAGACCGCCCATGCCTCCGAACAAGACGCCAAAGACTGTGGACGCGACCATGATCACCGTGGCTCGCCTGTACAGTCGGTCTGCGAACTTTTGGATAACCTGCGGATCGTACCCCGTCATCGTCATTCCCCTCTCTCACTCGGTCGAAACGATCTCAACGTACATCCTATCCCCAAAGCACTTTTTCCCCGCACACACCTGCCAATACCCCCGGTGCGTTCCCTCCTCCGGCGGTGCAAAGAGTTCCACGGAGATTAACGCGCTTTCACCGGCCGACGTCTCTGGAACGGCTGTGGAGTCCGGGCCTCCCATCTGCTCGCCGTCGACAAAAACGAGGCGATACCTGGCGTCCCAATCGCACGTGCCCGTGTTTCGGACGCGCCACGTCTTTACGAAGGATTGACTGGCCTCGAGCTGAGTGCCGTCTGGAATCGTGACGTCTGCCTCAAACACGGCGTCGGGGGTGCACTCTGAGGTGGGCGGAGATAAGGTCGGCGGGGTCGGCGTATCCAACTGGCGTTCCTCCCACCACTGCTGCCAGCGTTCGGCGTCCTCGCCGAAATCCTGCCCTGTGATGGCCTGCAGCGCGTCGGCGGCGGCATGGCGCACCGAGTAGCTCTTGTCCCCCAAGGCCTGGATGAGGGCAGGGACGGCCTCCATCGCCCCTGGCCCAATCGCTCCCAGTGCCCGGGCGGCAGCACAGCGCACCAACGATGACCCGTCCTTCAAGGCCTGGATGAGAGCGGGAACGGCCTCCACCGCCTCCGGCCCAATTGCCTCCAGCGCCTTGGCGGCGGCCTCGCGCACGTCTTCGTCCTCGTCCTCCAGGGCCTGAGCCAGGGCGGGCACTGTGCCCTCCTCCGGCCCGACCTCACCCAGCGCCTCGGCGGCGGCCTCCCGCACGCACGCGGCCTCGTCTCCCAGGGCCTGGACGAGGACCCGGGGTCCCCACAGGTGAGCCAGACACCCGAGTAGAGCTTCCGACCACGCGTCCCCGAATGGGGCGCTCAGTTCCTGGGGGCAGCCCCTGATCACGAAGGGCGGATTGCGCCTCCCTGCGATGGGCAGAGTCAGCGGCTCGCGCCCTGCGACGTCGAGGACCATCAGGCCGCTCACCTCTGCACCGCTGTAGCAGTAGCCTGTGGTGTACTTGTCTCCAAGGGCCCGGCCAGTCAGTGTGAGGGTCAGGGTGGCATCGCAGGAGGCCCCTTCGGCTTCGGTCACCACCTGCAGGCCCACTCTGCCCAGAATTCGTTGGGTCGCTTCAGCGATAGGCTCGGGTTCTTTGCCCTCAATTCCGGGGTAGGATTGTTCCACTTTCAGGCAGAGGGTGTGCACCGTGATTTCCTCCCATCCGGGAGCTTGCAGAGGAAAAGGCGTCGGTGTCGGCGTCGGGTCCGGGCTCGGCGTAGGCGTCGCGCTTTGCCCGCACGCCAGCGTGCCAGCCGCAAGTACCATGAGCGCGAACAGCAAAGCGGAGAATCTTTTCATGATACACCTCCTGATGCTGATGGCAGAGCCTTGTTTGTCACTCCGTCATAGGACGTGTTAACAGACGATAGCCCAGCCCGCGCACCGTCTGGAGGAGCTGAGGCTCCTTTGGATCGAACTCGACTTTCTGGCGCAAATCCCAGATCAGGCGAGTAACTTCGCCCTCCGTGTGGAAAGGCTCCTCGCCCCAGATCGCCGCGATGATTTCGTCGTATGTGCACATCACCGGCACGTTGCCGTTTGCCCGGTTGCGCTGATCCATATAGCGGACCAGTTTGTGCTCTTGCGGGCGTAGGCTGCATATTTCCTCCCTGTTCGAACCGGCGACGCGGAAGAGCTTGGCCTGAATCCAGTCGTATTCCAGGAATGCAACGCGCAGCACACCCTCAGCAGGATGGGTCTTCATCGGGTCGCGGAAGGCCAATTCCCAGTAGACGGGGATTCCCTCGTCCGTGATTCTCCCGAGGATGCAGATGACGTCGCCGTCGGTGATGGGGCTTCGACCATCTACTACCTCCGTTGCCTGGCCCCGCCGCAGGAACGTCCTGTTCACGCTCCCGTTGTCCACTACCCACCAGCCGTCCATATCCCACTCGACGGCGCAGTGCACCTTCCGCGTGACCAGTTGCTGCGGGTCGGGCTCGAGCGCTACGTCGTTAAAGTCGCGGAACCTGCCTATCGTCAGGCGCTCCTTCGTCAGTTCGACGCTGAATTCCTGGCCGTCTGGCCCATGTATCTTTAGGAAAGCAAGCTGTGTGTTCAATTCACGCCTCCTTGTGCGTGGTGAAAAACCCGACTGTACCAGCCGCCTGATGGGCTTGTGCCGGGCTTCTCCGGGAGAAGACTTCACTAGTATTGTAGCAGATGTACCGGCCTTGTTCAATTGTATCTAGATTCAGATCTGATTGGAGCGACAGCGTAGAGCGGTAGGACGGCCCGCCTAGCTCTGGATTGACAAAGGGCCGCTTCCGTTTACAATGGGGCGCGATGCCTATTTCCCTTTGTGACTTGAAAGGGGGGGCGTGGGGATTACTTGCCGTCTTGCTTTCTGCTGCCCTCGTTGGCTGTTGCGCAAGTCTTCCTACTGCTTCTCCAACTGAGAGGCCCCCGTCGTCTGACCCAACCGCGTCTCCTTCTGCGACCCCGCACACCGTCTATCTGCCCAACATCGGCGTTGGCGAGGCAACCCCTACCGCCGTGCCTTCGCCGGTACCCCCGACGCCTGAGCCGACGCCTACGCCGCTGGCAGTTCCCAAGCCCGGCTATGGCGTGCAGGTGCACTTTTTTGCCGGTGATCTAGGGACGACCATCAAGTGGGTTAGAGAACTGGGGGTGGGGTGGGTCAAGCAGCAGGTAGAGTGGCACACGATTGAGCACAAGCCGGGCGAGTTTGACTGGGAGCCTCTGGATCACGCCGTGGATTCCTGTGAGGCCATGGGTTTCAAGCTGCTCCTCAGCGTGGTCCGCGCGCCTGATTGGCTGCGTACTTCAGAAGTAGAGACCGGGCCGCCAGCCGATTACGCCGAGTTCGGCCACTTTATGGAGCAGTTGGCAAGCCGCTACCAGGGGCGTGTGGCGGCCTACGAGCTGTGGAACGAACCTAACCTGGCCCGCGAATGGCGGGGCGATACACTCGACCCGGCGCGCTTCGTCGCTCTGGTGGCCGAGGGCAGCAAGGCCGTGCGGGCTGCCGATTCAAATGCCATCGTTATCAGCGGTGCGCCGGCCGTGACCGGCATCGACGACGGCGTGGTGGCTATCGACGACCGCGTTTTTCTGCGCGGGATGTACGAGGCTGGCGTCGCGCAGTGGGTGGATGGTATCGGCGCGCATCCCTATGGCTTTGCCAACCCGCCCGACGAAAGCTGGCAGGATATCGAGCACGTTGCCTCTGGCCACAATGACCATCCCAGCTTCTTTTTCCGCGACACGCTGGAGGACTATCACGCCATCATGCTTGAGTACGGCGACACAGAGCGCCAGATTTGGGTCACAGAGTTTGGCTGGCCCTCGGTCGAGAACATGGGGCCGATGGACACGACCGGCTGGGAATACGCTCAGGAGGTCAGCGAGGAACAGCAGGCGGAGTACGTTGTGCGCGCTTTTCACATGGGGGACGAGCGGCCCTGGGTCGGGCCGATGTTCCTGTGGAACCTGAACCTGGCGACGGTCTGGGGTTCAGATAACCCGGTCTCTGCCTACAGCCTGCTGCGGCCCGATGGCTCCTACCGCCCGGCGTATCTGGCCCTGCGTTGGGCGGCGCCGTTGGAGCCGTGATTACGGCTGCACCCATTGCGGCCAGAAGGTGGGATACCAGGACTGCGGGATCTCGGTGATCTCCTCTGGCTCGCCGCTGCCATCGCTGTTCACGATGTAGTATTCCGGCTGCCCTCCCCCCGAGGGCGAGATGTCGAAGGCGACCCGGCTGCCGTCGGGGGACCAGGCGACGTACCAATTGCCGCTCTCCGAAGTGAGGGAGGCCAATTTCAAGAGTTCCGCCCCATCGTCATTCATGACGTAAATGTCGTGTTGGTAGAGGCCTGGATCATCGGCGGGCGTCACGCTTCTGAAGGCGATTCGGCTGCCGTCGGGCGACCAGGTTGGATGCTCGACGCACAGATCCTCACCCCCCTCCAGCAACAGGGTCCAATCAGAGCCGTCGGCGTTGATAGTGGCCAAACCACACCAACTGTGGAAGGCGATGCGGCTGCCATCGGGCGACCACGAGGGGTGGATGTCGTTGCGTTCCGTGTAGGTCAACCTGGTCAGGTTGGAGCCGTCGGCGTTCATGACGTAGAGTTGGTAGTTGTCCTCGGCGATAGCATCGCGGTCGGAGCTGAAGACGATGCGCGTGCCATCCGGCGACCAGGCGGCCTCCCAGTCGACGGCGGGGTGATCGGTCAGCCTCCATTCGCCTGCCCCATCGGAGTTGGCGACGTAGATTTCAAAGTCGCCGGTTCTATCGTCCGCGTAGACGATCCTGCCCAGGATGTCCCACACTTTGAGGTCCTTGAAGCGCACCCGCAGCAGCGTGTCGGGTGTCATGTTCTCGACCACCAGTGCGATCATGCCCCTGCTCGACGACTCGTCGTACACGAACCACACTGGTTCTCCGTTCACATAGGCCGCGATCCGAGGCCCTCGCGCGATGATCGTCAGGCGGTTCGTTCCGCCCTCCTCGAAGCTGGCAGCGGGCACGTCAACTCCTGCCAGGTCCGTGTGAGCCCCGCCGACGTTCTTCCACAGGCCAAAAGCGCCATCGGGATAGAACCGCACGCCATAATGGGCGCTGGGTTCCTTGCTATTCCCTGGCGAGTCTCGGAAGATCACTCCCCAGGTGCCCCGTTCGCCGGAGGCGAATTGCGCGTTTACCTCCAGGACGAAATCGGAGAACCACGGTGCGCGCTCCGTTCTGGCATCGATGCAGCACTCGCCCCGGGGGAGATGGGTCGTCGAGATGAAGTAAGTGCCGTCTTGGTAGCCCCATTCGTCTCCCCCGACGGTTAGCCCGATGGGCCATCCGCTCTCTGGATCACCGAAATCGTCGGCATAGTCCGGCCTTCGCTCGGCGATGGTCGCCAGGATGGGGTCGGCGAAGATGCGTGCCTGCTCGGGAGGGATGGGGGTGCGTGTCGGGGCGGGCGTCTCGCCGGGCAGCGTCAGATCGTAGATGTCCCACACTTCGAGGTTGTCGATTTGGACGTGCGCGCTGGGTTCCCCGGCGTGGACGTTAAGTTGCACGCCACCGGTGCGGCACAGGTCATCGCTGGCGAAGGCAATCGGCTCGCCGTTGACGTATAGAGCGATCTTTTCTCCCTTGACGATCAGAGTCAGGTGGTTCCACTCCTGTTCCTCGAGAATGTGGCCAGACCCTCCACTGTCCTCCATTGTGTTTGTCCTGTTCCACATTCCCCAACTTTCGGTAAGCGCAGCAATCCACGCGCCGTAGCATGGATCGTCCTGCTCAAATCGCCACAGGAAGCCGGTGTTCCCAGACACGCCGCCGACCCATCGGACGTCCACCCGGGCCACGAAGTCGTCAAACCCGCGAAGCTCGTCCATATCCAGGCCCGACCCGGTGTCGGCGGTTTTGATCAATACGCTGTACACCCCGCCATCGTACCCGATTTCTTGGCGGGAGTCGGACCGCACCGGCCAGCCGCTGGCCGGGTCGCTAAAGTCGTCGGCATAGTCTGGCTCCCGCTTGGCGATGGCCGCCAGGATCGGGTCGGTGAAGGCGCGGGCTTCGGCGGCGGTAGGTGACTCTCCCGACACTCTGCCCGCGATTCCATCCACTATGGAAACGACGCCATCGACGATGTTCTGCATGGTTCCGGGGTTCCGTATAGCCCATATCACCACGCAGGCCGTCAGGACGACGAAGAAGGCCACGCCCGCCGCTTCACGCGAGACCTTCCACAGGATCTTGCTCCATTGGATGCGTTTTCTTGGTTTGGGGACGGCGATGGCTGGCGGTGCAGGCGTTACTTTCGTCGCCTGGG
>Ga0307430_1003108_pt1 | contig 10512 bp, 6 predicted proteins | sample SalMarWE160130MG_FD_202159 | JGI IMG/M metagenome (GOLD analysis project Ga0307430, IMG submission 202159) | Salt marsh sediment microbial communities from the Plum Island Ecosystem LTER, Massachusetts, United States - WE1603-130 | ecosystem: Environmental > Aquatic > Marine > Intertidal zone >... | reverse complement strand
CTTTACGCGTTGAGCAGCCTGCTGTTGGAATTTCTCGTGGTTCTCCTGGAACCATTGCTGACGCTCTTCTTGGCTCATGTCGCGGACTTCGTCCATGACCTTGCGGAATTCCTCCCGTTGGGCCTCGGCGAGCTTCTGGACATCGGCCTTTTGCTCGTCGGTCATTTGAAGCTCTTTCTGGACTTGCTCAACGCCGAGCAGTCTGATCATGCCCATGCCGCCCCTCATCATGCCACCCCCCATTGGTCCCCTCATGCCGCGCTGCCCCCCTTGGGGGCCTTGGGCAAAGACGGGGGAAACCATCAGGATCACCAGTAGCCCGCACAACGCGGCCGTGAGTGATCGGATTCGGGTCACTTGCATGTCACTACTCCTTACTAGATTTGGTCTTAACGTCACACAGCCGTGGGTTTCGACCCACGCGGTCGACGTGCGCCTCTACCGCTGGAAAACCCCGTCGGGCCAAAAAGGTTCCGAAACTCCCGCGGGAACCGCAACCTTGCCGGGAGCCTGGGGTTTTAACCTATGAGGCACTGCGCCAACTGCGTGCCTGGATCTGGCGCTACCTATTTTGCCCATTTTATCAGCGGGGGGAGTGTTCTTCCCATGATGGCCTCCCGAATGCTGACGGTTCTCGTCGTTGCCGTGTGTTTTCTTGGGCCCTCGGCCGTATTCGGTCAGTTTCCGCCCGGCGGAGACGACCGTGGAGGGCCTCGGATGGGCCCGGGGCAGATGGGACCCGGCGGAAGTTTTGACCGATTCAGTGGTCGGGGTCGTCGTGGGGGCCGCTCTGGACGTTTTGAGGGTTTCCTCCGCCGGATGGATACCAATGGCGACGGAATCATTCAGCAGAATGAGATACCGGAAGAGCGGCGGGGAATGGTCCAAATGATGAGTATGCGGTTCGGCATCGACCCCGCGCAAGGCATTTCGATCGACAAGGTCCGCGAGGCGATCGGCTCGCGCGGCAGCGGCGGCAACCGCGCCACGCCGCCGACGCAGAATTCTACCACCAACCAAAACCGCTCGGCCCAGAAGGCCAAGCCCGAGGAACCACCGCTGGTGCCCGGGTTTGGCTCGGATCGGGAGCCGACGGAGGTAGCCGGGTTTGGCGTTCGCATCCGGCCCACCGGTCGGGTTGTGCTCGGCGCCGAGGGGGACGTCACCCCGCAAATCCGCGCGCTCTTCGGCCGATTGGATGGCAACGGCAACGGCGTGCTCGACCGCGACGAATGGACCGTGCTGCCGGGCAATCCCGGTCAGTTCGACGCCAACCAGGACGGACGGATCACACTGGCCGAGCTGTCCGCGCGGATGACCCAACAGCCCAGCGAACAGAGCCAGCGCGACCGCGGACGCCGCGATTGGGGCGGCGGGCCGCCGATGGGCTTTGGCGGATCGCCGATGGGCTTTGACATGGGATTCGGCGCCGCCGATGAGGACGAGGACGAACCGGCGCCAAAGGAGGAGACTCGCCGGGGTTCCTACCGTTTCCGCTCGGCCCGCGAGCGGCTGCCGACGGGCCTGCCCGGCTGGTTTGCCGATCGTGACGTCGATCTCGACGGCCAGGTGAGCATGGCCGAGTTCGCGGGCAACTGGACCCGCTCGACCGTCCAGGAGTATTTCCGCTACGACGCGAATCGCGACGGCGTGATCACGCCGGAGGAGTGTTTGCATCCGGGCAGCGGCGCTGCCGGAGGAAATACGGTCGGCCCACAACCGGCAAAACCATCGAGCGAATCGTCGGAGAAACCATTGAGCGGCGGATCACCCAAACCTTGGTATCTGCGGTGGTGATACGGCGCACCGTGGCCGGTTGTAATGTAGATTATTAGATGAGACTGGATTCGAGCCGAGAACTCATGATGCACCGTTTGAGCGTTCCCGTGGCGGCCTTTGCCATCGTGGTGCTGGCCCTTTGCGCCGGGTTCTGCCGGGCGGAGACTCCCAAAGAGGCGGCCGCGACCGCCACGCAGTCCCCCGCCGAGGCAACACCGGCTGCCGAACATACCGCGCCGCCGGCCGCCGTCGACAATTTGCCCAAAGAGCCCCCTGCCCCGTCGCCGGCCGCCGGACCCAAACGGTTGATGTTCAACTTCCGCTATCAACCATGGGCCGACGTGCTCGATTGGTTCGCCGACCAGGCGGGTTACTCCTTGGTGGTCAATAGCATTCCCAAGGGCACCTTCAACTATCGCGACGAGCGCGCGTATACGCCCGCCGAGGCGATCGACTTACTCAACAGCGTTCTCTTGACCAAGGGCTACACGCTGGTGCTGCGCGATCGGATGCTGATGCTCATCAACCTGGAAGACGAGATTCCGCCGTCGCTCGTGACTCGGGTCGCGCCGGAGGAACTCGACCACCGCGGCAAGTACGAATTGGTCAGCACCCGGTTTTCGCTCAAGAACTTGACCGCCGAGGAGGGGCAAAAGGAGATCGAAAAACTGTTGGGTCCCGAAGGCCGCGTGGTCGTCTTGCCCAAGTCGCAGCAGCTCGTGATCACGGAGACGGGCGGCCGACTTCGCGAGATCCGCGACGTGTTGGCCCGGGCCGACGCCGCCCGCGATCCGGCCCAGCAAGAGGTTCGATGGTTCAAGTTGCGTTCGGTGAGCCCCGACGAAGCGATCGCGATGTTGCGCCAGGTTTTCGAGATCGCCGAGGGTTCGACGGCGACCGCCGACGGATCGTTGCATCTGGCCGCCGACCCGATTGGCCTGCGGCTCTTGGCCACGGGCACCCCGCGGCGGGTCGCCCAGGTTGTCAAGATTCTGGAAACGGTCGACGAGTCGGCCTATGGCGAATCCACCGAAACCGACCAGCAGGCGCCGCTGCAACTCGAAGTCTACGATGTCGCGCCCGCCGACCCCGAGTCGGTGCTCAAGGTGTTGCAGACGTTGCTGGCCGACGTCCCCGGCGCGCGGTTGACCACCGACCCGAAGACGGGCAACCTCATCGCCCTGGCCCGGCCGAAGGACCAGGCGACGGTTCGCGCGACGATCGACCAAATTCGCCGCGACGCGCAGTCGGTCGAGGTGATCCAGCTCCGCGTGGTCGATCCGCAACTGGCCGTGCTGGCCATCGGCAAGCTTTTTGGCAAGGACGCCGCGCAGGCCCCCAGCGTCGACGCCGACGTCGCCAACCGCCAATTGCTCGTCCGTGGCAGTGCCGGCCAGATCGCCGAAATCCGCCTCCTTTTGAAAAAGATGGGCGAGACGTTTGGCGCCGGCCCGACCCTGGCCGGGGGCAAGCTGCGGCTGGTGCCGGTTCCCGGTGGCCAGCCCGGCCCGTTGATCGAGCGCGTCAGGGAATTCTGGCCCGTGATGGGCGGCAACGAATTGCGGGTCGTGCCGATGCGCACCTCGCCGCGGGGAGGACCGGCCGGTTCGCGGCCGGCGCAACGCGGGCCGATCGACGAACGAACGCCGGTTCCCGCCGCGGTGCCCTCCGCGGATTCGCCCGCCTCGCCACGGCCTCCCTCGACGACGCGGCAAGAGCGACCCGAGCGATCGACCAAAAGGCGCGCGGCGCGCGTAACCTTCGCGGCGGCCGGGGCCGACCGGGTCGACCAACTCACCGAGCCGCCGGCACAAACCCCGCCGAGTGACCCGGGCAAGCCGCCGATCATCCTTCTTTCGACGCCTGACGGTCTGTACCTCTCGTCGGAAGACGTCGAGGCCCTCGACACGCTCGAGAAGCTCATCGACACGCTCCAGGGTGGCTCGATGCCCAACGAGCCGAAGCTCACCGTCTTCTACCTGCGCAACGCCGACGCCAAGACGGTGGCCGAACGCCTCAAGGAACTGCTCGTGGGCACGACGCCGGTGGCCACTACCACGACTACCACGAGCGGTGGCGCGACCCCGGCCCCGCCTGGCATCTTGGGCAGTCTCGGCGCGGCCGGAACCTTTGGCCGCATCACGCCCTCGGGACCGATTTCGATCACTCCCGACCCACGGCTCAACGCCCTGCTGGTGCAGGCGGCTCCGGCGGACGTTGACCTGATCGAGGAAGTCCTGAAGATTCTCGACCGCCCGGACAGTCTCGAAGAAATCCCGGCGCAGCCGAAGCCCCGATTGATCCCGGTTGTGCATACCTCGGCTTCCGAGATCGCGCAAGTCGTCAAGGACGTCTACCAGGATCGGCTCTCCGGCAGCAGTAACAATCGTCCGCTGTCGCCGCCGGAGATGATGATGCGGATGTTTCGCGGCCGTCGCGGAGGGATGGGTGGTTCCTCGCAGGGTACCTCCAGTGCAGATAATAAAGACGCGCTGTCGAAAATGACCATCGGCGTCGACACCCGAACCAATTCGTTGATCGTCTCGGCGCCCGAGGCACTGTTCGAGGAGGTCCGCGATCTGGTCACCGCGCTGGATCGCGTCGCGTCGCAAGACCAGGAAACGATCGAGGTGGTCACCTTGCAAGGGTCGAATCCCGAGGCCGTCCGCGCCGCGCTCGCTTCACTGCTGGGCGACGCGGTCGAGAGTTCGACCATTTCGTCCGGCAGCGGCGCGTCGTTCGGTTCGAGTGGGCGAGCGTCAGGCACCACACGGTCATCGCGCTCCACGAACCAAGCAAACCGGCGGTCGGCCACGCGAGGTTCTTCATCCCAGCAGTCGCAGGGATACCAGCGATTCCAGGGGCCCGGCGGTTTCCCCGGCGGAACGTCACGCGGCCGCTCACGCTAAACGCGAAACAATCACCCTTTCGCAGTTTCTATTGCTCTTGGCTGCCCGGCGTCGCACCGCCGGGCGAGGGAGCATTCGCCGCCGAAACGGCATGATGCGCGACGTCACGGCCGGGCAGATCGAGCGTGGTAACTTGCGTTTGCCGGGCGGGGGTCGGTGATGTTTTTGCGTCGCCGGTTGCGGGACTGGCTCCTGCTACGCTCGGGACGGCGGCCAGGTGCGACACGGGAATCACCGGAGTCAACTGGGCCCGGCTGGCAAACAGACGGTCGCGCTCGTCTTTGGGGCCCGGCAGCACGGCGTGCGTCGGTTTGCCGAGAATCGCCTTGCCGTCGACCGGATCGAATCGCACGATCAGGCCGACCTCCTGTCGCGGGCCTCCGGCCTCGTCCCACGGAATCCAGACGTGGTAAGACGACCCCGCCGGTCCCTTGCCGTAGTGTTTTTCGAGCTGCTCGGGCGTGAAGACGTATTTGCGATCGGGCGTCGAGTCGTCGCCGGTGGCCGCGAGGTCGTCGTAGGCGTAGATGGTCAGATTGCCGTTGACGCGAACGGGCTCGTTCTGCTCGGCCCCGTAGAAAGTCACGACGCCGCCGAATCCACGCGTGGCCGGTGCCGTCGGCTTTTCGACCACCGTGGTCGTCCACACGATGGCCAGGTTGTTCGGAGTCACGACGGGCTCTTCCTTCTGGAACGCTTCGCTGACCGAATCCGTAACCGACGAGACGGAGACCGAGGCGCAACCGCCGCCGATTGCCAGCCAGAAGCCCGCCAAGGTCGCGGCGATCGCCGCCCGAACCATCGTAGGGTGGGCACTGCCCACCACAAGATGCTGTATTTTGGTGGGCAATGCCCACCCTACGTGTCTTAGGGTTCGCATCACTCAGATTCCTTCGTGGAACGTCGCGGCGCGGACGGGGCCAGACGGTCGCGGCGGTTGTCCGGCCGCTGTACTTCCTCGCACCGCCGGCAACGGCTGGATCGAGTAGGACGTTTCGGAATCGCCGGGCGGCAGGGTCCGCGGCTGGGCCACATCAGGATTACTCGCCGCCGCCGCCGGCTCGGTGGGCACGAATTGCCACCGCGGACGCAGCACGCGGACATCCTCGTCGGTGCGCGCGGCCTGGCCGCCTTGGTCAGCCGACGGCGCCGTCGTGGGCACGGCCTCGGGCGTGGGCACGATCTCGACGCGGCCCGGCATCATGTCAATGGTCGGCGTCTCGTCGGGATAGATCACCTGGGGGCCAGGGGCGTGGCCGGGCCCGAAGAACGGGTCGCCCGCATAGCCGCCGTGCAGCCGCTCGACGTCGCTGCGACACCAATGAATCCGCGAGGCTTCGATGCACGCAACCCGCTGGGCGTCGTCGGCGCTCTTGACGATTCGCGGCGTCATGATGATCAAGAACTCGGAGCGATTCTTGGTGGTCGCCTCGTACTTGAACAAATTGCCGACCACGGGAATCGTCGAGATGACCGGAACGCGGCGGACCGTCTTGTCGTCATGTTCGACGATGAGACCTCCGAGGACGACGGTCTGCCCGTCGATGGCGCTGACGACGGTTTGCGCGCTGATCATTTCGATCCGGGGCGAGCGGATGACCTGGCCGTCGGCCACCGTAACGGGAATGCCTTCATCGATCGGTCCGACCTTGGAATTCGTAGCGACCACTTCCATCACGACGAAGCCGTCGCGCGTGATGCGCGGGGTGACGTTGAGGATCAAGCCGACCTCGCGATAGGCAATCGTGTTCGACTGGCCGGCTTCGTTCAATTGCGAGCCGGTGATCGTGGGGACATCCTCGCCGACGATGATCTGCGCCGGCTGATTGTCGAGGGTCATGATCTGCGGCCGGCTGAGAATCTTCAGCCGACGACAGGTGCTCAGGGCGCGGATCAAGGCGCTGACCGACTCGCTCGAGGCGCTGAGCACGAGGCCGCCGTAGCTCAACTCGGTGTTGACCTGGCCCGTGCCGAGGCTGGTCACGGCCTGCCCGCCCGTCTCGCGCCCGTTGGAAAAGAGCGAGCCGGGAATCGCCAGCCCGCCGGTCGCCAGCCGCCGGTCGAACAAGAGCGAATCCTCGAGGCTCAGTTCAATCCCGAACTCGTCGAAGTTGTCCAAGGACACTTCGGCGATGATTACCTGGATCACGGCCATCGGCGGGCGCTCGTCGATGCCCTCGATCAGCTTCATGATTTCCTGGTAGTAGCGCGGCGTCGCGCTGATAATCAGGCTGTTGCTCGCGGCCTCGGGTACGACGATCACCTCGCGCGCAATCTGCTCGGCGGCACTGATCACACCCTCAGTCGACGTCTCGATGGTCCGCTTGTTGGTCAGATACTCGTTGATCGCCGTGGCCACGTCCGCGGCCCGATAGTTGCGAAGCCGGTAAACCGCGTTTTCCCGCTCACGCGGGTCGCTGCCGTCGAGGTGCGTCACGACCGCCTCGACGACCACCAACGCGCCAATCGAGCCCGAGGCAATGATGCTATTGGTCCGCACGTCGACGGCGAAGTGAAGCTCGACCAACGACGTTTCGTCGGGCACCACCCCGGTCCGCACGGCGACCTCCTCGCCGGTCACCGTGGCACTGAAGATGTTCTGGAGCATGGTCGCCATGTTCGTGGCGTCGCCGTTGCGCAGCGTGAAGACCTTCACCTGGGCCTCGACCGTCGGCGGGCGATCGAGCTCGCGCACGAGCGCGGCAACCAAGGACATGCTGTCGGCCGAGGCCGTAACGACCAGCCCGTTGGTCCGCGGGTCGGCCGTGACTTGGGCGTCGGTCAAGATGCCCGAATTAACCATTTTCCGACCGTCGGCACCGATGGTGATCATCTGGAGCCGTGTCGATTTACGCTCGAAATCCTGACGCCCGGCGGCGCTGATCGCCCCCATCGCCGCCCCAGTTCGTGTCCGCTGGCCGTACATCTGGCCGGTCAAAGCGTCCTGGAGCACGGGGGCCAGGACCTCGGCCGAGGCGTTTTTTAGCTTGAAAACGCGGACTTCGTTAAAGCTCTCGCTCACCGGGCTGTCGAGCCGCTGGATTATGGCGGCCACCTCGTCCATGTCGCGCGGACAGGCCCGAACAATCAGCGCGTTCGAGCGGAAGTCGTAAACCACGTTGACCCGGGGCACCATCGCGGTCCCCTCGGGGGCCTCTTCGGCGAAGAAATTAGTGATGCTCTCTTGGGCCTCCTCCGCCGGGCAATGCTTCAGGCGGAAAATCCGAAAGCGGGACAGCGGCGGCACCGGCTGATCGAGCCGCTCGACCAACGTCGCTAGCTTCTGGGCGCTTTCCTGACGACCGACGAGCAATAGGGCGTTGGGGGCCGCCAGGGGCGTGATGCTGATCGTACCCTCGCGTGCCGCGTAGACCTCCTGATAGAGCTGTATCAGCAGTTGACCCAGCGCCGAAGCGTCGGCGTGTTTCAACAGGATGACTTCCACCGCCGGCTCGGTCACCTTGCTGTACTCGACGAGTTGCTGGACGAGTTCGTGAACCCGTTTGACGTCCTCGGGCCGACCCTTGATGATGACAGCGTCCCATCCGGGCAGCGCGTGGACCTGAACCGGCCCTACCAGCCGGCCACCCTCGGGCTCCTCGGCGGACGCGGCAGGGCCGGGAGTCGGGGTCGTTTCGCCTTGCGCCGGCCGGGGCGCCAGCTCTTGTTCGGTTTCGTTGGGTTGCGGCTGCGCCAGCGCGGCCACAAGCTCGTGCCGCGGGCCGGCCGATGTCTGCAGCCGCGAGCGGGCATCAAGCTCGACGGCGCGAATGAGACGGTTGACGTCCTCTTGGCGAGATCCCGACGTGCCCACCAGACGAACCGAGTTGTCCGAGTTCGGGCTGTCCAGCGCGTGGACGAGCTGAATCGCGCTCTGGACCGAACGCTCCTGGCCGACAATCGTCACACGGTCGCCGGCCGGCTCGATCCGAAGAACCGCCTGTTGGTTGCCGACCGTCGGAAGCAGGTATTCGCGACTCCCGGCGGAGTGCTGCCGGGTCATGAGCCGGTTGCCCACGGCGCGAGCGAGATTCGACTCGAACTGAGCCGCGCCGACGTTCCAAAGGTTGACCGTCTGCTGCAACCTGGCGGCCGACGACTCTCCCGAGACGAGGGTGATTGGTTGATTAGGCCCTAGTTGGCCCCTCGGAGGGGTGGCCGTATTCCATGCCGCGCGTTGCACGGCGCCGTGCGACGAGACGTCCGGCCTGATGCGACGTGCCGCGGGTCCCACGTTGCTCGTCTGGCTGGAAATGCGGCCCGGCGCCGCGGGTCGGCGAACGATTGCGTTCACGCCGGCAATCACAAGAATAAGGAAACCCAAGAGAATAGCCGCGCCGGCCCAGGCCGCCAGTCGATTCGACGTGGTGAGACGATCCATCATGGTAAACACTCGGCCGCACATGCCCCCCAATGGGCGTATTCGTGGCGCTCTATCATCCCGATAGTGAGCGCTATAATCGGTATAATCGGTAAGGTCATCCCAGATTCTCGAATGTAAATATCCGCAATTCCTGGAACCCCGTCCGCCCAGATTTCCGATCCCCCTTAGTGGTCTGCGGTGTTCTATCATGAGGGGCGTTGCTGGTTCATGGCCGCCCGATGGGAAGGGAGATGTCGCATGGCGCGCGGTTGCTTGGTCTGCCTAGTGGCCTGCCTGGCCGTTTTGGGGATGAGTGTCCCGGGATCGGCACAGACCGTGAATCTGTCGGGGTCGAGCGCGACTCAATCCGCTTCGGAAAGCACGGCCGTAGGATCGGACATTGCCACCTCCGTTGAGAACGTTTCCCAAGGCGTCCCCGAACTCCAAGAGGCCCAGCAGCTTCGCGACACGCAGGGTCGTGGGGCGTTCGTCGGCGCGGAGTCGGGCGAGCAGCAGGGATTCATCGGCGCGGCCGAGGGCACCGGCACAACCACCGGCGCCCAAACGCGGCGAACCACGGGACGAACCGGGCAGAGGCTTCCCCAGACCCAACAGACGCGGGGTCCCGTGATCCGGCCGGCGCTGGTCGTGGGCTTTGCCTACACACCCAGGGTCTCGCCCGCCATCGGCGGCAACGTACTAAACTGCCTGACGCGCGTGCCGAACTTCGGAAACACGTCCTCAATCCGGATTCGGGTCGAGAACAATGTGGTCATTCTCGAAGGCTCTGTCGCCACCCCACACGACGCCGCCTTGGCGCTACAAATGGTCGCGCTGGAACCGGGTGTGGTCAAAGTCGACAATCGCCTGAAGGTGGCTGCCAAGCCCACGGGCGGCTAATGATGCTCCTGGTTGGCAGTCGGAGCTTTCTCCGTTGATGCGGGCCGGCTTGATTCGGACGGTTTGTCTGTGTCGGGGCTGATCGGGAAACCATGATCAATTCCCGGCTTGGCTTGGCGTGTTCTACACCGTGAAACGGACCGTCAAGCGTTCACCGGGCAACGGTCGCAGCTCAACGCCGAGTGAGCGTCTCGGTGCCGAGTTTGCCGCCGCCGGGGTTGGCCCACTTGCCGACCAACCGCCCGTCCTTCTCGACCCGATAGACCACAACGCCGCCGGGGCCGCTGTTGCCGGCCGTACCCCACGACGAACTCAGGTAGCCGCCCATGAGAATGGCAACCCCACGGTGGCCCGAGCTGCCGATGCTCCAAGTCATTGCGTAAGCATCGCCCTGCGCCAAAATGATCACCGTGCCCGAGTAGGAACTGCCGTTCGGGTTGGTACCCTGGCATGAGTATGTGCCCGCGATGTCCGCGGCCGAAAGCGACGTCGCCAGGCAAACCATAACAATCGCCGCCAGACCAGATTGCCATCGATGTGACATTGCCGTTTCTCCTAAAA
>Ga0307430_1003106_pt1 | contig 10518 bp, 19 predicted proteins | sample SalMarWE160130MG_FD_202159 | JGI IMG/M metagenome (GOLD analysis project Ga0307430, IMG submission 202159) | Salt marsh sediment microbial communities from the Plum Island Ecosystem LTER, Massachusetts, United States - WE1603-130 | ecosystem: Environmental > Aquatic > Marine > Intertidal zone >... | reverse complement strand
CCGTTGTCAGGGGCCTGGGGGGAAGCTCGGTAACTTCGGCCAGGGTCCAGATAGCACAACGGGCGTACTGGTGGGACCACCAGGCGCAGTCACGGCCGATACACTTCCCCAGGATAAACTCCTCCCCACGTTCCGGCCGGAGCCGGTAGGTTACCTGTAGTGGGCACTTCATGGCCGCCTCCCCAGGAGCAGGGTACCTGCAAGCCCAGCGCTTACATCGGATTTGCGTATAAGGATACAGTCCTCGACCGACTTACCTTTGAAGGTATGTGCCCCGCCTTCAACATCGGCCAATTTGAGTAGTTTCAGGGCTTCAATGCCCAGCTTAAAAGCCTCTTTAGGGTTAGGGTGTGAGGGTGATAGCCCTCCCTTATAGAGTGCTTCCAAAATCTTGATAGCCTCGTCTATGGTCATCCCTTCACCTCCCCCGGGGCCGGCCGGAGCCTCTCCTCCGCCATGGCGTCGGACACTTTAGAATAGACAACGATCAGCCGGCGGATAATGTCGTCGAAGCTCTCCCCCTTTTCCCCCAGCCGGCGCAGCTCCTCCTTGGTAAGAGGTGAGACGCGGATCTGGGGGTGCTTTGACGTTGTTACCATGGTTTACCTCCTTATTAACCAAATATATACACCTAGGTCCGCCAGGAGGGCGGAGAGTGCCAGCCCTGTTAGCAGCCATAGTGCCATTAAGTCAGTCATTTTAACCTCCCCTGGAAGATCTCGAGCCATTTAAGTTGTACGGCCTCCGGCCAGTCGTCGGACCACGGCGGAAGTCCGGGGACCAGGTTATCGGCCGATGCCAGCGCCGGCGCTCTCCGGGTCCTGGGGGTAGATATCCCCCACCGCCTGGATAACTTGGCCAGTGACCCCTCCGGGATCCTCCACTTTTTCAGGGTAGCGGCCCGGCCGAGCTGCCGGAGGTCGACTTGAATATCTTGCTTGTTGACCTCGTAAAACTCATGGGTTTCTGCCCTGGTCCTTGTCTCGGTGTTGCAAAGCAGGCAGGTCCAGCGGCCGCGGATTGTTACCATCCCGGAGCCGCATTTTGGGCACTTCGGCCGGTCCTTCCCCATGAATTTTACCCCCTTATTTTGTCTACACAGTATACCATGTCAACAACAGGGTGTCAAGTGTCTACAGAATAATAGCTATAGGAACTTCGTACTATAGGTGATTATGTCAAAGAAAAAGGAGCCCCTGCCGCTACAACCCCGGAAAGCCGAAGCTCGACGTCATGTAGCTACAGACGGACTCCAAAGGTATAATACCATTACCCGGAGCTGAAAACAAGCTAGAATTGGCTCTCAGGGCGTGCTATCCCAGCGGTGGGTGAACTCCCGGCGGATTTAGCACAATAACACGGCTGGGGGACGCCATGAGCACAGCGAGGATATTAAAAACACACCCCTGGATTTGCTGCGGCTTCCGCTGCCCCACCAGGGGTCCCGGGGCGCTCATGGAGGCGGTACCCCACAGGGCGCAGCGCTCCCGGATACATGGTTGTTTAAGGAACGGACACTGTCCGGGCTTCTGGTCAGGCATCAGTCGCCCCCCTTCTCAGCTAATCGGACGTCGTCATTATTGGCAACAGCTGTTGCCAGCTCTGGCTCCATGCCCAGCTCGACCAGTTGAGCAATCTCCTGGTCACGGCTGAGGAGGTTCTTACGCCGACTCCGGCGGATAGTGTCCGCCTCAATCTTGCCGGCGTCCGTCTCGAATACCGGCTGCGCTGGTGATAACGGTGACAGGTCCTCTTTTGGCTTTAGCCTGGCTCTCTCTTTATAGACGTAAGTCTCGACTCTCTCCGGAACTATCCCCAGGCCGAGCAGCTTGGTCCGGTAATCGTCTAGGGTTATATTGCCTTTACGGACCGCGTCGCGGTAAGCACTTATCAGGTCCCGGAGATAGTCGGTGGAATAGTCTATCCTGGCGGCCGCCAGGTATTTGTCGAACTGCTGGGGGGAGTAACCGAGGAGGGTCATTTCGCCGCTGAACTGCTCCTCGGTGGTAAACCCCTCCTTAAACCTGGTCACCGCGGCACCGGACATGGAGCCCTGCAGGGCTTCGTCCCTCATTTTCTCGTACATGACCATCAGGGCGTCGACGGCTGTCTTGGAGTATCCGGAACGGTGTAACGCCTCGGTAAACCACTCCGTCTCAAAGAAGCCGGTCCGGGCTATGCCGGCCAGGGGGAAGTACCGCAGCGGGGTATTTGCCATCTCCTTAAACAGACCGTGGTACATCTCGGGGTAGCCCATGTACCCCAGCCACTTTGCCTCGTAGGCGTATCCGTTGCCGCCGGTCAGCTGCTGGACCGCGGCGGTGAGCTCCGGGTTACGGAGAGGCTCCGGGTCTACCCAGGCTTTACGTGCCATCAGCTCCGTAAAGGTGCGGGAGTCAACAATATTAGGGCGGAACATTTCGTTGAAGTGGTAAGTCATGGGGGTCTTGATAGCGGCCATAGTCAGGGCGGTAATGGAGGCGCCGGTAATCACCTTATAGTTTGTCATGTCGTATATCATGGCGGCAATCTGGCCCATGCCGGCACCCCCCAGGGGCTTCATCCAGGAGCTTGCCAGAGTCATACCGGCCAGGCCGGTGATAGCTGTCATGCCCAGGCTCCCCAGGGCGCTGGCGTTACTCTCGGCTATATCGGGGTTAGTAGGACCCATGGCCTTGACGTAGCCGTTTACAGCCTCCCAAAATACGGATAGTATCTCGCCGAACATATCCCCGACGAAGCCAAGCCCCTCGGAGAATACACGCATAGCAGCCCTGGGGGGATTTTTAGCGACTTCTCCGGCGTACCAGCCGAACCAGTACTGCCACCAGCCCCCGACGTCCTCCCATATCCACTGCCATTTCGGCGAGTGTCCGGGGACGTCCTGGTGAAGCCAGTCCCAGGCGGCGTCGAATAGCCCGGATACCCAGCTCGGGAAGTCCATAATCTTTGCCAGGAAGTCGGTCCACCAGGCGTCGACCGGCGAGACGACGTTTGCCGTAATCCACGCAGTAAGCCACTCAAACCATGACTCCAGCTGCCCGCTTACGCCAGGTAAAACGCCGGCCAGGTCAGCCCCCAGCTGAGCCAGCCAGCCTGTTATATTCTCACCCCAGGACGATAGCAGGTTCCCGACGCTGACGAGCTGCTGAGTAAACCAGGTTGAGATTGTCCTGGTCAGGTCTGAGACCGAGGTGGTAATCCACCCCCACACCTCGCGGACCTGGGAGGTCACCCAGCTGGAGACGGCACTGGTCCCTGACTGTATCCAGTACTGGACGGTGGAGATTGCAGAGGTCACTCCGGAGTAGATGGTGGAATATATCGAGCTCGCCATGGAGACAACGATAGAATAGACGTTGGACACCCAGGAGATAGCGCTCTGGACACTGCTGTAGATAGAGGTCAGCCATGAGCTAATCGGCGATATAATTACCTGGACGGCTTGCCTGACGTTGGTGGTAATCCAGCTGACGGCGTTATTGACCCACCGGACGACGGAGTCGATAACCGTCTGAGTCGACGCCTGTATCCAGTCGAACACAGTGTCCCATATATCGTCCTCTGGGCAGGTTAAAATCGACGCGTCAATGTAGTTGACCACGTCCTCGTAGCCGGTTGACTCCTCCATGGTTACTCCTCGATGGTGATAGTCTCCGCAGCCGGCCCGGCCATGCGCTTCTTCATGTCCGCCTGTACCGCCTTGGCCTCCGCCTCCTTAGTCCACTTCTTTTCCTCGATATAGACGAAGTGGGGCGGGAGCTCGCCCACCCTGTACTCTATCTGGTACATTTTCCGGTCGAGGTCGTCGACGGTGGCGGCGGGGAGTAGGGTACGCTTTATAGTTACCTCCTGGGCCATGCTAACCCTCCTCGGCTTCTGGCGGTGTCAGGGGGGTGATACCCTCGGGGGTACCTGCGCCGGGCATCGGCTTGTCCTGCAGGAAGTCGGCTGTCATTTGCTCGGTGGCTTTACGCAGGATTTTGCAGGTGTTACACTGGCAGTTCCCCTTGTTTGCCTGGAGCTGAGCCAGGTACACCGCCTGAGCCATGTAATCCTTCTTACCGTTGGGCATGGTTAAATACCTCCTTCAAATCGAGCTCTATTTTACAGCGGCCGGCGTGGTCCCGAACAGGAACCCGGCTGCCATATAGCCTATAGCTTCGATAAAGTGATTGAAGCCGAGCGCTGTCAGAATGATAGCGACTATCAACACGGCCCCGGCGATTATCAGCCTTGGCTTCCAGGTCATAGGGCAGTCCCTCCTCTCGATATTACCAGAATATATGCCCCAGCACAATACCCAGGGCGCCGAAGCCCAGGAGCCAGAGCAGGGGGTGGGCTTTCTGGCTATCTCGGATAATAAAGGTCCATGGCCGGCCTCCAATCCTGGTGTACAGCCATTTATAGAGCTCATTCATGCCTCCAGGCCTCCTTCTATCAGGTTAAAAGTGAGTCTCTACACCCTCCAGCCGGGCGGCCCACTGAGTCGGGTTAGTGTCGTCGCCGGTGACGGTGATAATCAGGTTTTCCCCGTCACCGTCTATCGCTACGGCGACGTCCCAAGCGGCGTCGTCCTCGTAGACTGTCGTCACGGTACAACTAACCAGAGCTGCTGTTAAATCGCCGGCTTTCTTAACCAGACCGTCCTCGACCGTATACATAGCAACGTGACCACTGACGTTATCCCGGGCGGTGACAATGAGCTTGAAAGCGAGTGCGGAGTTATTACGGATATACCAGCGGCGGTTCGAATAGCCGGCGCAGAATAGCTCGGTGGGGGTGTCGTTGGTGGTCGTCTCAGACCAGCCGCCGAGTAGATTATTAAACTTCTGGGACTCGTTATGGTCGATATTTATTGAAAGCTCGCCGTACCTGACACACTTAGAATACCTCCCCAGGGCTATTGCCCTCCGCACAGTACCCACACTGGCTTGATACCCGATAGCCACCCCATAAAAACGTCCATAGCTGTTATAACCGACAGCTACTCCATTCGACAGGGCATCTGCGTTGTTGCCGACAGCCACCCCGTAGCTGTAGCCGCGGGTGTTATATCCGATAGCCACCCCGTAAGTATGAGGGTCGGCGTAATAACCGATGCCTATATTGTACTTCTTGTTATCGTTTTCTCCGGAGCCGATGCCACGGCTGACCCAGTTGGTACCATCGAATATAAACTCCTTTATCACTCCGGAGTAGATACGGTCGAGGGTAATCGCCGCCTGTTTAACAGTGAGGTAATGCGCGTCGCTGTAGGTCCCGTTATGGCGGATAACGAAGCGGTCGCCGGCCTCAGCGCCGACGGTAGCCAGTGTGATAATCCTGTTAGCTCCGCCCTCGTCCAGGTATTGATATATCTTGTCGGTGTCCGGGGTCAGAGTTTTATCGGCGGCGAGGACTTCGACATTGATACCATACAGCCCACCGACTGCGGCGCCTATCGCCTGGGCCACCCATTCCTCCTCGACATCGTCCCAAACCAGGGCGTCCCCATCCGCCGGCGCCGGCGCGTTGACGTCCCCCAGGTCGTCAAGGTTTATAGCGTCCAGGTCAATCAGCAGGTAACCGTTTTCGTCGACCTGTATCTTAATCCACTCCTCATTGACCGCGTCCCAGCCCTTTATCAGTACTTCGGGCATTCGAACCTCCGTTATCCCTTCTTTACCCTCACATGACCGTCGGCGGTGACGACTACCTTTTTATACTCCCCGGCGGCAGCGTCCCAGCCCTTTAACAGTACCTCCGGCATGGTCTTTTACCTCCTATGGTAGATTTTTAGCGATAACGATGTCGTCACCATAGATAGTGCATCCCGTATCCTCTACAGCGTAAGCATATAAACCCGCCTCCAGATAGGGGCCTGGGGAAAACATGGCACTTCCCAAGGCATAGGTGCTTAAATCGTACTCCTCATCATCGAGTACCAGCTTCTCGTAGCTGCCGGTGGTTAAGTCGAGTGTGATAAGTATGGGATGGAATACATACCCCCCGGTGTCTATCTCCAGGCTGTCTGATAACAGACCCCATCCCCCGGCCCCGGTATAAACTTCGAGGGTAGTCGTTGGTAGAGTATACCTGACCCAGGCATAGCGCGCAATCCCGTCCAGCTCCGACATTAGCCCGAAAAGCCACCGCTGCAGGTCCTCATCCCAGGCTATACGGCCGAATATGGCCAGCTTCCCTGCCCCGGGGTGGTAAATTTGTCGGGTAGCAGCAGCGAAGGCGTCCTCCTCGTCGCCGGCAACCAGCTTTACTGCCCAATCCCCGGAGAATTTATGCCTCGACTGCCGGACTGCTGCCGAGCCAACGCCAACGGTGGTTAGTGTCCACTCCGTCTCCTCTGTCTCGAAGTCCTCGGCAAGGATAATATTACCCCGGAGGTCCCATGGGACAGGGGACCTGAGCCTGGCAGCGAGCTCCTCCAGACCGATAAAGCCCCCGGTGTACTTGATAGTCACCTGGCGGGTATAGTCCGGTAAGTCCTTAGACACTCTCCCCCTCCTCCTCTAACGCAATTTGATAGTCGCTAAACCTGATATAGTACTCCCACGGCGTTTTGGTATAGTGGGGGTAGTAATGGCAATAGCTAAAATACGGGACGAGGACAGGGTAGCTCGATTTCCACGCCGCCAGCATAGCTGCGGGCATTTCCTCTGGCATATATCCCCAGCCGGTCCATGCCCTGAGCTTCTCCCGCTGCACTTGCGTTAAAGCTCCGAGAAAGTCTGCAATCATTCCCTGGTGGAACGCTGATAATCCCTCCTTCTGGTCTATCTCGAGCTGGGCCTCCTCGATGGTACCCCTCTCGGGTGGAGGCGGTGGCGGTATATAGCCGCAGACTTCGGCGTTACTCTGGATTAGTACCCACTGAGGCTCGCCATTTATTCTGGAGCACTCCCACAGGTCAAAGCCCTCGCATTTAGTCTCGCCTATAACACAAACCGGGGGCGGCTCCGGTCCCTCCGGCGGCTCCGGTCCCTCCGGCGGCTCCGGTCCCTCCGGCGGCTCCGGTCCCTCCGGCGGCTCCGGTCCCTCCGGCGGCTCCGGCGGCTCCTCCTCAGATGGCGGTGGCGCCTCCGGTATCTCCGGCGTCTCCGGCGCCGGCGGCGTGGTGCCGCCTCCCAGGAACTCGATAACCTTCTGAACACTATCGGGGAGCTTTGCCTCCCCCCATATAACGTCCGGGTCCAGGACCTCAACGCGGACGGTAACTACATGGTCGTATTTAGTATCAGGAGCCCATACACGGGCGTAGAGACAGAATGGCTCGAACAGCATCGGGAAGCGGTCCACAATGGGTATGGTATAGTCCTCGGCGTTAAAAGCCCCGTCGGGGTTAGTCGGGTAGAGCTGGTGGCCCTGCCAGTCCAGAGCGCAGTAAACCTCCCCCCGGCAACCGGCGGGGAACTCGACGTAGACATGGGAGATAATGCCATAGGTCAGCTTCAGAGTATACCTGAGGAGCTCAACCTTAGCCGTCTCCGCCGGCACCAACACAGCAAAGTCGTAGAACATAGCTAACTCCGTCTACCCGGAGCTTAAGGAGAGGGGCTCGGGCGCCCCTCTCCTTATCGTCCCAGCTCCCGCCACTGGATAAATATTGCTGTTACGTTGGACCCTTTATCGACGTAGAGCCCACGGCGGCAATAGATAGGGACCATCGGCCGGAATTCGACCAAGGTCTTTGTAGAGGCGACGAGGGTCATAATCTCATCGCCTTTATTATTCTCCCCATCGTAGACTATTACGTCAGAAGCCGCCGCGGATGGTTCCACGGCTATATAGCAGAGCTCGCACGCCCCGGTGGAGAGCTGTGCGTCCTCAGTTATCCGCCTCCAGCTATAATTTATGCTGGGAGAGGGGTCCATGGCTGTTAATAGCTCCTCATCTGCTGGGTGGCGACTCTGTAGGTGCCGGTGGCGCTTGCCCCAGACTTCACCTGGAGCTGCAGAGACTGCCAGTCCGTCCCGTACCAGTCGTTTATGTCCGTCTGGTCCCCCAGGGGAATACAGACAACTCCATGAGGGACGTCCCCAACGACCGAGAATGACTGGTAGCCGATGTTGTCCCCCGACTTGATGTCATTGTCATAGCCGAAGGGGACGGCGTTCAGCACCGCTGAGGCGGCGTAGACGCTGCCGGCAAAGACCAGCCCCTGGGTCGGGGTATGGAATATGGCCAGGCCGGTGGTATTGTCTACGTCAGCGACAATATGCTCACGGTAACGGGGGAACTGGTCCTTCAGGTACTGCTCGAACTCCTCGTTTTCCATGTGCAGCGGGATACGCCGGTCGTTGTCCTCGGTGAGCTTGAACTCCTCAAAGAGAGCCCCCAGCCACTTATCGGCGACCCTCCCCTGGATAAAGAGCTTCCGGTAGGGGAAGTCACTCGGCAGGTCGATATACTCCCAGGACGACGTCCCGGGGGTATACGCCTTCAACTCTTTATTCATCAGGAAGCCTGACGGCGTGGGCCGTTCCTCGTCGAACACGTCGAGGTAAACCGACAGGTAGTTAGTGTCTACGTCAGCCACGGCTTTATCCTCGTCGTAGGACACCTTTATCTGGAGGTTATTGAACTTCGTGGGGTCCAGCGCCAGCTCCTCGTCCCACAGGAACCGGCCGAAGTTCAGGTAGAAGTTGCCGATGAGCTCCCATGCAGGGACGTATGAGCCATTGTTGTGGCGTTCCTTGCCGTTATCGTAGAAGTCGACGGCCTGGGAGAGCTCCCCGGTCAGGGAGTACAGGACGTCACTCCCGTCAACGACCTCAATCTTGGGAACATTGGCTGCCGGCGTATCCGTGGGGGTGGGGGTGGCAGGGACGATAACCCCGAACCGGACCCATATACGAGAGATAACGTCCGGGATTTTTACGTCAATGACCTTGGTTCCCAACCCCGCCGTCTGGTCCGCCCTGGAATACAGGGTAGATGTTCTATGTTTCATTTTGTTTCAGACCTCTTAATTTACTCTAGTCTCGACCTTTATGCACCGGCTGCCCGGAGTGATAACCTCCGCTTGTTGAGGGCGGTCGCAATCACACCCACGCGCTGCAGGTTAGCCGCGGACCCCCTGGGAGCCCTGGCCGGAAGGGTAATCTTCGCCAGCTCGTCGAGCATGGGGGCTACACCGTCAGAGTAATCCCCCTTGGCCGCAGTCACACCCGGGCCGTATCTGGCTGCGCCGACCTCGGTGACTTTCCTCTCATATTTGGCGGCGCCGGCTCTCTTGATGCCGCCGGCGTACATGGCGTCGATATTGCCGGCGGATACAGCCGCCTTATAGGACGATTTGGCCTCAGTGGCGCCCTTCTCCCAGTCGCTCCCAGCCGCCTTGGCGCCCTTCTCATAATAAGCCGACCGGCCCGGGGTTACGTCCGCCCACTTGTCGGTCACTTCTGCTAAAGTCTTGACTTTCATATCGGGATAATCCTCCTTTTACCCGGGGGGCGGCTGGAATGAAAACAGCTGCCCACCCTCACTATTGAGTTAAAGTAGGCAGCTGTTTTCTAACGTAAACCCTTGCCTATTGACAGTATATGCACAACGGGGTTACCATGTCAATAGTTCCTTTTAAGGAGAAAGCCGTGGGCTCTCGTAAGAGTAGACAGGTCGAGACCAGGATGCTGGCCGAGTACCTGAAAGAGACATATTCCAAGTACACTGTTATTAGCAAAGTACCCCTGGGGAAAGTCCCCGAGGAACTCATGGCCGAGGTGGGTTATAAACGAGCTCTCGGCATGAGTCGTCCGTTCCGTCCCGAGATAGACGCCGTGGTGGCTTTGCCGGGGGCTCTAATCCTGATTGAGGCCAAGGTATGGCGAATAGTCGACGGGCTCGCCAAGCTCCCAATGTATCAATCTCTGGTCCCTTTTACCCCTGAGTTGCGGCAGTACCGGCACCTTCAAACTATTATGGAGCTGGTGGTAGCATGGACCAACGACAACCTCGAAATTATGGCAAAGAACGCCGGCGTGAGGGTCCGCGTGTTTTGCCCCCCGTGGATTGACGAGGTTGTCAAAGCCCAGCATGAGTACTGGACGCCGGAGTACCGCGCAAAGCGAGAGGAGAAGCTCAAGCTCCGAAAACTGTACGACCTGGAGTAGGGGCTACATATAAAGGAGGTCAACCATGCCGCTGCAGAACTACGTTATATTAGAGCCAGGGAAGCCGGAGAGGGTCCACTTCTCCGACCACCACCTCGAGAGGAGAGAGATATCCGACCCCAAAACCGGCCGCCCCACGTTCCGCAACGTGTGTATATTCGACGTTGACGAAGTCAACGGGCTCAAAACACCGTCCCAGCTCTCGGTAATGTCCGAAAAGCTCTTTGCCTCACTGGAGCCCTACCTCCCTAAAAAAGACTACCTCAATTATGACTTCACCATCACAAAGGTCGGGGCTGGCTTCACGACCTCTTACTCGGTGCAGGTAACACCTAGAAAATGACCCAGCCCCGGGGAGGGGAAAACTGGGTAAAATCTTTGATAAACCCCATGCCCAGGGCTTGAATAT
>Ga0307430_1003101_pt1 | contig 10542 bp, 7 predicted proteins | sample SalMarWE160130MG_FD_202159 | JGI IMG/M metagenome (GOLD analysis project Ga0307430, IMG submission 202159) | Salt marsh sediment microbial communities from the Plum Island Ecosystem LTER, Massachusetts, United States - WE1603-130 | ecosystem: Environmental > Aquatic > Marine > Intertidal zone >... | reverse complement strand
GGGTTCGGAACGTTTACGAGCACAGACGCCGCGCAGCAGGCCGAGATCGCAGGCGTCTTTTCCGGAGATTCCGGGTTTGCCACGGCCGTTGGGAACGTCGAAGACGTGGCCACGTTCTTCGTGGCGATCATCATGCTCCTCATGGGCATTAAAGCGGCCGTGGATGTGAGCGCGTCCATTGCTCCCGCGGCGGGAAAGCTTGCCGGAAAAATCAAGGATGTGGGCGTGAAGGGCGCGAAGTTTGCGGCGTACGGCGGTCTGGCAATGGCCGGTGCCGGTGCGGCGAGCGGCGTGTACCGCGCTGGGCGCTTTACAGGGCGGACCGTGGGAGGCGCCGCGGGTCGCGGGCTTGACCGCAGGTTGGATATTACGGGCAAAGGAGGACGCTTCATGCAGCGCGCGGGCGCAACGCTCGGGAGCACGGCGCTCATGGGAGCCGGAGCCAAGATGGCCGGCGTACGGCCGGGGCGCCGGAAGATGCTGGGCGAGAAGATGGAGAAGGGCATGGCGAACATGAACATGCCGGATCGCCTCAATCAGCTGGAGAAGCTCGCCTCTTCAAGGGATAGAGATAAAGCGCAGGCCGCGCAGCTGCAGCTCGCAAAACTCGTTTCCACGACGGACGGCATTGGCGCAAAATCCACGCAGTTCGAGGCGGAGGCGAAGGCGAAGGGTATTGAGGGAGAAGCGGAACAGAGGGCGTACGCGGAAGTTCGCGCGCGCGAATACACGGGCCAACAGCTTGATATTCTTGAAGGGCACGCGAAGGAAACGCACGATGAAGATACGCTCAAGCTCGTGCGCGAGCGCAAGGAGCCTCGGCCGGATTTCATTCAGGATGATGACGATCTCCGCAAGCGCATGGAAAGCATGGCGGATGACGGCGTGCGGGAACTCAAGAAGAACGTGAAGTCTCAGGCGTACCAGGATTCGCGCGTGTGGGATTCTCTGCTCAGTTATACGGGCATGTTGAACGACGATGGGAGTGTGGATAAGGGCAATGAGTTCGCTAAGGAGCTCCTGAATTCCGGAGGCATGGCAGGCAATATCGGTAAACAGAGGCTTGAAGAATTGCGTGAGGCTGCGAAAAATGCCGGCTATGCGAAATTTGACAAGGAGGGCGAGTTAATCGGCGTGAACATTAAATCCTTCCTGAACGACAAGGAGGCATTCGCGGCGTCCGGTCTTGCCGGAGCGTTTTACACACGTGGCAAGGCCGGCGAGTATGATGCGGTTTCAAGGGATATTCTCAAGGGGAGCGGAGGGAGCGGATCGGTTAAGAGGGGCCCTCGCGTTGAGCGGCAAAGTGGAGAGGTTGCGGCGGGACGTCAGCTGATTTCGGACAGACGAATTGATCTGGCAAATTACCGCGCGGAGCGTAGGATGGCCTCGAATGAAAATGATGAAAGCATTCGGACCATACAGACTGAAATGGGCCGCACTCAGCTGGCTGTCATGCAGGCTGGAGGCACGCTTCAGGAAGCGACGGGCGCGGATAAGAATGGGAAGTTCCAGAATCAAGACGACTCGAGAGCTTTTGTCACATCTCTAAGCGAAATGCATAAGGCCGGAGATACGGATGTAACGGTCTATAACAGCCTGGACGTGGATGCATTGAATGCGAATCCGAATCAGGAGAATCAAGCGAGGAGTATTTTTGTGGAACGGACGAATGTGAATCAGATAAGGAAGGCGTATGAACAGGCACAGGAAAATGAGGATGTGCGTTCGCTTAGCTCCATCGTGGGCATGGCGAAGATTATTGATACGGAAGGTAGCCGCATTCAGAAGGTGGTCAAGGAATACAACAAGGAAACGAAGAAGCACAACAAGACTGCGGAAAAAACTGGCGTCGAGAAGCGCAGTGAAGTGATGGCGAGCGCGTTGATCGAGGCGGCGAAGAACAGCGATGAAGCCGCGCTGCAGGCTGCGCTTGGGGATTCGGGGCTCGGGTTGAGCATGGAGAGTGTAAAAATATTGCTAAAGCAAGAGGCCTTGAAGGATGATAAGATTCTTCGTAATTTTACAACACACCCATCAGATCGCGCGGCGGAGCGGCTCTCGGACGTGATGGGTAAGGGCGATGAGGGGGGTCCGCGGGCACCGACTCCTCCGCCGGGGCCGCTTCCGGAAATTAAGGGCGATGAGGGGGGTCCGCGGGCACCGACTCCTCCGCCGGGGCCGCTTCCGGAAATTCCTGATTTGGATGTTTGAAAATTGTTGATATATGGGGGGATCGAATCCAACAATGAAGCAGCCTACGAGTACCCCGGCGAAGGTCGGGGTGGCTTCTCTGGATAACGGGCAAGGGGCATCGGGAAACGGGGATAATGTCGGAGCGCTCCCAAAAAAGGCGACGCCGCTTGAGACGGGTGAAGGAGCGGATACGGTGCTTCCGGTAAAAAATACGGCTTCGGATCCGACGCCGAAAAGGGCGTCGTCTCCTTCGCCAATCATTCCGTCGGTCACAAAATCTCCGGATGTCCTTCTGAAATCTCCTGAGGCAAAATCGGTCGCATCGGCTTCTCCCGCTCCCGCCGTCGAAGTCAAAGAAGCAGAGGTGAAATCGGATATTGAGCTTCCGGAGCTGTCGCTTGAACAGGTAGCATTCCTTTCGTCAAAGCGCTACGTGATATCTGACGCAGAGGTCAGGAGGACGTTTGGGCTTTCGGATGATGATTTGAGCTTTTTGAATGAGATGGACCACGCGGTGCTCGGTGGACTCATCAACCTCTCGCAGTACGTTGCCGCGCTCCGCGAGGAGTTTCCGGGTCTGAACGCCGAAGAGAAAAACGAGTTGATCGCGATGTTGCTCGCGTACCGGTACGAACCGTTCGATGCGGATATCCAGCCGTCAGCTCGGGATATCGCGCGCGAGCAAGGTCTTACGCTCCCGAAGACGCCGTATTATCGGATGTATGCAAAACCGCTTACGTTCATGGGCGCGGCGCATGAAGTGGCGCGCGCCGCAGGGATTCCGCTCATGGGCCAGACGCAGGAGCGTCTCCGCGATATCATCCTGAGCCGCGTGAAGGGCGTCCGCGTTGATGCGCAGGTTGAGAGCCAGCTCATGCATTCCTTTGATATGGGCGGATTGGGCCTCAAAGAGGAGCATGCGCGGATCGCCACGGAATCCATCGCGGACATCATCCGGCGCGCGACGCTCGTTACGGAAGAGGAATACTCCGCGCTGCTGAGCAAGAAAATTCATGAGGACGTCCGGCCGGAGAGCGCATCCGAAGCGGATTCCGTAACGGCTTCGCCGGAACAGGCGGAAGAGGAGAAGGAGATCGCGGATATCATTTCCAAAATGCCCAAGGCCGAACAGGATACGGCGACGGTGCTCGCCGAATCTATCCGGAATATCCTGGACCGCCTTTCCTGGCGTCCGGAAGATCCGTACCTCCAGCGGAGGTTCACGAACATGATTTCCACGAGGCTGCGCGACGTCCGTTCGCGGAATGAATTCTTCATGAAGCTCATGCGCGATATCAAAGTCGGCGGTTTGAGCCTGGAGCGCAAAGAGGCGGAAAAGATCACGAACGAAATTGAAGCGGGATACGTTGAATTCCGCGGGAATGTGGAAGCGGAAGAAAAGGAAAAACTCCGGAAGCAGCTCGAGGATCAGGAGAAGAAGATCCAGGAGCGGAAACGCCGGGAGAGCGAAGAGCATGCGAAGTGGTACGAAGAAAAGGTTAACACGAAGCGTGCGGTTGAAGCGGAACAGAAGCGCGCGTTTGAGCACTTGAGGGTCATCGCTCAGGGCAAAACGTCTCCCATTGAACATCCGATCGAGGCGAAAGACAAAGCCAAGGAGAAGGCGTCGTTCGGCGTGCTCGTTCCAACACCGCCCATGAAGAAAACGGAGGCGCCGAAAGAGCTGATCCCGCCCGAAACGAAAACGGAAAAAAAGAGAGCCGAACCTCTTCCGCGGAAATTTCCGGCCAGACCGGTCGTTAAGGTGAGCATGGAAACGGCGCGCATTCAACAAGCCGCCGCAGGGGCGCGTCCGAAAATCGAGGACGTGCAGGTCTCCGCATCCTCCCCTCGGCTCACGGGCCCTCTGCAGGAGATCGGGAGCATTACGCTGGATCAGTTCCGGCGGCTCGGACGTCCGAAGGAAGCGGCAAAGCACTTGGAAGACAAAGTGGATCTGCTCGCCGGAGAGTCGTTCGAGAGGCGCATTGCCGGCGTTCAGGCGTGGCAGGGAAGTCCGCTCCAGAAGAAGTACCTCGCATTGCTCTCAGAGGCGTTTCGGAACGGAACGACGGTCAAAGCGTTCGTGGAACAGAAGCGGCTTGCCGGGGAGGAGGCACTGACGGTCGAGGAGCTTGAGGCGATTATGGCGCTCAATAATGTATTACGGTTGTAGAAAGGATATCTCGTATCCGGTATCCGGTATTTTCACAACGCACCATCATTAGAGAATGCCAGATACGAATCTTCCGCCTTTCTCTTAAAGGAAAATCGCGGTAACATAGATCAAACGTTTGAATCGCATGCCCGATAAATATATCGTCCCGCAGTTCATAGAGAACGAAGATAAGATCCTCGGGCCGATTACGGTACGCCAGTTTATCCTCGGCCTCGTATCCGTATTCATCATTTTCATCGAATACAAGGTATTTACGTTCGGGCCGTTCATTGCCGCGGCGATCTTTACGGCGGGCATCGGCGGGGTCTTCGGATTCATGAAGGTGAACGGACAGCCATTCCATATCTTTTTTTTAAACTTCGTACAGACGATCTCTCAGCCGTCGCTTCGCGTGTGGGATAAGCATCAAACGGATGCGGAGCTTCGACTGATCATCAAGCCGCAGACCATCGCGGAGCCGGAGGAAGAGAAGCCGAGGAGGAAGCCGCGGCCGGGCTCGTCGCATCTCCGCGATCTTTCGCTGACGGTGAATACGGGAGGCGTGTACGAAGTCGAAGAGGGGATGGAGCGCGCCGCGGAGGAACTGCCGATGTAGGTCGTATCTCGTATCTGGTATCTGGTATCCTCGGAACATCTTTGAGAGCATACGAGATAACAGATACGAGATACCAATGTATGCAGAGCAAGAAACTCGCAGGAAGCAAGAAAGGGCCGCCAACGCAGCGCTTCCTTGACATTGCGGAAATGAAAGAGGATGTCGTCATCATGAAAGACGGGACGCTCCGAGCCGTTCTGCTCGTTTCGAGTATCAATTTCGCCCTAAAGAACGTTGATGAGCAGAACGCGATCGTTCAGGCGTACATGGGATTCCTCAACTCCATTGATTTCCCGATCCAGGTGGTCATTCAGAGCAGGCGCATGAACATCGACGATTACCTGAACCGGTTGAAGGCGGCGGAAAAGCAGCAGGAGAAGGATCTGCTGCGGAATCAGATAACGGACTACCGGGAATACATCGCGCAGCTCGTAAAGCTCGGCGACATTATGCAGAAGCGTTTCTACATCGTGATCCCGCTTGATCCGGCGGTTTCGGAAGATACGGATAACATGAAGAAGCGGCGCGGATTCTTCGCGCGCGTACAGGAACTCCTGACTCCCTCGGTCGCCATCAGGTTGAGCGAGAAGCGCTTTCAGGAAAAGCGCCATCAGCTCATGCTGCGCGTGAACTCCGTGATGGGAGGGCTTTCGTCCATGTCACTGAACGCGGCGCTCCTCGATACGCAGTCGCTCATTGAGCTCTTCTACACGGTGTACAATCCGGAGCTCTTCGAAACGCAGCGATTGGAGGATGTGAATAAGATGCAGTTTGAAGGATAACCCCTATGAAATCCCAAATCTCAAATCCCAAATCCCAAATAGTAACTGTCGGAGCTCCGGAGAGAGAATTTGGAATTTGGAATTTTTGTTACGTATGGCCATTGAAGTAAAAAAGAAAGGCATTGATACATCCAGACTCACGAAGGGGGGAGTTAAGTTTGAGAAACATGAATCCAAAGAGGATGTAAAGAAGAAGCTTGAGGAAGAGAAGGTCGCCCTTTCCGAGGAGCGCGTATACCGAAAAGGCGTCTCTTCCATCAAAGATCTCATCGCTCCGGCGAGCATGAAGGTTGAACCGAGCTTCGTTCGCCTCGGCGACGTATTCGTGCGCACGCTCTTCATCGTTACCTATCCGCGCTACGTCACGGTCGGCTGGGCCAGTCCCATCATCAACCTGTCCGCACAGCTCGATATCGCCATGTTCTTCTACCCGATCAAGGCGGATGTGATCCTGAAAGAACTCAAGCGGAAAGTCGGCGTCGTCGAAGCGCAGATCACCATGGATGCGGAGAGCGGGAAGCCGCGCGATCCGGTGGCGGAAACGGCGCTCCGGGATATCGAACAGCTCCGCGACGATCTCACGCAGGGCATCGAGCATTTTTTCCAGTTCGGATTCTACTGCACGTTCTACTCCACGGATCCGGAGGAGCTCGAGCGGCTCTCGCGGCAGGTTGAGACGACGTTCGGTTCCATGCTCATCTACACGAAACGCGCCTACTACCAGGCGGAACAGGGGTTCAATTCCACGCTTCCGCTGGGGAATGACGAGCTCATGATCACGTTCAACATGAGCACCTCGCCGATCGCGTCGAGCTTCCCGTTCACCTCGGCGGAGCTCACGTCGGACAACGGCATCCTCTACGGCGTCAATCGACACAACAATTCGCTCATCATCTTTGATCGCTTCTCGCTCCAGAATGCGAACGCCGTCATCTTCGCCACGTCCGGCGCGGGCAAGTCGTATGCGATCAAGCTCGAAATCATCCGATCCCTCATGCTCGGCACGGACGTGATCGTCATTGATCCGGAAATGGAATACAAGCACCTTTCGGATGCCGTGGGCGGTACGTACATCAATATCTCGCTCGCCTCATCCGCGAAGATCAACCCGTTCGACCTCCCGCGGCCTTCCGGCGAGACGATTTCCTCGGAGGACATCATCCGCAGCGCGGTCATCATCCTCAAAGGGCTGCTCCGGCTCATGCTCGGAAAGCTCACCGTGCAGGAGGACAGCATCCTGGACCGCGCGCTCCTCGAAACGTACGCGAAGAAAGACATCGTCCCCGGTGTGGATCTGTCGACCATCGAGCCGCCGATCCTCCAAGATTTTCAGGATATCCTTGAAGGGATGGAGGGCACGAGCGACCTCGTGGTGCGCATGAGGAAGTATACGGAAGGCACGTTCTCCGGGCTTTTGAATTCTCCGACGACCGTGAACATGGATAATATCCTGGTCGTCTTCTCCGTTCGCGACCTGGAAGACGAGCTCCGGCCCATGTCCATCTACACGATCATCAACTACATTTGGAACGTCGTGCGATCCGAGCGCAAGCGGCGGATCCTCGTTATCGACGAGGCGTGGTGGCTCATGCAGGCGGAAGATTCGGCGAAGTTCATCTTCGCTCTCGTTAAGCGTTGCCGGAAGTACTACATGGGTGTTACAACGATCACACAGGACGTAAACGATTTCCTCACCTCTCCCTACGGCCAGGCGATCGTGACGAACTCGGCCATCCAGCTCCTGCTTCGGCAGAGCCCCGCATCCATCGACCTCGTGGCCAAGACGTTCCTGCTCACGCAATCCGAGAAGTATCTCCTTTTGGAGAGCGGGCGCGGGGAGGGGATCTTCTTTGCCGGCTCGAAGCACGCGGCCATCCAGATCGTCGCATCGTACGCGGAGGATCAGATCGTGACCACGGATCCGAAGCAGCTCCTGCAGATCGAGCAGGCGAAGAAGGAATTCAAGGAAGCGACATCGGAATTGGAATCAGCAATCGGAGGAGAAGCGCCAAAAGAGGCATCCGGACAGTAGCCCCGATTCGTTTGACGTTTATCTCGTGAGTCGTTTGTCGGGAACGCAGTTCACATGCGACTCACGACCAACGACAAACGACCAACGATAAACGACCAACGATAAACGAACCTATGGACCGTCGAACCAAATTCATCCTCCTCATCATCGGATCAATCCTCCTCTTAGGAGCTGTCTTCTGGTTCATCGTGTGGCCGCTCATCCAGCCGGCGTTTCCGGGAGGCTCGTCCCCTCAGCCTCCGGGGCTCGGAGACATTACGCCGCAAGGATACGATATCAAACCGGAAGGTCAGGGATCCGAAGGAACGGGCGGCGCGGAAGCGGGGGATCAAACGTTCACGTTCTCGCCCGGGGATGTGAGTCCGGACGTTCTGCGTATTCTGGAGCTTTCACGGCGCGCGGGCGTTTTGAGCGAGCGCGCGGAGAGCGGATCGAGCGCGAACGGCTTTTCGAACTATGCGGATGCGGCGCTCGAAGCGTCTCCGGCGCTTTCAGATGCATTTTTAGCCATGCAGTCCGAGCTTCGGGCGAAGTATGACGCATCCGGTCCCGCCTACCTTACGATCGCTCGCCGCCTCGTGGAGATTCCGGAGAGCGAGACGCGCATTACGGGCGATTCGTTCGATGTGCGCGTTCAAATGCAGGTGGAAATCCGGGACAACGGCGCATCCTCCGTCGAGTATCGGGAATCGACCGTGACATTCGTTCGCCAAGGAGCGAAGTGGGTGGCGGATGACTACCGCGTGGAGGTATTTACGCCGTAATATCGTTCATATCGAATATCGAAAAAGGCGCTGTTCCGCGGTGTTCGCCGGTTGTCTCGTTCGCCAGTTTTCCGGTTGACTCGAATGTTTTCCGTTAACCAGTCAACAAGCCAACCAGACAACGAGTTAACCCGTTTCGACATTCGATATTTTTCATTCCTGCCTTTAGTGATAAATTAGGGTCTATGACCACGTTCTTCCGCAGGATCAAAGAAACGTTTCTCGACATCGTCTATCCGCCGTTCTGCATTACGTGCGGCGCATCCGGTTCCTGGTGGTGTGCATCGTGCCGCGATCATGTGGAACTTCTGATGAACGAACCCTGTCCTCGCTGTCTTGCCGCTGAACCCGATCATGACCATCAGGCATGCTCCGGAATCCTCCCGTTTGCCGGCGTCGTATCCACGGGCTACTACCATTCAAAACCGCTTCGTCGATTCATCGCGGAGATGAAGTATAAGGGCGTGACCGCATCGGATCGGGACGTGGAAGCGTACCTCGCCGCATTCTCGCCAAAACGCTCCGGCCCCTTCCCGTGGGTCCACGAGCGGAAGCTCTCCATGCAGCCCATGCCGCTTTCGGCTCCCAGAGAGCGCGACAGGGGGTTTAACCAGGCGGAGTGGATCGCGAAGCGGCTGGAACGCACGTGGCTGCCGAAAACGAAAATTATTCAGAGCCTCGTTCGCCGTCCTTCCGGCATGACGCAGGCGTCGCTCGAAGATCACGCGCTCCGATCCGCAAACGTGCGCGGAGAATTCATCGCCACGAAGCCCGTGCATGGTTCAGTCATTCTGGTCGATGATGTCGTTACAACGGGATCCACGGCAGCGGAAGCCGCGCGCACGCTCATCCGCGCCGGCGCGGATAAGATCTATCTCGTGAGTCTGGCGCTGGGGAAGTAGCGGGATAGCTGTTAGCTGTTAGCCTTTAGCTGTTAGCCTTTAGCCTTTAGCCTTTAGCCTTTAGCTATTAGCTATTAGCTTTTAGCCTTTAGCTCTTAGTTTTTGGCCATCCTGCATGCCGGCAGGTAGTATTAGGCCATATCATGGCAGTGAGCTAGAATAGAGGTCTAAAAGCTAACAGTTAAGAGCCAAGAGCTGACATGAAGAAAGGTTTTACCCTCATTGAGCTTCTCGTAGTGATCGCCATCATCGGACTCCTCGCCACCTTCGCCGTCGTTTCGTTCGGCGACGCGCAGGCCAAGGCCAGGGATGCGAGGACGATTTCGGATTTGAAGCAGATTCAAAAAGCGATCGCGCTTTGTTATGACAAGATCGGATCGTACTTGATCAACAGTGAAACGAAAATTACAACGCCCTGCTATCGGGAGCCGCTTACGGACGGGGACTTCGTTACTTCGTGGCGCAATGCCTGCGAGGAATTCCTATATGATTTTCCCACGCCGCCGGCCGGAGGGTACAATTACGTCATCCATACGTCGAACGACAACCAACACTACGTCCTGCTCGCGCAGATGGAGACGGATGAATATTCCATGGCGGGTGCTGATGTTATCGCCTTTGTCCAGTCGGTCGGCATTACCGGATGGACGCCCTGCGCAGCTTATGATTACGTTATCGGTCAGTAATTCAATCATCAAACACAGCTATGTCTTTTGAACGTATGAGCGTCCCTTCAGCAGAGCGTCCGCTTCTTCCGGAGGTGCCGGAAAGCGAAATTGAGATCGACTATGCCCGGTCATCCGGACCCGGCGGGCAAAACGTGAACAAATTGAACACAAAGGCGGTCATATCCTGGAACGTGCGAGCTTCCTCCGTATTTACGGAAGAGCAGATGGCGCTCATCGAACGTAAGCTCGCGAACAAAATCAACAAGCAAGGAGAGGTCATAATCATGGAGGACCGCACACGGAGCCAGGCTCAGAATCATGCGGCGGCCGTCAAAAAGCTTCAGGAGTCGATTCGTAAAGCACTCACGCCCAAAGCGGAACGCGTCCCGACAAAAGTTTCCAAGGCAAAGAAGCGCAGGCGCGT
>Ga0307430_1003098_pt1 | contig 10548 bp, 5 predicted proteins | sample SalMarWE160130MG_FD_202159 | JGI IMG/M metagenome (GOLD analysis project Ga0307430, IMG submission 202159) | Salt marsh sediment microbial communities from the Plum Island Ecosystem LTER, Massachusetts, United States - WE1603-130 | ecosystem: Environmental > Aquatic > Marine > Intertidal zone >... | reverse complement strand
AGAGTTGAAGCAGAAAGAAAAGCCAGGACTGAAGCCGAGGCAAGAATTGAAGCCCAGGAAAAAGCAAAAGCCGACGCCGAAGAAAATGCAAAGGCTTACCACGAAGCATTAACCAGGGCCCAAGAGACAATAAAATCCCTTACCGAAGACAAAGCAGAAGCAGAAGAAAAACTAAAGGCCGAGATTGAAGCAAGATGCAAAACCGAAGCTAATTCAATAGCCCAAGCTGAACAAAGCGCTGAAGCCGAAGCCAGAGCTAAATCCGAAGCCGAATTGAGAGCAAAAGCAGAAAAGAAAGCCGAAGTTCAGGCCCAGAAAATAGCAAACCTCGAAGCTCAAATGAAACAGAAGATTAAATCTTATACCGAGCAGATTGCAAAAATCAAAGCTGAGCTTGAACAAAAGGAAAAAGTCGAAGCCAAAGCAAAATCCCAGGCAATGTTAAGAGCAAAGGCAGAAAAAAAAACCAAAACAGAAATCGAAAAAAGAAAAAAGCTCGAAGCCCAAATGCAGGAGAAGATTAAATCTTATGCGGACCAGATAGATCAAATCAAAGCCGAAGCCGCCAAGGCAATAGCCAAAGCAAAGGCCGAAGCGGCAGATACGGTAGCCAAAGTCAAGGCCAAGTTCAAACAAAAGGCCAAAGCATACGATAAGGCAAAAATCAGAGCCGAAAAAAAGGCAAACGCCAAAGCCAAGGCCAAAGACAAAGCCAAACAATCCGCAGAAACGACCTTCCTGAAAAAGGTGGACAAATTTATCACAGACAGGAACAGGATTTTTTAGAACGTCTAACAAAATGAGCAACTAACTTCAACCGTCATTTCGAGCGGAGCCGAAGGCGGAGTCGAGAATATTACTACTATTATTTTTATGCTTAATTGCTATGGCATAACCTATGAGAAATCTATTAAACAATTTCTTCCTCTCTATCACCGCCCTGCTCTGCTTGCCCCCGTAGCATTGTCAAAGACCGCCTTAAGCTACGAGGCTTGCACGCAGTAATAGAAAAAAAGGGAGACCGGCGCCCCCCAGTTGCTGCTTTGGGCTTGTTGAAAACGCCTGTCTCCCTTAGTGAAGGAAAGAGTATTATGCCTGTCCTGTTTTAAGTCGCACCGACTCGTTTAGCTAACTCTCCCATATATATAAAATATAACTTATTTATATCGAGAGACAAAAAATTACATAAAGTTTTTGTTTTTTTCGTTTATTATAGGTCTCTGCGCCCATTTTGCGCTGTTGTACAAACTTTTTGGAATCTCACAAAACCTGCACCGAAATGCCAATAGTGCCACATTTTTATTGAGCTCTGGCCTTCGTCAAAACATAACTCCGATAATCAACAAAATGGAACAGTTGTCTTGGGGGAAAATTTCGACAGTACTACGTCAAACAGAAAAAGCAAAATAGCAGCGATGTTTTTCGGGAAGCAGAGTATTATGAATAGACCAAAGGCAATGTGCCCCATTCGTACTTTTTCATAAGGTCCGGAGAAAAAGTCCCTGTGAAAAAGTTTTTGTTCTTTATCTGATCGATTACATAAGTTGGCGCCCGGAGACCCCATCGTAATAATGGCACGTGAGTACTCCCGGGAGACAATTGGCAAAGGTGCTCTGATATTCTGGCTATAATAGGTGTGATGAATTATGAGCTTAATTATAGTGCACTGATTCCGTTGAATCAAGCCAAATTCAAAAAAGTACTGAGCTTAGTTGATTTTACATGTATTTTAGCCACGATAAAAATGCTGTTATTGTTATGAAATTTTGGGCCAAGACACAACGAGGACGGAGATTTAGACGGGGATAAATTTTGAAATAACATTTGACTTTCTACACATTCTTTCGTAGTATTCCTGTTTAGATAATCATTGTGGCGGAATTAGGCGGATTCGAGTTTTTGTGCGAAAGGAGTTGAATATGAGAGGAAAAATAATTTCCTGGAGATTCTTAATCCTCGGCAGCCTGGTGCTATTATGCCTGTTACTGATGGTAAATGCGCTCGGCTGTAAGGAAAAAACCGAGGAAGTTGGCAGCGAAGAGCAGGCCGAAGAGGTTGTCGGCAAGGAACAGGCCGAAGAGGTTATCAGCAAGGAACAGCCCAAAGAGATTGTCGGTGAAGAACTGGCGGATGGACTGGCCTTTGACCTCGAGCAAGTCTCCGTTTCCGATGTGGACTTTTCTGGGCCGTCACAGCCGCGTCTTCTCAGACGCTCGGGGATGGTACGCAGGAGCGAAATCAAGATTGACGGAATCGGGTATGATGTTTTCATGGCCCCTTATCGCGGGACAGATTTTTGTTTGATTCCAAAAAACAATCCCCAGAATTATCCTCGCTGGATCGGAGCAGAACAGCTAAAATCTATGCACACTATTGGCGGAAAATATTATACCTTCACTAAAACACCGGAAGGTAACAAATTGCTCGTTCGCCCTTTCGAAGGTGACTTTGGCACATTCGAGGTCGGCGAAGGTGGGCGTAACATTCAAGAGGTGGCGATGCGGGGTTCGCTGCGCTCCAGAGATACTACCGTAGCTGTCGGAGGCGAGCTGGAGAACGGCTGGCCAAAACCGGCTAAGAGTTGCCGGTTACCTGTTGGTGATTATTTACCCAGTTACCTGACGATAACATTCGGTCGGCTTAGCATCAGCGTTTCAAACAATTATTACTCAGATAGTCAACGCCGCCGAGGCAGTCGTACCGATGTTTATGGCATCAAAGTCCGCCAGGATAAAGCATTTATCTTTGACTTCTCCAACAAACCGGAAGTGATGTTTGTTTCGCCGGCGAAAGACCATCGGGTCAAACTGGGCCGAGAATTGAAGGTAGAGGCCGTCATGATCGACCGCGAACTGGACATCATGATTCGCCGTCTGAATGACACTACGCGAAAGGAGAAAAAAGAATACGCTACGCCGGACGGTCAAAAGCGCACCTTTGAAAGAGATGTATCACTCGATCCCAAGGTAATCATCACGCGTGCTAACGGCGAAAAGGTTGACGAGGGCGTTATGCCCTTTGGGTGAGCCGGCAGCTGCGGGTACTCGTGGCGAGTGCCAAATGACCTTAAAATCAACGGCAATCAAGAGACCTTCAGCGTACAGGTGCAGTACGATACACTGGAACTTTACGGCAAAGTCACCGCAACCCGACGATTCGTGATTTATCGGGATTAATCGAACAGCCGGCGTTACAAAAAAAGTGGATTTTGGGTTGTTCTATACTAAGGTAATCATAATATTTGCAAGCTTAAAGCCAAGGGGAATAAGTTTAGCGCTCATCCAGGCACCGGAAGCGACCTCAAAGAATAAGAAGGGATATTACCATGAGCTATGACACAAAATGGATTCGCAAAGTAAATTGTTTGCCTGGAAAACGCATTTCCAAGTCAAATCGAACAGTAGTCATCCACAAAACTGGGATATCAATTCTTTTACTTCTTTTTCTTAAGTTTAACTCGACGTCTGCATTTGCTGCACAAGCATCAGAAGATACGATAGCAGTGTTTAAAGCTGCGATTGAGGCTTTCAAGGCTGTAGAACACCCATTGACTGGAAAGGGTACGGCCATATCAGAAATGTATGATCGCCACCCCAAGATTGGTTCAAGCAAAAAGATAGTTGATTTTATCTTTAAAGGAGATCTCTCCCGTTCAACCAGATTTAGCATGGAAAAGGGCAAGCGGGATCTACGAGAAATAACGTGGGTCGTAGGAGAGAAATGTGCTGTTACCCGTAATTACAGCGGAGGTACGTCTGTCCAACGCAATCCACCGCATCAGTTCTATCATCAACTCGGCTATGACTTCAACCCGAGTACATTTATGCTATGTTATAGTACACCCCTCACTGTGCACACCGAAAGGGTATTAGATGGACCTGCGACTTTGTCCACGAAGATGGATAGCAACGGCATATTGCATCTGATTACAGACTACAAGGACCAGAATACTTATCAACGTCAAGTCATATCCGTCGATACTAACATGGGCTATAGGCAGGTAGGCTTTGTTAGCATTATGGAGCGTTTCGACCGGCCGGATCGTAACCACACGGATTTCCTTGAAATTCAATGGGACAAATATGAGTCAAGCTGGTATGTCAAAGCTGCTAAGTTTGCCTCGTATGCAGGGATTCATTCATCTGAAGACATATCTTCATTGGATCCCGGCAATCTCAGAAGGAGCACTGAAGTTACGATTACAGAGTTTCATCCAAATGTGGAGATTAGTAACTCTGAGTTTACTTTGAATGGCCTCAAACTTCCTGTTGGAACTCCAGTGGTAGATAAAATTTCAGGCATCATCTACAGGATTGGTTCCGGCCCACAGAGCACAGACACCTTACAAAAGCCTTTGTTGGAGGCCGAATCTGCCAAATCAATAAAAAATCAGGTCGATACTAAAAGCATTAAACAAGATACAACTGATATTGATGAACAAACAGAACCAGAAAAAGAGACGTCAATTTCCGACGAGGAATCCACGCAAGAAAGTATTGCGGACACGCTTAACCACCAGCACACACAGCGAAATGTCCTATTGATAGTCGCTCTGTTCATTGGTATAATCGCGGTTCTATTTATAGGTATGAAGTTATTGCTCGTTCTGAAGGCGAGATAAGATGAAGAGCTACGATAGCTTATTGGCGATTACATTCACAACTGCTTTCTTTTTAGGGACAGGGACTTGCCTCTGCGAAGCTCAGGAAGCCAACAAACAAAATTCGGCCGTGGGTGAACTAAAACTTGAGGGCAAATATATTGAGCGGCTGGTTCTGCGGTGAAAGGATGGCCGCACAGAAAGGTTAGACCAGCCGGCCGAGACCATCAAGTTGCAGGTGGGGGAATATCGTTTGTTGGAGACACATCTGAAAGGCGGATACATATGCCGTAGCAGTCGCACACCTACCGGTGATTGGGTTACCATTGCCGAGGATAAGTCGGCAGTGTTAAAATTTGGTGCTCCTCTCAAACCAACAGTGAAAGCATAAAGGCAGGGAAGTGTACTTGTGTTAAATTATGAGCTGCTTGGTATAGGTAGCGAAATCTATACCGACTCAAACAGGAACAAGCCGTCGACTTTTACCGTTTACAAGGGGGATAAAGAAATTGCTTCTGACAGATTTGCGTTTGGCTGAGGCGGTACCTGCTCGTACTCGTGGCGAGTACATCCAACAGCCTTCGGCAAATTGAATATTATCGCTTCACAGGACATTGGTGAGCTGGGCCCGAAAGAAAGCACAGCGGTTGTTTACAATTGGAAGTGGTATTATAGTACGCCGAGCCTCGCATTATGGCTCGTTTTGATCGCTGCCTTCATCTTTATCAAAGCAAGGCTTTACGAAGAAAAAATATTAACAAAAATACAAAAAATCTGTAACTTTTTACTGAAATCCACGTCTATATTTATATAACGAACACAAAGCGGGCTTTCGGTCCGACTAAAGTACTTGACCGTATTTAGAGATTCCGCAAAATGGAAAACAAAATCTATATCTGGCTCACCGTGGGGATTAGCCTGCTTGTCCTTACATCAGCGGCCCCGGCACAGGATGAGCAGTGGCTGCAGTATCACTCAGCGCGTGACTCGTGGCAGCTCCTCGGCGATATAGGTGCGTCATATCCAGAAGTGGTGCCTGAGAAGCCAAAGGAGATCGAACTGCCTGATTTCAAATGCGATGAACGGTTTTTTGCTCGCTGGCCCACTCCTATGGTTGCCAGCGGCGGTCTCTGGATGGCTTTTGACCGCAAAAGCAAGGACGGCCCACATGACTTACTGTATATGGACCTGAATGGAAACTGCAGTCTGGCTGATGAGCCTGCTCTGGAGGCGTACGAGCGAGATGAGCGCAATGCAAAGTTCGAGCCGGTAAAGATACTTTTTGACGGTGAAGACGGCCCGACTACCTATCACCTGAACGTCGTGTTCTATCGCTCTCGCAATCGTACATCGTTAGTCTTATGGTCGGCAGGATGGTACGAGGGGTCTATCAAAGTCGGAGGGGTGAAAAAGTATTGCGTGCTTATTGACCATAACGCAAATGGCACATTTAATGATAAATCCCTTGAAGCTCACAAGTGTGACCGTATTCGAATCGGCAAGAAAGGTGGTCGGGACACCTGTTATGTTGGCAATTATATCGAGGTGGACAGCACGCTTTATCGAACCGAGATTGCCCGCGATGGGGCATATATAAAACTGAGTAAGGCCGAAGATGTGAAATTTGGAAATATTCGACTGCCTGAGACAATTACTGAGTTTTCCGCAGGCGGAGAGAACGGACTATTTACACTCAAGCCGGAAAAGGGGACCGGCTCACTGCCGGTGGGGAGATATCGCGTCAATTACTGGGCCATCGAACGCAAAGACGAAAAGGGCAAAAAATGGAAGCTGCGAGGAAGTGGATTATCTCAAAAGGGTGATTTCGATATTACAGCGGACAAAGAAACCGAGCTTTCGATTGGTGAGCCGATTATTTCCACACTGAAGGTAAGCGAAAGGGGCTCAACTCTTGTTAGGGGACAACCTGTACAATATTCCTTCGGTCAGAACCTGGGGGGCAGCTCGGCGAGCGTATCGAATTGACCCGCAATGGTGCCCGGCCACCAGCTCCGAAACTCCATATCAAAAACAAAGACGGCACGTATGACCGGCTTTTCAGTTTCGAGTATGGGTGAGGCGGCACCTGTTCGCTCTCGTGGCGAGAGCCCAAAAATATAAAAGGTCCATTTATCACAACCGTTGACATAGGTGCTCCCTTCAAAATACAAAGTGAACCTTACACCATAGCAGCCGCCTTAGCTGTTGAGCCCGAAGTTGTCCGGAAGCAAAATGTCTGGCTGACGGTTGTTGTCCTGGCCGTTGTAATAGCCTATGTGATTATTCAAGTATTTCGCACAAAGCGAACATAAGTAACTCACTAATTTAATCTTTTAGGGAATCAAATTTGATAGGCGGTAGGAGCCGCGAAGGGAAATTATTATGAGCAGAAATTGGATAACAATTTTGCCTCTGGTGCTTCTGATCGGCATCACTAATTATTCCACCGCCGAAGAGGTTAAGAAAAAAAATTTCACCGGCAGGGTCATCGATTACAACGCCCGGCCTGTGGCAGATGCTATCGTAGTCTGCTACAAGTCTGACTACGAGCTGAACCAACGCAGCTATGAGCACCTGAAACAGGTACAAACAACGTCTGACGGCCGGTTCTTTCTTCAGGTGGAACAAAAGGCTTTCTCTTCAACCTACTTAGTCGCAGGCAAACAGGGTCTGGCGCTTGGCTGGAGGGAAACTTACAATGCCAAAAACCCCATCATCCGATTAGGCAGACCGACCCTGTTCAAGGGCACTGTTGTGGACCAAGCCGGACATCTTGTGCCGGGTGCCAGGGTAAGGATATGCCTGAAGAACGAAATGATGGCTCGTCAGGAAATCGCCCCAATTTTTCCGGAAGGCTGGTTCACTACCCGGACAGATGCGCAGGGACAGTTTCTTTTCGACAATGTCCCAGGAGACTCAACCGCGGATTTTGGTCTCGAAGCTCCCGGCATGGCCTCGATGTGGACCTTTTGCGATTTTGGCCCAGGCCAGGGCGAACAGTTCACCGCAGGACGTACTGACATTCGCATCGTATTGTCCCGTGAGGCAAGCATCAAAGGCCGAGTGGTTGACGAACACACAGGCCAGGTGGTGGCTGGCGTACGCATACTGGCCATCCCTTACAGTCGCGCCGGCTGGTATTTCTGCCAGGACCCTGTAAAATCAGACCCGAATGGCCGATTCAAACTTACCGGATTGGCGCCGAACAAATATCTGTTGCGGGTTATCTCTGAAAAAGAAGGTTCAGGAAACCTTACTGTGACCGTAGAGCCCGGACAGAAGGTACGTGATATAAGAATCCCCCTGAGCAAAAGAGTCCCGTTTGAGGTGATGGTATATGAACCGGAAAAAGGAGGTCCGCTTGAGAATGCAAGCGTCACCGTCACACAGAAAGAAGCTACATCTCGATATACTACATTTAGTCAAACGGTGTCTACGGACGCCAATGGCCTGGCCCTACTACATGTCCCGCCGGGAGAATGTGAGATTCGAGCCTTCAAGCCCAGCCATGGAGGGACGATTCGGCCCCAGAGTGTAGAACTTGAACCGGGGCAAACACTCCGCCATGAGGTGTCCCTGCCCCGTCCGACATGCACCCTCTCAGGAGAAGTATCGGATGAACAAGGACACGCTATTTCCGGCGCTTTGGTTATGCTTCTGCCGTTTGGATTGGGATTCCATAGACTCACAGATGCCAATGGTCATTTTGAGATGAGCTACTATAGCAGCCGTATGCCTTCGTCAGCCCGGGTGTTGGCTCAACACGCACCATCCGGCTTGGGCGCAACGGCTGTGCTCCGAGACCCCACCAAATCCGGCCAGTTCCACGGCCGGATAATCCTCAAGCCGGCTTATATTCTCACCGGACGCGTTACCGACCCAACCGGCAGGAGCATACCTGCGGCCTACGTAAAACTGCTGCAAAGACGGTACAGGAATCTATTCACGGAGGTAGCCACCGATGTCAACGGCGTTTATTCCATCCGTTCGGTTCCTCCTGAAGGGGACAACCTGAAGGATGGCTATGCCATTGCCGCATATGCCGAGGGCTTCGGGCTAACCCAGGTTAATCAAATTCCATTTCACAATGATACAGCCAGGCCTGTACAAATGGAACCTATCGTATTGCAACCGGCCGACCAGGTGATATCAGGAATAGTTGAGGACTCGAACAACCAACCCGTCGCCGGCGTTTCGGTCTGGGTACGTGGCCCCAGGACCATTAGAAATCACAGACAGATGGAGTATGGCGAAACGCTTACCGACGAACAAGGCCGGTTCCGCATTACGGGCGTATGCAAAGAACCTCTGTATATTAACGCGAGCTCACCATCGGCGCAGCGACTGACCGGCCAGACATGGGCAAATGGAGGCAGCGAGAATGTCAAGGTCGTCCTGGGCCAAAAGCTCATCTTCAGTCCATCGCTAATAGGCAAACCCTTGCCGGAACTGAAAGACTTAAAAGTTGACCTCTCGCCGGCCAATGTCAGCGACAAGATGCTCCTTGTCTGCTTCTGGGATATGGAGCAACGGCCATCCCGGAATTGTATAAAAGAGCTTGCCAAACAAGCTCAGCAGCTCAAGCAAAAAGGCGTAACCATTGTCGCTGTACAAGCATCAAAGATTGATGAAAACTCACTAAATGAATGGGTGAAAAAGTATAACATTCCTTTCACTATAGGAATAGTTCAGGGCGATGTGGAAAAAACCAAGTTCACCTGGGGCGTCCGCTCACTTCCCTGGCTGATTCTGACCGACCCCGACCATGCTGTCTGTGCGGAAGGCTTCGACTTAGCTGAACTCGACGAAAAAATAAGTACAATCACTCAAAAGTAAGATTTATTTACAGAAGCTGTACGAAAACTACACTATCATCGCGACACGTCCCGCAGGAAGTGTAATCTTCGTTACCTTCGTTCCAATTGTCCTTGTCAGCGACTATGTATATCCTTTAATAGTGATGGGTAGGATGAACCATGGGGATTATGGCAATTGCTGCAACCTTGTTCACCCAGTGCGTGAGCTGAGCCTTGGAACTTCGATTTATCATAGCCGGACCCGGCAGATTTAGCTGGGAAAGATATGTTGGCAGGCGGATCACCATCATGGCAGGTCAGACAGAACGCCGTGCGTGTGCCTTTCCACGCCTTGGTTCCCCCGGAATCTGGGTTGACCAAACTCACGACACCATTACCATGTTGGCTATTGTCATGGCACAACAGGCAGTCTTTGTCCTCGATCGTGCCGGAAATGTGCTTGGAAGCCATATCAAATTCTCCACCCGACCCAAGGATTTGTCGGCGACCATACACACCATCCCGAGGATGGAATTGGGCACACGACTCGTCCTTGACGCCGAAGTTGGCGTTGCCCATTTCTCCTACATGGCAGTTTGCGCAGTCTTGCAACTTCGCGTGGTGATAATCTGAGTCGCTGTGACAATCTATGCAGACCTCTTGTTGGGGCGAGATTACATTAAGGGTACATGTGCCGGAACTGATTTTTCCGGTCCAAACCGGTTGCGTGGGAGCCGGTTCGATTTGAGCTAACGTATTCTCGTCGAATATGTTGTGGTACACGGCGTGGAACTGGCTGGCAATAGATGTCCACTGGCTCGTGCTTCGTAGCGAAGCCCTACTTCGCAGAGTAGCATCGGAAGCGGCAACGATTTTACCATCGATTTTAGTCTCGAAAGTCCCTCCCGGTGGGATTGTTATTTTTGAATGTCCAAATATGCTGCCTAACGTCAATGCACCGGGGCCGCAGCCGATACATTCGAGGCAGCGATTACAGAGCAGGTCATTGGGGCTTTTTTCCGGCTCTATCCCGTATTCACACAATTTATGACAGCGCTCGCAGTCGGTACATTTTTCGGCGTTGAACCGTAGAAAAAAGGTTGAGACGCGATTGAAAAGCGAGAATATCGCACCAAGAGGACATAGTATCCT
>Ga0307430_1003084_pt1 | contig 10584 bp, 7 predicted proteins | sample SalMarWE160130MG_FD_202159 | JGI IMG/M metagenome (GOLD analysis project Ga0307430, IMG submission 202159) | Salt marsh sediment microbial communities from the Plum Island Ecosystem LTER, Massachusetts, United States - WE1603-130 | ecosystem: Environmental > Aquatic > Marine > Intertidal zone >... | reverse complement strand
AAAAGCATTATCACCTACAATTGCCGCGATACACAAAACAGATCTAAAAAGACTGCTATTGAACCTTCTTCTTAATGCAATCGAAGCAACAAATAAGCCAGATGCTCCAGTTACCATTACAGCCGGAGCAGCATCTGACGAATCGGTGCAGGTAACCGTGCAGGATAACGGCTATGGTATTGACAAGGACAAACTTGCTAATATCTTTGACGATGGGTATACGACGAAAGCACGTCGAGGTAACAAAGGCCTCGGCCTTGTTATCGTCAAGCAGCTCTTGGAAACATACCATGGGACTATGCGTGTACAGTCGTGTCCGGGCAGAGGCACTCGGTTCATGGTCCGGCTTCCAAGACCCAAAAAGAGGAGTGCTGAAGCAACTATTAGTAATCCAGTCATTTGACCGAAAGGAGAAAGTACTATGAGCCCTCAATTAACAAATAGAAAAGTACTAATAGTAGATGATGATTTCGGTTTCGCTACCGACTTGAAAACGTGGCTTAGCAGGGAAGGATTTCAAGTTCACGTCGCACAAGTAGGCCGGGCGGCAATTCAGTTTCACAGGCTGTACCGACCGTACACGGCTGTGCTCCTGGATTTGCATATGCCCAAAGTGGATGGATTTGAAGTGCTCAAAGAAATCAAGAACACAGATATAGGCACCCGTGTGGCTGTGCTCACGGCTGATGCCACTGCACGCGACAGGGCAAGTGCTTTGGGCGCAGACGCGTTCCTGGTCAAGCCCATCAACAGAAAAGCCATATGTGGTCTCATCCAGCAGTTGGCGACAACCACGTTGAGTTAAAATAGATACTCCCTGCTGATAGCTGTTCAACTAAGTTCCAACGCGCAAGAGTTTGACCAATTCAGACTGGGTAGCAAGTTATTACTATTCTCTCATTACCTCTCTTACTTGCTAAAATCTCTCGGGCCGGTCCCACTAGCACATCAAGCCCAGTGCGCGCGCACGAAGCACCCCGAAAATGGCCCCCATTTTGGTGAGTTGACGACTACAACCGTGATACAACCTAAAAGCTCGTTATCTGCCAATTCGACAAAATGACTATTTCATAAGTTCCTTATCTCCAAAGCGTTACAAAAATCACAAGAATTGTGAACGTTTTCAATGAACATTGCCGGTTGAGGATTGGTTGTAAGCAGTTCGCGTTGGCTGACATATCGTAACGAGGATGCCTCAAAAAAAATTTGTGGCAACAGAAATTTTAGTATTTGACTTTGAGCTCTTCATAGGTGGCCGATACGACCTCCTGCGTCATACGTGACCTGTGCAGGTGTATTTACCCCTTCGCCATCACCGCCTGCCAGTTTGGGGCGTTTTAACGAAATCTACCGTTATTTGCTGCCGGTCGGTCAAGTGAAGTGTTTCATCTCGAGATGCAAGCCGACCACTGAAATCACCAACAACAAACAATACTTGACTGCCTCTGATAGATGAATTCCGAGAGCGAAAAGCTGCCCGGTTGGCGGCGACGTAAATAGTCCCATTTGCGGGAATGACCGTGCCGCCGTGGAATGTAAAAAGATGGGCGTTGGGATCTTGCCCAATACTCAGTGTCCAGCCGGAAATATCTACAGCAAAACGATTGGGATTATGCAGTTGGATGTACTGCTCGTCCAGATTACCACTGGCAGGGTTGGTATCAATAATACCGAAGTTAATAACCGTACCGACCGGTTGGGCATTGGGTATTTCATGGGCCCCGGAGACGAAACGGTTGAATAGCTGACGCCGGCGCTCGGGCAGGTAGTAGTACTTGAGCTCCTCGACAGCTTCCCACAACGATTGGGGGCAACAAGGAGCCGTTGAACCATTACCCCAGGCATGCGAGCCCCATTTAGCGGCGTCTAAGGCTGCATCCGGAGCGATCAGGGTCGCCAACATATCAATGCGCGGCTCAAAATACAGTTCCTCCTCCGGCGTGTCCGCCGCCATGAGAAATTCATCCATGAGCGTTCGTATGCGGCGCAAATACATCTGTCGCGTTTCCGGGGTGTTAAAAATGGCATCCGGCACACGGTTGTTTCTGCCGACAAACAGCCCTGTATTTGGAACAAGGTTTTCGTTCCAGTAAGTCTCTGCAGAATTCCATACTCGCCCAAAGCTCAGGTCCACGTCCCACGGCCACATCTGCCATTCATTACTGGCGCCGGTATCACGATAAAAGTAGTAGTTTTTGTGGCAGCAGTCGACGTCGCCCGTGATTGTGCGTACAGCCAGGAAATTGACGACCTGCGCGACGTCCACATTGTCATAGAGATATCGGCGGCGTGCTTCACCCGAGAGGCTGAGGCCGTCGTAGAGTGCCAACAAATCCGCGTTGTCTTCATACTTGCGTGTCTTCTTTTCGGCGCCGTTGGTAGCATGACTCGCATTGTTAAATATGTTGTACATCTTGTAAAGGGCCCCCTCGGCATTCAGGCCCATCCGAATCAGCCAGTCTTCATCACCGTTCTCTATCACATGGGCTGTGCCCCAAAAGGTCCTGTTTTGTTGGACCCGTACCGGAAAAACCCAGTGGTAGGGACAATCCGCATCCCGATATGTCTCATAGGCCAGTATGTTGCGCATGTGCGCCTTGTCCGGATAGGTCGTCATCAGGTTGATGTCATCGGCACGCGGTTGTCCCTGGGCCCATTTGAAGTTATGACCAGGATGGAAATCGATGTCGTAGCTCTTTTTCGGAAAACCCCGACTGGATTGACCGTGAATGTTGATCCCGACATTATCGTAAAACTCACCATCATAAAAGAGTGCGCAGCGGGTTCCTGCGTTGGTATTGGCAGCTCCTGGGTTTTCGATAAACCAATGCAGGACAGGCAGGGGATTAACAAGGCTCGGATCCTCAACCACGGTGCCACAGTATTGAGGGGAATTCTGCGGAACAAGAAACGCCGGGAAGTGGGATTTACGTCCGGCTGTGTCCGTGGCCGTAACGGACCAGCGTACCATCTGCCCCTCGCTGAAGGTCTCGGCGGGAATTCGTGCCCCATACACCCCGTCACCCTCTTCCCCGTCGCCGTTGCTCCCATCATCACGGAGAGGGACAGTCACTTCATTGTTGAACATCACCTGATAATGCAACGCTACCGTGTCCACGGGATCGAAGGACGGCGCGATTCGGACCGTGATCAACAGATCATCATTCTCGCCTGGAATCTCCGGGTAATGTTCGTTGTCGGAAATAATCGGCCCTAATTTTTCGACGCCGATGTTGTTCGGCTTTCCTGGAGTTGGAAACAGAAAATAGTGCGGCGACGTGTCGGTATATAAGTGCGTCATCGCCAGAAGTTCGGGAAAGATCAGCAGGCCCGGACTATCTACAAGATAGTTCAATCCCTGTACGGCCAGCAGATTCGTGCCCACATGGAGGAAGTCAAACTGGGGGATAGGATAATCAACCGAATGGACGGCAATCCGGTTGACCCGATAGGCCGATGCACCGGAATTCCATGTCTCTGCAGTCGGGGCGGGGGCATTACTCCGTGCCACTTCCTGCCCATTGATGTAGGTGATCATCCCGTCTTCATAGCGCATACGTAAGGTTAGGGTGTCAATCGCCGACGGATTGTCAACCTCGAAGGGTATCCGAATATATACTGTCTGATTCACGTAGCGCATCCCAGAGACGTCTAATCCGATCAATTCCCGATAATCGTAGCCAACGCCGGTAACACCCGTCTGCCAACTTGAATCATCCAGGTCTTCCAACGTCCAGGGACGCAGCGTCTCCCAATCCTGTGTACTAAGTTCCAACGCGTCGTTCCGGGGGACCAGGGCCTTGGCCGGCGCCCCAGACGCCACGAGTGCCACTTCTGCATCCTTGGTGCTAAAGCCATAGGAAACATCGGGCGCCTGGATCGGGTACGTGGGAAAGAATTCCGAAACCACCGTATGCCCATCCGGACGGACCAATCCCAGATACTCGCCGCTCCCTTTTAGTTTGAAATTGGTGTGCAGCACTTCCGAAGGTTCTCTTCGATTCTTTCCGGACGCGAAGACAACCAAATAAGCATCGGGCGCAAGCGTTACCTCCGGAAATGCCCACTTTGTCAGGGTATTGACATTATCCGTCAGATACCACCCCTCCAAGTCAACCGTATTCACCCCGGCATTGTGGATCTCAATCCAGTCCTCCTCATCCCGATCTTCGTCGTCAAGGCCGGTATCGTTCACGGCCATGAGCTCGCTTATCCGGATTAGCTCCTGTGCCCGGACCATAGTGAAGGGGCAGAGTGTGAAAGTGAATACAACAAGAAAAGCAAGAGTCCGTGAATATCTCATATGAATAGCTTTCCTCCTTGTTCAGACCAGCAAACCATAAAGCACCGCTATTAACAACCGGTAAGCTTTATAACAACACAAGATATTATAACATATCAAGCGGTATCTCGCAATAGTCCCTACCCAAGGGGATCGGCCAGAGACGGGTGAGGTATGAGTTGAAGGTGACCAATCCCCCTCCGTCAGACACTCCTCGTAAAGCGGACGACTTGATGAGCGGGACTGCCTCAAAGGCAGTTGATCCAATTCACCGTGTTACTCATTATTCAGGCCATGGTCCTTACCCCAGTAATGGGTGCGCTTGTCAAGGGCCAATAGTACCACGTGACATTTAGTCTAACCTATTACAAGACAGACATTTACGCCCTTGGGCTCCTCGCTCGCCATTTTACCCACTTTCTGCTATAATCCCTGTCTCAAATTGGCTTTCTATATACCTTGGAGGAACATTAAAACAGACATCATGAACAAGAACCTCGACATCATCAACAATCCCGAAGAAAACTGAAGGGAAAACAGAATTCCGCTCCATTCCCGCCTGGTACCCTAATCACGTTTGGTCTGTCGAGACCACAATGGTTTTGTGTTGGGGACTCTGGCCAATTTATGTCTTTGTTACCATCGACCATTTTTCCCGTAAAGTCATGTCCGTGACTCCACTGGAAGGTCTCAATGCGGGATGGATCATTGAAGCTTTGGAAGATGCCTTTCAAAAGCACGATTCACCCAAACACATCATTTCAGAACAAGCCAAGGTTTTCGTTGGAGATGCTTTTGCAGAGCTACTTGACAATTGGAACGTGAAACCTCGCTTTGGAGCTATAGGAAAACATGGTTCCATCTCTGTTACGGAAAGAGTCATCAAAACCTTAAAGTACAAATGGCTCAAGCGTGTACCGATTATTAAAGGATTTGATCACTTGACCATTTTGTGTGAAGAATATGAGAATTGGTATAACCGGTGGCGGCCACACATGACCTTGGATGGTCTTTGACCTGATGATGTCTATTACGAGAAAAAGCCGGAGAAGCCGAAACGTGACGCAAAAAAGGTTCCGTGTAATATCGAACATCATCGATTCCAGGAAACACGGATAACGGGCTATCGCCTAAAGGCCGTTGCGTAGTTTTTACCATCCTGTTTCTGTCATCTGGATGCAGGAGAAGTCCATCTACAAATCATATATCCTTGATTCTACACAGCAATTTTGAACAAATGGTCATCTTTGAGTATATTGATTAACCAAAACTATCCCACTTATGAACTTTTCAAAGAAGCTTTATTCATCATTTGGAGGTTCTGCAGGGGTCCTATTGTTCCTTGACAAGCGCATATTGTCCCGGAAGAACATCATAGTATCTGTCTGGCTCATTGGGGTAAGAGCAAATGCCGAAGGGCTCGGCAGCTCTATGTTCAATTGAAAAAAGATGGTCTGGATTTTGAGGCCGGTGATATGTTGAAACTGCTTGGGCTATTGAAGCAAGAGCCACGAGCTCCAACATTGCCGGAAGGTATAGAGAAATTGGTTCGCCGATATATCAACTGTCGCAAGGGCTTGCATTGGAAGATAAATCAACTACTACAGCATATTGAGCGAACCTGGCAGAGGGTTAGTTCGGAGGCCGCAGATAGAACTAATAATGCCAGGGAGCGGATTATCGGCTTAAATTATAAGATCAGAGCCAAAACCATGCGTGGTTTTAAGAGTGTAGATAAATCCTTGGGTCATTGCTATCTATCAGAGTTCCTGCGTGGAAATGAGAGTGTATGTGATTTGCGAAAAGTCGTTTAAGAATCAACAATTAGCCCAGAATCTGAAAAATTCTCTCACAATCTTTGGGACAATTATCACTAATATTAGTTCTGGCACTTATTGCTTTGGTTAGTATAATAGTTGTGTTTTGGGTTAAGCTAAGTCGAAGATAGAAGTCAAAGAACAGAGACCGGAGATTGGGTACAGTTGTCGTTAGGAGAGAATGGAAATTAGATGATTGCTTTCTGGCTGCCGACTTCTAAGAATTGATAACTAATCACAGGAGACAAACTATGTTTGGAACACTGGTTGTAAAGGAGATTACAGAGACGGTGCTCGATCTTCGTTTCTCCATCGCAACACTTCTATGTGTGGTGCTCATTCCTCTGGGGATGTACATCAGCAGGAAAGATTATGAACGCCGCCTAGTCAGCTATCAAAGGGAACACCAGATATATATGCAACGTTACCGTACTCCGGCGACACCGGTGACTGGTCACGAGGAGGCACAGGGCTTCAGACCTCCATCGATTTTGAGTATATTCGCCTCAGGTGTTGATCCTTTTCTGCCCGACAAGGTCATCACCTCATATACAGGGTTGTTTCACACGGTCAAAGAGCCCGGTACCGATAATCCCCAGTCCCTGCTCTTTGGAAAAGGGGATTTCCTCTTCAACGTGATGTTGATTGTGTCGTTGGTGGCTTTGATCTTTACCTTCAACTCTATCTCAGGCGAGAAGGAAATGGGCACATTGCGCCTGATGATAGCGAATTCCGTCCCACGCAGCCGGATTCTTCTGAGTAAGATAGTGGGAAACTACATTGCACTGTTAATCCCATTCATTGTCTCGGTCTTGATTGCTTTGCTCATCCTGGAAGCTTCGCCTGCCGTTGCGATAGTGTCATCCAAGGTTTTGCCGTCTTTGCTTGTTATCATGGGGGTGACATTCTTGTTTATTCTGGGTATGGTGAGTTTGGGCGTTTGCATTTCTACGTTTACAAAGCACTCGATGGGTTCGATTGTGCTGCTGTTTTTCGTATGGGCTATGTTCATACTTGGCATGCCCAAAGTTGCTCCCATGGTTGCAGAAATCCTCTACCCCGTTGAAGCTGGAGACGTCGTCAGCTTCAACAAGAGGACAGTTAGGGAAGATATTGAGGAGGATTTCGCCCAGGTCAAGAAACAAAAAATTGATCTTATGTGGGATGAGGAAAGAGAACTTGCGGACAAGATGATAAAGCAGAAGGTGGAGGACAAGTACAATCTTGGCCAAGAAGGCCAAGAAGTATCGCAGGCAGTCGTCAAGGCAGCCATCAAGGAGTTCAATAAGAGGATCAATGATAGAATGGATGAGATAAACGCCAAGTATCTGCCACAGGTTGACAGTCTTGCCGACGAGTGTCAAAAACGCATCGCGAGTGAACTAAGCAAAATTGAGCAGGACTACAGGAATCGAAGGAATGTGCAATTATCCATCGCCATGAATCTCTGCAGAATGTCTCCTGTTAGCTGCTATGCCTATATCGTGTCCGGGCTTTCGAACACCGGCGTAACAGAGCCGTACAACTTAGTTAAGAATGCTCAGAGATTCCAGGATCAGGTGGAAGAAACATTTTACGACAAAATCTCTTGGCGGTTCGGCAGACAAAAACGTGCAGAGGGATTTAATCCCTTTTCCCCCCCTCCTTTCCCAGAGATGAGGTATCGCTACCATAGTTTGACAGAAGCCTTGCAGATACATTGGCCTGACATTCTTTTACTTAGCCTTTATGTCGTACTGTTTTGTTCACTGGCCTTCATGAGGCTAAACAAATATGATGTGCGGTGAGCAACTATCCGATTAAGTGAGATGTGGGAGAATTAAATGTTTAGTATTCTGATCAAGAAAGAAGTTACTGCGACGGTCTTTGATTCGCGGTTCGTGATTGTGACACTTCTGTGCGTAGTGCTTATTCCGTTGGGGATGTACGTCAACCGTGAAAACTACGAGCGGCGCCTGGCCGCCTATCAGGGAAAACATCAGGAATATCGCCAGCGCTATGGGAAGAATGTGCGCTGGAACGTAGAGGCGCAGGGTCTCAGACCGCCGTCGATCCTGAGTATCTTCGCCTCGGGCGTCGATCCTTTTATGCCTGATAAGATCATAACCACAAGATCAGGACTCTTTCGCACAACCAAAGAGCCCAGTGCTGATAATCCCCACTCGCTTCTCTTCGGCAAAGCGGATTTCCTCTTCAATGTAGCGTTCATCGTGTCGTTGGCGGCTCTGATCTTCACCTTCAACTCCATCTCAGGCGAGAGGGAAGTGGGCACATTACGCCTGATGATAGCGAATTCCGTCCCGCGCAGCCGGATTCTTCTGAGTAAGATAGTGGGAAACTACATTGCACTGTTAATCCCATTCATTGTCTCGGTCTTGATTGCTTTGCTCATCCTGGATGCTTCACCTGATGTCTCGATAGTGTCATCCAAGGTGTGGCCGTCCTTCCTTGCCATCATGGGGGTGGCCTTCTTGTTTATCTTGGGCATGGTGAGTTTGGGCATTTGTATTTCCACGTTCACAGAGTATTCGATGGACTCTATTGTGTTGGCCTTTTTCGTGTGGGCCATGTTGGCCCTTGGGATACCCAAAGTCAGCCCGATGATCGCGGATATTGTCTACCCTGTTGAAAGCGTAAACGTTTTCGACTCCACCAAGAGACTGATCGCAGAGGATATTGACCATGAACTTGTCGAGGAGAGAGAAACCCTCCGAAAGAAGTGTTTTGAGGAATACGGAGCGCCAGAGAATGACATGCGCAGGGGACGACCTCGAACTGAGGCGGGCAAAAAAGCCAATGTCAAGTTTGAGCGAGAGTTTGCTCCTATTGCTGAACGATATCAAAAGCGCCTTGCAGACGAGCTCAGGCGGATCGAGCAGGATTATGCAAACAGAAGGAATGTGCGGTCCTCCATCGCTATGAATCTCTCCAGGATATCTCCGATTTGCAGCTACACGTATATTATGTGTGAACTTTCAGGTACGGGCGTAACCGAGCCTGACAACTTCACCCGAAACGCACAGAGATATCAGGATAAAGTGAAACAGGCCATCTATGACAACTTCATTGTCAAGCGCCGCAGGCATGGGGCTTCATTCGATCTTGTGGAAGGATTTGACCGGACGAAGGCCTCCCTTCCGGACATAACGTATGCCTATCCCACCTTAACACAAGCTCTGCAAACAAGCCAGCTCGATATACTCCTGCTAGGCCTCTTCAATGTGTTGTTTTGTTCACTGGCCTTCATGAGGCTAAACAAATATGATGTGCGCTAATTAAAAATCGATATAAGTTAAGAATTGTAAGCTTGAGAAAAAAGGATCGCGAAAATGATTGAGCTTGACGAGTTGACAAAACGGTATGAGGACGGCGTGCTGGCTCTGGACCATGTAAGTTACACGGTCGAGCCGGGCGAGATATTTTGTCTGCTGGGCGCAAATGGTGCAGGCAAAACAACCACTATCAACATCCTGCTGGATTTTATCCCGCCAACCAGCGGCTCGGCCACTATCAACGGACATGACTGCAATGAATTTCCACTGGAGGCCAAAAAATATGTCTCTTATGTCTCGGAGAATGTTCAGCTTTACGGGATGTTCACGGCAAGACAGAACCTGGCGTTCTTTGCAGAGTTGGCCGGCAAAAAGGGACTCAAAAAGAAGGATTACGACAATGTAATGCGTATGGTAGGTTTGCCAGAAAAGGCGTTACGTATGCGGCTCAAACATTATTCCAAGGGCATGCGACAAAAGCTGGGTATTGCTATTGCGCTGCTGAAAGATCCTCCGGCTATCCTGATGGACGAGCCCACCAGCGGCCTTGACCCCACAAGCGCCCAGGAGTTCCTGGATCAGCTTCGCCGACTACGTGAGCGTGGCAAGGCTATCTTGATGACGACGCACGATATATTCAGGGCCAAGATTATAGCTGATAGGGTGGGCATCATGAAACAGGGCCACCTTGTTGCAATTAGAAAAAGGCAGGATTTCAAGCACGCAGTCCTCGAAGAGATTTACATGTACGAAATGCAGGCGGAGCCATCATAGCTTTGACCAGCAACCGTAGCTTGGGGGCTTTTTCGAGCCACTGACCTGATTTCCTGATTACCTTTTGCCCTGGAGTTGTTTCGAGATTGGCCCATTCGACTGCGCTCAGGACAGGGTTTGATTGGGTTTGAATTGGCTTTGTTTTTTTGGAGCCGGAAGGCGGTTTCATTCTCATAATCCTTTTGTAAAAAAGCGTTTGCGCTCATTTTGGGCCTTTAACGAAATTGGGTTTGTTTATTCGGACTAAGAAATCATCTTTTTTTCTGTAATCCTTTGTTATAAATGAGTTTACATTCATTTGGGCTTTTTGGAGATTGGGTTTGAATTGGGTTTGTTTTGACCAAGTGTCCAATTGCGTTTATTTTCATAAGCCATTTGTTTACAGAACTTTAAGTTCATTTGACTTTTTCGGAGATTGGGTTTGTTTTGCATAAAAAGG
>Ga0307430_1003082_pt1 | contig 10586 bp, 4 predicted proteins | sample SalMarWE160130MG_FD_202159 | JGI IMG/M metagenome (GOLD analysis project Ga0307430, IMG submission 202159) | Salt marsh sediment microbial communities from the Plum Island Ecosystem LTER, Massachusetts, United States - WE1603-130 | ecosystem: Environmental > Aquatic > Marine > Intertidal zone >... | reverse complement strand
GTTCAGGTCTGATCCCGAAACAAAATATGTCGATTATTATGAAAGGACTCTTTACAACCATATCCTTTCTACTCAGCATCCGGAGCATGGCGGTTATGTTTATTTTACGCCGGCCCGTCCCCGCCACTACAGGGTCTACTCTGCTCCCAACGAGGCAATGTGGTGCTGTGTGGGAAGCGGAATGGAAAATCACGGGAAATACAATCAATTCATTTATACCCATAACAGCGATTCTTTGTACCTGAATCTTTTTATACCTTCCGAACTTAACTGGAAGGAAAAAGGAATAAAGATCCGGCAGGAAACACAATTTCCGTACAAAGAGCGGGTTAGACTGACTGTTAATGAGGGGTTTTCGCACTTCACACTGATGATTCGTTGCCCCTCATGGGTTAAGAATGGTGCGCTTGAAATAGTGGTAAATGGTAAACCGGTCAGATATAAGGGACATCCCTCATCATATATAGCTGTCGCCCGGAGATGGAAAAAAGGCGATCTGGTACAGATCAAGCTGCCAATGCATAATACGATAGAACAACTGCCGAATATGCCTGATTATGTGGCTTCCCTTCATGGGCCAATCCTTCTGGGGGCAAAGACAGGTACCACTGCTGAAATTCGAGCCTTAGACTGCTTAGAAAGTGAAATTAACGATAACAAGTTCAAGATTAAGCCCTAAAATATCAGAGCTTTGGATTATGCTTGCTGAATGAATGAACTAATTTAATTCCATCATAAAATGAAAACTACTGTTTATATTTTTCTTTTAGTTTTTATCAGCCTGAGCTTGCAGGCTGAAGGTGGTCATGAACTCTGGCTCCGTAACAAAAGCACGGGGCATGTCACTGTGACCTGCTCCAGGAACTCTGCTACCCTGGCTGTTGCAATTAAGGAATTACAGCAGGGATGGCAGGGGAAAGACAATGCAAAGGTTGTTCTTACTATAAAGGATGACAAAGCAATTAAATACGATGGTTTTAAACTCAGTCCTGGTGAAATTCAGGCAAACACAGATCTGGGAATTTTATATGGCGTTTATGAGCTCCTGCGGCGCCAGCAAACAGGACATCCCATTGAAAAAATAATTTGTAACCCTTCATACGAGGTTAGGATCTTAAACCATTGGGACGATCCTGATAGTTCGATTGTACGGGGTTTTGCCAGTCGCTCTATTTTCTGGCGAAAAGGTAAAAATTCTCTTGTTGTCACTGATGCCGATAAGGCATTGTGGCAGGAATACGCAAGGGCTAATGCATCTGTGGGAATCAATGGCGCCGTCCTGAATATTGTCAATGCTTCGCCATTGGTGGTGTCAGAGGGCTACCTTGAACGGGTAAAAGCAATTGCAGCCGTACTTCGTCCGTATGGCATCAAAGTTTATCTGTCAGTAAATTTTGCTTTTCCATCTATGATTGGTGGACTAAAAACTTCCGATCCCTTAGATGCTGATGTAATAAAATGGTGGAACGCCAAGGTAAGGGAAATATACAGCAAAATTCCGGATTTTGGAGGATTCCTCGTAAAAGCCAACAGCGAAGGCCAGCAAGGTCCTCATGATTACGGACGCTCTCATGCCGAAGGGGCAAATGTACTGGCAGATGCACTCAAACCTTTCGAGGGTATCCTGATGTGGCGGGCTTTTGTGTACAGTCCAAACGATAAGGATCGCGCCAAACAGGCTTATAATGAGTTTATGCCACTGGACGGTCAGTTTCGCGACAATGTTATCATTCAGGTAAAAAACGGGCCCATCGACTTTCAGCCACGCGAACCTTTCAGCCCGCTGTTTGGGGCAATGAAAAAAACATCCGTCATGCCGGAATTCGAGATAGTGAAGGAATACCTGGGAGCCTCTATTCACCTCGTCTTCCTCGCACCCATGTGGGAAGAATGCCTGAAAAGCGATACCTACCAGGAAGGAGCCGGAAGTACAGTTGCCCGTTGTACCGATGGAAGTATATATCCCCAGGAACATACTGCAATTGCCGGTGTAGCTAATGTCGGGGTTGATAGAAATTGGTGCGGACATCTCTTTGACCAGGCAAACTGGTATGCTTTCGGACGTCTGGCCTGGGGTAATACACTGACAAGCGAACAAATCGCCGATGAATGGATTAAACTTACTTTTAGTCAGATCCCCTCCGGACAAGCTGCATCAACACTTTTTTCCACCGACTGGACAGAAAAATTCCTGGTACCGGTAAAGAAGATGATGCTTCAGAGCAGGGAAGCTGCCGTTAACTATATGATGCCCCTCGGTTTTCACCATATTTTTGCCATGCCAAATACACATTATGGACCAGGACCATGGTGGGCGCCAGAAGGAGTAAGAAAAGACTGGACTCCCCCCTATTATCATCAGGCAGATACAAACAGTGTCGGATTTGACAGGACACGATTCGGGAGTGATGCGGTTAGCCAGTACCATGAGCCTCTCGGGTCGCAATTCAACGATCTGGAGACCTGCCCCGAAAAATATCTGTTATGGTTCCATCACCTTCCCTGGAATTACATAATGAAGAGCGGCCGTACTTTGTGGGATGAAATATGTTACCATTATGAGACAGGAATGCAGCAGGTGAGGGAGTTTCAAAAGATATGGGATATGGTTGAGCCTTATGTTGATACTGAACGATTTACCCAGGTTCAGGATAAACTGCGTAGTCAATTTAGAAATGCACAGATATGGAAAGATGCCTGCCTGCTTTATTTTCAGCAGTTCAGCCTGAAACCCATTCCGTATGATATAGATCGTCCGGTGTACGGACTGGACTACCTGATAAAAAATAGTGATAATTATTATGGTCTGTGAAATATTATGTTAAACCTGGAATGAAAACCTGAAATCATTTACTTAAACCAAAACTCATAATTAAGGGAATTTTATTAATAAACAAGACCAATGAAAACAATCGGCAAATGCTTAACTCTTGGATTGTGTCTGTCATTTTTGGCAGCATGCAGCCAACAAAGTGATCGGGTGAAGCTTGGACGCCTACAGATGGGGGCGACGGTTTCTTTCGTACGCAACCCGGCAGGTGAATGGGGTATTGAAATTCCTAACAAATCTGTTCCGCTTATGAAGCAGTATAACCCTGCACAAATAATGGTTTTTCAGGGAGAAGAGAATGTTGAAGATTTGGCAGCAGGTTATCAGTCTGTGCAAAAAGAAGGTAACATTGTAACAGCTAAAGCAAAAGTGGCTGATGGAAGTGAGGCGATTTTTGATATCGAAGACCAGTGGACAATATCTGGCGATGCATTGTCCCTGACCAGGAAAGTAAATGTTAATGGTACGAAAGACAGTGCCGGATTTTATTCTGCTATCCGTTTATCTACAGCACCTGAAGTCAGGTGGGAAGACGTGGATTTTTTAGCACCCGGTCTTCTATATGGTAAACCACATACCAGTGCCAGAGCAGCAGGTGGCAGCATGTATTATGACGCCGGATATTTTTCCATCAGGGAAGATGTATTGTCGGCACCTTTGCTTGGACTTTTATTGAACGATGGTAACTGGATTGCTGTGCTTGATCCTGCTCCTGATGGATCAACAACAATGGAAGAAACCACAGCACAGGCAGCCACTCCCATTATTGATGAACGAATCAGGTTTGGAGCCCTGGGGGCAAAAAAAGTAGCAGCCGGGGGAATCGAAATGGGATTCTGGCTTCCCGGAACTACTGACGAATTTGCCGGCGGAGGTTTTGGATTTGGAATCAGAGGAGGAGGAACAGCAACTCCTGTGGTAAGACATAGATATAATCCGGTAAAAGACGGATTTACACAAAGTTACAAGGTGGGATTCCGTTTTGGAAAGAGTAATTCTTTCCGTGATATGGAACGTGAAGCATGGCGGTGGGCATGGCAAAGCCTGGATCCGAAGGTTAAAACAGTGGATGTTGAAGTTATGAGAAAAACATTAATTGACCACCTGGCTGATCGTATCCTGGTAGTTGATGACCGGGCAGGTATTCCTTTTGTAATAGATGCTGTTTCAGGAAGACCGGGTTCGTACAGACCTTCTCTTAGATCCTATAGTTTTGCAGCCAGGTCTCAGGGCCCTGTATCACAAGAAATTAAGGAATTGGCAGCCTGGGCTGAATCTGTAGGTGTGGATATGGATCCTGATGCTGCTGAATTGAATCTTTGGCCTAAAATCGTCATGGGATTCTGTGGCAAGCACGTCGAGGTCGGTGAACAGTTACTGATGGAAAGCGACCGGGATAACAGTCCTCGCGGACAGAAGTTGAAAGAACTTGGTTTAAAGGTAATTGAAAGTCTGATTAATTACATTCCCATGTCTCCGTATCCTGCCGGTGAGGCATACGACATCCGAAACGGAAAACCGGGTTCTGCCCGAAGAGAAGGTGCGTTCACTCTAAGATCTCTTTCGGAAGATATGCGTATTATGATGGATATCATTCACCGCGAAAAATCTCTTGGCCGTCAACATCCGGAATGGTTAAAGTGGGCCAGGGATTATGCTGACTGGCTGCTGACTCAACAGCGGAGCAACGGTTCATTCCCGATGGGCTGGTTTAATGGCGAAGTTACTGATTCTGCAGGCTCCACCACATATGCCGCCGTACCATTACTGGTAAAAATGAGCGGGGAAACAGGTGAAATAAAATATCTTGAATCTGCAATCCGTGCAGGGGACTATGTCTGGAATTCTACAGGCAGTCAATGTGTATATTTAGGTGCAACAGGCGGGTCAACCGTGGCAGACAAAGAGTCCGGAATGTTGTCGCTGGAAGCCTTTCTTTCTTTGTATGAGAACACTAAGGACAATAAGTGGCTGGAACGTGCAAAATCGGCCGGCGACTATACCGAAAGCTGGATCTGGATATGGAATGTGCCGATGCCGATCGGAGCCAATTATGCTGATCTGGGCTGGAAGCCCGGTGTCCCTACTATTGGTGTTAACGGTATCGGGTCGAATGATGTTGGTGGTGTTGATCAATATCTTGATTGGGCTGTACACTCCTATGCAAGATTATATAAATACACAGGTGATGAACATTATCTGGATGTTGCCCGTGTCCTTCTGCATGGAACCAAAGCTATGCTTGCGCTTCCCGGGCGTACTTATGATCTTAAGGGTCCCGGCTGGCAACAGGAACACTGGAGGATGGGACCGGTCAGAGGCGTTGGTGCCCACCGGACATGGCTGCCATGGGTTTCTGTGAATCACCTGCACGGGATCACCGGTCTGGAAGAGTTTGATAAAGAATTGTTTCAGCAATTGTCAAAAGGTAATTAAATTGTGAGTGATATGGTTTTTAATAATCCGTGATTCTTATAAAAATGAAAAGATTCGCAAAATGTCTGATATTTGGCATGAGCCTGCTGATGCTGGTTTCATGCAGCCAGAAAAGACTAAGTCTGGGTGATCTGCAGTCCGGATCAAATGTTTCTTTCATACGCGATACCTCAGGTTACTGGGGAATTGAGATAACAGGGAACACTATTCCTGTGTTAATTAACCGAAAACCTGCACAAGTGGAGGTTTTTAAAGGTGAAGACAATGAAATCAGACTGGCTGTCGGTTATAAGTCGGTACAAAAAAAAGGAGATATTGTCGTTGCTGAGGCTATATTATCTTCTGAAGGTGAAGTTTCCTATGATATAGTTGACAGGTGGAATATCTCTGGAGATGTTCTGTCTGTCGACAGAAAGGTGACCGTTAGCGGAACCGATAACACAGCCGGATTCCTTTCTGCTATATGCTTATCAACTGAACCATCAGTAAAATGGGAAGATGCATCTTATTTTGCCCCCGATGTACTTTACGGCGATCCCACCTACGATGGAGATACTTCACCGGGGGGTACTCTGGCTTATAATGCAAAATGTTTCTCAATCAGGGAAGACTATATTTCAGCCCCTCTGTTTGGTCTTTCATTCAAAAACGGGAACTGGGCCGCAGTTTTAGATCTCGCACCGGATGGCGCAACTACCCAGGCAGAGACTACAGCACCGGCCACTACCACTGTGATTGATGAACAAATCCGGTTCGGAGCCCTGGGAGCCCGGGAGGTCACAGGTGGAGGTGTGGAGTTCGGATTCTGGCTTCCGGGTACCACTAACGAATTTGCAGGTGGATTTGGGTTTGGCGGGAGTACAACAACTCCGGCCCAAGTGGTAAGACGCCGTTATCATCCTGTAAAGGAAGGATTTGTTCAAAGCTACCAGGTAGGCTTTCGCATCAGCAAGGGAGAATCCTTTAACTCTATGGTCCGTGATGCCTGGCGCTGGGCATGGGAAAGCCTGAAACCCCAGGTAACACCTATCGATATAGAAGCTGCCCGTCGTGCTATGATAGATCATCTTGCTGATCATGTCCTTGTTGTAGGGAACATGGCAGGTGTTGGATTCCTTTACGATGCTGTTACCGGAAATCCGGGTTCTTATCGAAGAACAATCACTCCCCGACCAGCCGGACAGCCAGTTAATGCAGGACCATCAGGACAACCGCGCCAGCCCGGCCAGTCAGCTCAGGCTCGTCCGGTAGGTGGTACAGGGCGTGCCAACCCGACCCCCGAAGAATTAAGAAAAATGCAAGATCTGGCTCGTATCCTGGGGGTTGATTTCGATCCAAAGGCAAATGAGCTGGCACGCTGGACAAAAATCCTGATGGGATTTGTTTCAAAAGGCATCGAGTCAGCCGACCAGTTATTACTTGAAGGAGACCGCGATTCAAGTCTCCGGGGCCGGAGAATGAGAGAGCTGGGCCTGAAGATAATAAACAGTTTTGTACGTATCGTACCAATGGCTCCTCCGGAAGGTACAGGATTCAATCTATTGACCGGAAGACCCGACTGCCAGTCGGAAGGAATAGTTACAATAAGAGAACCTTCAGAAGGTATACGTACATTGATCGATGTAATTCGCCGCGAAAGAAAACTGGGCTATGACCACCCTGAATGGATGGCCTGGTGCAGGCAATTTGGCGACTGGCTGATCCCTCAGCAACGAGCCGACGGATCATTCCCAAGGAGCTGGAATGCCGGTGAGGGAACACCAAGGGAAGAATCCGGAACAAGCAGTTGTATTCCGGTTCCTCTGCTGGTAAAACTGACCGAAGAAACAGGTCAGCAAAAATATCTCGATTGTGCCATTCGCGCTGCAGAATACACTTGGAATACTTATGGCAGCCGGGGCATTTTCATCGGAGGCGCTACTGATAATCCAAATGTTACCGATAAGGAAGCCGGAATGCTCGCTCTGGAAGGTTATCTGATTCTCTATGAAAATACAAAAGATGACAAATGGCTGGACCGGGCCAGAGCCGCTGCCAATTTTGCGGAAAGCTGGATATGGATATGGAACGTTCCGATGCCTGTCGATGCTGATCCTGCTACTCTTGGCTGGAAACCGGGGGTTCCTACTACTGGAGTAAACGGGATTACTGCACGTGGTTCTGGTGTAGACCAGTATATGGCCTGGTCCGTACCGGCTTATGCCAAAATGTATAAATATACGGATGATGAACACTATCTGGATGTGGCACGTATCCTCCTTCTGAATACGAAGGCAATGCTTGCAATTCCCGGACGAACCTATGACCTTTTAGGACCAGGTTGGCAACAGGAAAACTGGAGTATGGGACGAAACAGAGGTAACGGCTCTCACCGGAGCTGGCTGCCCTGGGTCTCAGTTAACCATTTACACGGAATTACAGGCCTTGAAGAATTTGATCCGGATTTATATCAGAAACTGATTAAAGGAAATTGAAATAAAATCTGCATGTAAATCAATATTTCTGAATATATCCAAATACACGCTTTATGCCAGTGATAATATTTTGATATGATAATCAATACTCAATAAAAATGAAATTTCTAAACCCATTAACAATTATTGGTTTCTGTCTGGTATTACTGACAGGATGTTCATATTCAGGAAAACATGTTGATCTTGGAAAACTATCAGGAGGTGAAACTATTTCTTTTGTAAGGAATGAAAGTAAAGACTGGGGTATAGTAATATCCGGCGGAACTAGTCCTGCAGTTAGTCAAATTAATCCGGTGAAGTTAGAAATACTTCAAAATGAAGATAGCATTCATACGATAATTACCGGGTATAATTCTATTAAAAAGTCCAGGTCCGGAATTAAAACTGTTGCTGTAGTGAAATTCGGGGAAAATGTCGTTTTCAATATAAATGACCAGTGGAGTTATGAAGGATCTGTACTGTCATTAAAGCGAAAGATACAAGTCCAAGGGGATACTCCTGGCGGTTTTAATTCTTCCCTGGCACTTGCGGTTGATTCATCTGTTAAATGGACCGATGTGAACTGCCTCGCTCCCGGAGCACTGTATGGTGACCCGACTTATGATGGCGATCGCTCACCAGGTGGCACTTTGAACTATCAGGCAAAATGCTTTATTATGAGGGAGGATATCCTTCCTGCTCCGCTTTTCGCACTCTCTTTTAATAATGGTTCTTCTGTGACAATACTTGATCCCTCACCGAATGGTGAATCAACTGTTGATGAAACAAAACTTTCAGCGGATATTTTGACTGATCCCAGATTTCAGTTTGGTTCTCTCGGTGCCTGGCAGGTAAATGAGGGGCCTGTTGAGTTCGGATTTACATTTCCGGGAACAACAACTATGTTCGGGAGAGGATTTGGTACACCTGCCGGAATAAGATGGATCAGGCGTTTTCATCCGATAACAGAAGAAACTGTCCAAAATTACGAAATAAGCTTTCGGTTTGGAGAAAATGAATCATTCAGTGATGTGATCCGAAATACATGGCGATGGGCCTGGAAAACGCTGAATCCGGTCAGTACGCTTATTGATGTTGAGCAAATGCGTCGTTTGCTTATTGATCAGCTGGCCAGTCAGGTTGCCACCATTGACGGGCGTACTGGTATTCCATTTGTCATGTCTACTGTGGATACGGTACAGCGTCAGTGGAACTGGACAATGATTGCAATGGGATTTGTTGGTAAAAATCTTGAAGGTGCAGACCAGTTGCTGCGTGAAGGAGAACGCGACAAAACGGAGCGGGGACAAAAAATGCATAAGCTTGGTTTAGATATTATTTCTTCAATGGTCCGGGCTTTGAATTCTGTACCTCTCCAGGCAACAGGTTATGATCTTGCCACCGGAAAGCCATGGAACCACGAATGGCTTGCTCCCTGGCTGAGGAATGGGACAGAAGGTATGCGTGTAGTTTTGCAGGCCTACCAGCGTGAGCGCGATTCAGGCCGCCAGCATCCTGAATGGTTCAACTGGGTTAAAACGTATGTTGACTGGCTGATACTTCAGCAAAGGGAAGATGGTTCTTTCCCGCGTAGGTGGGAACCAGGTACAAGTGTCGTTGCTGAATCCACAGGTACAATGAGTTGCTGCCCGGTGCCATTATTTCTGATAATGACCGGAGAAACCGGCGATCCTAAATATATGCAGGCCGCCATTCGTGCAGCCGATTTCGTCTGGGAAAACTGGAGTCAAAAAGGACTCTTTATCGGAGGCGCAAGCGACAATCCGAATATTACCGATAAAGAAGCCGGAATGATAAGCCTTGAAGCCTTCCTGAGCCTCTATGAAGCAACCAAAGACTCCAAATGGCTCGATCGGGCAAAGGTGGCCGCAGACTTTGCCGAGAGCTGGATCTGGATATGGAACCTGCCGATGCCGGTGGATGCAGTCGACTCATTATTGCACTGGAAAATAGGAGTGCCAACCATTGGACTTCAGGGAATAACAGCCATGGCTGCAGGCGGCGTCGATGAATACCTGGCCTGGTCAGTACCATCCTATGCAAAACTCTATAAATATACCGGTGATGAACATTATCTTGATGTTGCAAGAGTATTATTGCATGATACAAAATCTATGGTAGCCATCCCGGGACGTCTTTATGATTTAAGAGGACCCGGCTGGCAACAGGAACACTGGCGTATGGGCCCAGGAGGTTCAGGGCGTGGCGTCGGAGGTCACAGATTCTGGCTGCCATGGGTAACAACAAATCATTTACACGGAATTTACGGTCTGGAAGAATTCAGTCCGGAATTATATCAGCTATTATTAAAAGAAAAATAGAAACCCTGAAATTGAGAACTACATTAGATCAGTTATTTATAGAATAAATGGATATACTTTAAACAGGCACTCAGAAAGAAATAAAAACAAATGTTAACTTAGATAACAAAAAATGGAAAAGAAAAGTCGCTTTGTGATCATTCTTGCACTGACACTCATACTACCTGTCGCCATGATGATGCTGATCGCAATGACAGGGGTAGGGCGCAATGCTGTTCCGTCCAGACCGGAAGGTCCGTGTGATATCTATGCCGCTGCAGGCTACCCGTGCGTAACTGCTCACAGCAGCACACGTGCACTGTACGCATCCTACAACGGTCCGCTCTACCAGGTTAAGCGCCAGTCGGACGGCAAGACCCTGGATATAGGTGTGGTACAGCCCGGTGAGGACGATCCGGGTGGATATGCCGACGCAGCCGCACAGGATGCGTTCTGTGCCAATACACTTTGCTGGATAACTACTATCTACGACCAGTCCGGAAATGGCAATCACCTCGTTCAGGCGCCTCCTGGAACATTCAGGGG
>Ga0307430_1003078_pt1 | contig 10593 bp, 8 predicted proteins | sample SalMarWE160130MG_FD_202159 | JGI IMG/M metagenome (GOLD analysis project Ga0307430, IMG submission 202159) | Salt marsh sediment microbial communities from the Plum Island Ecosystem LTER, Massachusetts, United States - WE1603-130 | ecosystem: Environmental > Aquatic > Marine > Intertidal zone >... | reverse complement strand
CAGCGATTTTATTCCCGCCGTTGGCAAGCAGAAGCTGCCTGGCCTGTTCGTAACCCAGATGGTTCCCGGCGGCCATTTTCAATAAGAGATACGGGCCGTCGGCGTGATTATCCACGGTAAGAACCTCGTCGATAAGACCTCTGCGAGCGAACTCGGCAGTTTTATCTATTATAACATCGACGGCACGACGTGTCTCGTCAGCGTTTAGCGTATAACGTACAGCGTCTTGGCCCTTTTCACTGCCAACCATCTCCTGCGCTCGGCCAACGGCGATTAAATGATAAAAACAAAGGCGTCTTATATTATTTTCAGCAGCGATGTCGAAGACGGCTGGAATCTGGCCAGCGTTTTGATTTGTAATTGTAAAACGCAGGCCGGTCCTGATGCCAGCAGCTCTGCAACTTGCGATGCCAGACAAAGCAGCTTTGAAACTGCCGCTTGTCTGCCTGAACCAGTCGTGAAAATCACGGGTGCCATCAATAGAAATGCCGACATAGCCGACACCGACATCCACGAGCTTTTTAGCGACAGAAGAATTAATTAATGTGCCGTTGGTAGAGATAGCTGTTCTAAGACCTAAGTGCTTCGCCTCGGCTAATAAGTCAAATAAGTCACGACGCAATAACGGCTCACCGCCGGAAAATAAAATCACGGGACAACGAACTTGAGCAATCTGTGAGAGTAACTGCTTTGCCTGGGCCGTGGTCAACTCATCGTCGGTCTTATTTAAATCCGAGCTGCTATAGCAATGCAGGCACTTCAAGTTGCATCGGCTGGTGCAATTATAAACGACAACAGGACCACTGGAACTCGGCTGATGATAGCGCAAGTCGTCAGATTCGCCGGACAGGCCACAGTATAGTTTGGAGATGTTTATCATAAAATCTGCACTTTCCAAAAAATAGGTTACTAAGCGGCCAGTTTCAATAGCTTATAAAACTGCCGTGCGATTTTTCGATTTTTACGGCTATGGCCAAAAGTTTCAAAAAATGTTCTCTTCAAAACCTCTCTTCTAAGAGCGGCACACTTATCAGCATGAAACGGCCGCCGATTTGCATCATCCCATGGGCTATCACTACGGTTGCAGAGAACCCTTGCGGACTTGTCCCAGGCCCACAGTTCAACCAGGCTATGCAGCCAAAGATTCAGATGGAATGTTCCAATGTTACTGCCCATAGCTCGAACCTGCTGCTGACCTGCCCATTTAATCTCCTTAATATCACTAAAATTCTGTTCAATTTTGATTTCTTCTTCGCCGTAAAGCAACGCCTTGACCTTATTCCATCGGTCCCGATTATTAACAATATTCTGAAGTTTAATCCTTTTGCCGTACTTACGAGGTCGTCCACGCTTGCGTCCCTTAACCTGTTTAAGCAGGGCACGCAACGCTGCATCTTTTCGCAATCTGGTAATAACCACAACTCCCATTTTAATAACAGACTTGAGAAAGCTGGCTCTGGTAAAGCCGCCGTCAGTAACTATCCAAAGCTCCCTTCCGGGGTTTTTACAGCAGTTATAAGCCCATTTAGCCAATTCCACCGCCTGCTCGGTTTTACTCTTAAAGGACACGCCGATGGCTTTGACGTCTTTAGCTTTAACGTACATCCTTGCCAGTTGTCCGGAAGAATCCATTTGTTAAACATAGGCTCTCCTTTGCAGATGTGTGTTTTGTTTCTACTAAACATATCGACAAAGGTGAGCCATTTTTATGAAATCTCGTTTGTTAAAGAGCTAAACTAACTCCGTCGTACGTGTGGCGGATAAACTTCATTTTTTTGGAAAGTGCAGTTATTATATAGAGTGGCGGATATTAAAGATAGGCAACTTAGTCCTTTTTGCAAGATAGTTTGAGCCGTTTTCAAGATCACTATCTGCAAATACTGAACAGCATGCCTATTGAGGTCTGTAAGTTCATCCGGGCAAAAACGACCAAACAATTTAAGGAAACGGCTGCGCATGGAAAGTTGTTTGGGCAGGCATTCTTTGGCTATCGGCTGCACTTGAAAATTACAGATATTGGATTGACCCGCAACTTTATTCTGGCACCGGCCAGTGAGCATGATATTCGATATTCTCAGCCTTTGCTGGCTGAGGATCAAGGCGGCTGGACGCTGGCTGACAAGGGTTATCGCTCGCAAGCCTTGCATCAAACGTTGTGGGAGCAGAGAAAGATGTATTTTCATACATCGTTGATAAAAATTGACAAAAAAACTTCGCCGTTGCCCAAACAGACCATACGAAAACTTACTGGTAAACGCCGGCTGATTGAAACAGTTGCTGGCCAGCTGGAACAGCGATTTGGCATTAAAAGCACGTTCGCCCGAGATTTGTGGCATTTGCTGAACCGGATTACTCGCAAGATTCTTTCTCATACTATCAGCATTCTTATAAATATTAGAATGAATACCGAACCCTTAAAATTAAGACTATTTGTAAATTAAAACTCGCACAATGCGTTACAAACTAACCATTTTATGCTCTCAAACACACTCACACAGCGCAGTTTATTAATTGATTAAGACTGTCCAGATCAAGCTTTTTTCTCAATTTTTTTCGAGCTATGTGCCAATGTGAAAATAGGTAATTTAGTTACGAAGGCCGAATGAGGAAAAACACCATAAAGTCCAAAACAGTACCGAGACGAGGAGCAAAGGCCATCTATATCAACTTATGCAACAAGCCCCCCACTAAGTCAATACAGTTTACCGTTATTTTCTTGCAATTTCGGCCCCGAGAATATAAAGTACGTGAAAATCAGGGCGATTAGCTCAGCTGGTAGAGCAGCTGACTCTTAATCAGCGGGTCACAGGTTCGATTCCTGTATCGCCCAGTAAGGTTACCCTTATTATCAACGACTATATTTGAGTTTTTACGATAAATAACTAACGCATCAACAAACACTTATAAGCAATAGATATATAACTCCTCCCGCACCTTTGCCTCCATATCTGTTTTGCTGCTGCATCGACATCAATCCCATCTAAAGTAATTTCTTAAATCTGCCGATTTTTATCGTATAGTAGCCTGGACTTTTAGGATGTAAATAATGAACAAAACCAAAGAGCGAAGAAAAGAAAAAAGATTACAATATCACCTGCCTGTCTGGTTCAGTGAAGACTCCAATAAAACTGCCATCCAGGGAATTATGATTGACATTTCCAGCAGTGCTATGGCATTTAGCTGCGATGCCGATGAAAATTGTCCACACCCTGGCCAGCGATTAACCACCCGCTTCAGTCTGCCACATACCGGTAAAAATTACTGTTCAGATATGAAAAGCTTTACCCGAACAGGACGTGTATCCCGAGTTGAGAGTACAATTGATAACCTATGTCGTGTTGCAGTTCAATTTGACGAACCACCGCCTTTTTGGGATATGCCCCCCACCGCATAATAGCTGTTTTGGTTTCATATAACAGCTTTTTATCGGATGATTCCATTAACAAAAACAAATACCTATCTCTTACTCAAATATTCTACAGTTGCTAATTGCTCTAATATATACTCCTATATACTCCACAGATACAATACCTGCGGAGTGCAAAGTTCATAGAGCTTATCCTTGTCGAATTTTAAAAAGCTTCGGCTGCCGGAGCTCAAAAAACCGGTCAAAGAAAAGGGCTCGCTATATTCCACCACCTGTGCTTTTTCAATCCCTGCCAGTAATTTTACCTGCTCTATTGCATCATCCAGATAGCCAATCTCATCTATCAGATTTACATCGCGTGCCTCTTGTGCACCATAAATACTGCCGTCAGCCAAACACCTCACATCATCCAACGACAATGCCTGCCTTCCATCAGCAACGACCTCCATAAATCTGTTATAGGCAGGGCTGATTAGCTTGTCCTGGATGTATTGTCGCTGCTCTTCTGTAATCTGCTGAAACGAGCTGGGCCAGTCTTTTTTCGGGCCGGAGGTAATTATTACCGGCTGAATACCGAGCTTTTCTTCAAGCAAGTCCTGTAAAATGAAATGCCCGAACATAACACCGATTGAGCCGGTAATCGTAGTCGGCTCAGCAACGATTCTCTCGCACGCAACCGATGTATAATAACCGCCCGAAGCAGCAACTCCCTGCATAAATGCGATAACCGGTTTACCCTCTTCCTGTCGAAACCTGCAAATTTCATTATAGATTCGGTCACTGCCGGAAATGGTTCCACCCGGTGAATTTATACGAACAATCAATCCCTTCACCTGCCTGTCATTACGGGCATAATTTAACTGCCGGTAAACATTTTCAAACTGCTCATCGTTGATGATTCCTTCGACTGAAATTACGGCAATTTTGGCTCTCCTCGGCCCATCTCGCAGCACTTCTTCAGCAAGGCCATCTCTTCGTCCTGTCGCAAAGAACGCAATTACGCCAATCAGCACCATCAATAAGAAAAAGTTTGCTATAATCGATAGTGCTAAAACAATGCCCCAGAAAATCTTCCAGCCCCGCTTTTGTGGCACGGCCATCTTGGCCGTGTTTTCACTCGGCCCGTCTGTACACGGGCTGGGTTCACGGGCTGGAAGCCCGTGCCACTCATTATCCTGCTCAAAATCCATAATAAAAACCTTTCATAAAACGTATATTATAACAATACATCCAAATATTTTCTCTATCAATTTCTTCTATCCGCTTCGAGTTCGAAATTGGGTTTGTTTGGGTTTGATTGGGTTTGATTGGGTTTGTTTTTGTCAGTTCGTAGCTCATTGTTCATAGTTCGTAGTTCTTTGTATCAAAGGACTTACGTTCGTTTTGGCGATTTGGAAATTGGGTTTGTTTTGCATAAAAAGGTTCATTGTTAGTTGTTCATTGTTCATTGATTACTGGTTATTGGTAACTGGTTATTGGCAACTGGGTTAGGATTGTTTGTTCGTAGTTCATTGTTCATAGTTATTCTTTAGTCCTTATTATAAATAAAGTTACGAATATATTTGACTTGGACGACCCATTCGACTTCACTCAGGGCAGGCTTGGAACTGCTGTTCCGTAAGACGTGCGGTTCTCCGCTACCGTGTGCTACCTGAGCACATGTTGGTATTATACAAAATTCTGTCTATTTTTTCAAGAAAAAATAAGATTTTTTTATAAATATATACATAAATTTACATAACTTGTTATAAGCTAAACATTAGCGACTAAGAACAAAATTAAACTTGACTAAAACAAATATTTAAGATTAAATTTGAACTGAAATATACAGGGAGTTTTAGTTAGAATGGACTATAGTACAACCAAATTAACACCAACAGCTACAAAACATCCAGCGAATATTCTAAGCAATCAACAACTTGTTTTTGATAAAAATATAATAGAGCATGATTCAGAATTAAATACATCGAAGCTTGATGCCAGAAAGATAAATATTTTGAACTCGCCCAAAAAGGGGGGATCTTCAACTCTCGACTCTCTACCATACCTTAAGGAACTGAATATTGAAATAATTGAAAACGCTCAACCCATTCAATTCACACCAAATATAAATGAGCATATCCACCGTTGGGCTCCTTATGTACAAGGATTTTCCGCTTTATTCGTACAAACTATACTAGACCAATATAGAAAAGCTTATCACAACCCGGTTATACTTGACCCCTTCGCTGGATGTGGGACTGTTTTGGTTCAAGCCAAACTTAATGGATATAAATCGATAGGAACTGAACTTAATCCTCTACTCCAATTTATCGCTAATACAAAGCTTAACTCTTGGGATGTATCTCCAAGTTATTTGCTTAAGACTTATAAAGAAATCCCTAGAGATAAAACACGCCCTGCTCCGTCCTTCCTTAAATCCAACTCCCAATTTAGAGCAGACGTGTTACGAAACTTGGAATTAATCAATGGTGGTATATCTTCATTAGAAGTGAATACCGAAAAACAGAAAAAAGTAAAGAACCTACTCGAGATTGCTTTTTCAGCAATTTTAGTTGATTGCAGTAACTTAAAAAGAAGCCCATGCCTTGGATATGTTAAAGATAAGATTGTTCATGAATCAACACCTTTTGTCTTATTTGACCAAAAAGTCCAAGAGATCGCCGACGACCTACGGCTTATCCATTGGCAATACAAGGATTTCATAAATACCGAAAGTAAGGTTATTTGCTCCAATGCAATGGCTTACAAACATAAAAATAAGTTTGACTTGGCTATTACGTCTCCGCCGTATATGAACGGATTGGATTATGTTATGAATTATAAGATAGAGATGGGTTGGATGGAATTTGTACATAGCCAAAAGGACCTTAAGCAAATCAAAGATGATATGGTTGTTTGTGACAATGTATCTAAAGGACTAATTAGAAAATTCTACCAGTCGTCTTCGACTTATACTAATGACTGGATAGAAGAAATCAAAACAAATATCGAAAAAAATATTATTAGGAGAGGTGCCTACAGAAGACATGATATGCCATATATAGTTCATAAGTACTTTGATGATTTGTATAAGGTCATGAAAAATGTCGCATCCTATCTTAAATTTGGGGGAAGATTTGTACTTGTAGTTGGGGACAGTCTCATCGCAGATGTATACGTCCCTACCGATTTACTCTTAGCAAAAATTGGATTAGATTTGGGCCTAAAAATAGAGAAAATAGAGAAAGCAAGAGATAGGCGTTCTGGACAAATTCGCAGTTATCGTTTGAGAGAATCCATTATCACTCTGATAAAGGATAGGTAGGTGTATGGAGCCAAACTATAGCCAAACTATATAGGTTATTCCGAACACCCTCCAAATATCAATGGTGTAAAGCGAGCGCGGACAAATATGAAAGATGGCAAAACTTCATAATCGAAGATATATAGGTGTTGATGTATCTGAAGAATATTGCAAAATTTCTCAAGAACGTATTCGAATGATCGGGATTCAAAAGAATTTGATCAACCAAGCATAAATATAATTAAGAGTATTTTTTTAAATAGTCAATAGCTTTCTGAAGCAATTTGATGTCATCTTTGAATCTACCCAAACCAGTATTGCAACTATCACAAATCCATTCTCTCCCTTTTCCTGTAACATGATCGTGGTCTTTCACCAACTTAGCGGTAACACCAACAATGGACTTTTTCTTGCATATCGGACACATGAATAAGTCTTTGGGCTCAGTATCATTTAACCTTCTCTTTTCTTCAGATGTTAGACGTTCTCCATCTATCGCTACCCTGCATACTTTACAGGTTGGCCTGGTAGTCTTTCTTCCTTTTGCGTCAGTCTGATTGATATCGAACTCTTGCATGTCTTTCAACAGATGACATATATTGCATATTTTCTTCTTATATGGTTTACCAGTCTTTTTAATATCTAAATAAGCAACATGATTACCGTCAGTTTTCACAGTCGTGTTTGCTCCAATGAAGAAAACGGTAATATCTTTACCTGAAATATTTTTCACCAAACCAACAGAAAGTTCTTGGATACTTTTAATGTTTTTTGTTGCAACTACATAACTACCGACTTTTATGTTCGCATTAGGCATATAGAAATTATGGTTTAAGCGGGTTTTATACCCACATCAATTAAAATTGGTTTTGACGGTGCGTATTTATATATAAAGATTTATAGTGATTCCGGTAGTAGTTTATCAGGTTTAATATTTAGTGCTGTTGCAAGTTTGTAGATAGTATCTAAGCGTGGGCAACGTTTGCCGCTTTCGATGAGGGTTATTTGAGTTCTATGCAATTCCGCCCTGTTTGACAATTCCTCTTGCGATAATTTCAGCATGATCCGATATTTACGGACATTTTTACCAAACTGTTTTGCTATATCAACAGCCATATTTATTAATGAGTATCACCCAATAACAAAAATCATACAACAGACAAAGCGCAACATGCAGAATAAATATTTCAACCAAAATCGCGGTTCGATGGGAAATAGGGGATGTTTACCTGTTTCCTACATGGCATTACCCATTGGAAGGCTAAAAAAGAAAAAAGACACAAAAGAAGGGAAAAGACAAATGGAAAATCAATTGATTATTGATAAATGATAAGTGGTTATTTGAACGAAGAAGCGTAAATTGAGTATATGAGTGAATGCAATTGCCAGATCCTTCGACTCCGCTTCGCTCAGGATGACCCCGCACCAAATTACGGCTTGCGCCTATTTCATGCGGGGCAAGCAATATAACATCGAGCATCGAGGCACTTGACAGCAGCCATTTCGAGTCTAAAATTGCGTACTATGGCTGACCAAGGACAGAGGACAGACGACGGACGACAGACGACGGACGACCCTCCGACGCTCTTTGAGCTTCCGCCTTCGTTAAAACTACGGCGGACAAGACGGAGGGCAGGCAAACGACAGCCGTCAGGCCACGGCGTGCCTGCCGAGCCAGGGAGGACGGAACCGCAAAGAAGGAAGAAGAAAAAACAAAATCTCATCAAGGATTACCTGCACTACTTTGCACTACGAATCCTTGTAGTTTTCCTTTACCTCTTCGATGTCGAGACCAATCTAAAAACCGCCTGTTTTCTCGGCCGGCTGCTGTGGAAATACTATCACCGCGGCAGGCAACGGGCGCTGGACAATCTCCGGGCAAGTTTCCCCGAAAAAAGTGAACAATGGATTTGGGAAACCGGCCGGCGAAGCTTCGAGCATATCGCAATGCTGGCGATTGATGTGCTGTTTACGCCGCGATTAGTCAAAAAGGAAAACTGGCGGGATTATTCACGTTTCAAAACCGCTGAAAGGGCTAAATGGCTGATAAAAGAGGGCAAGGGGATGATTATGATTGCAGCCCATTACAGCAACTTTGAAATAATGGGTTATATGCTCGGACTGTTCGGCTATAACATCTACAGCATTGCCAGGCCTTTCGATAACAAGCTCATCAATAAGTATCTATACGGGGTTCGCCAGCTTGGCGGTCAAAAAATAATCGACAAAAAAGGTGCAGCCGAGCTAATGGGAAATATCGCATCAGAAGGCGCAACGCTGTGCTTTATCGCCGACCAGGACGCCGGCAGAAAAGGGCTCTTCGTTGATTTCTTCGGCAGAAAGGCCAGCACCTATAAGAGTATAGGCCTGCTTGCCATCACCAATAACATTCCGATAGGAGTCGGCTACAGCAGGAGGATTGATAACCGATTTTTCTTTGAAATCTGCGTGCCACGAATTATTTTCCCCGAAGAATGGGCTGATAAGGATGACCCATTAATGTGGGTTACCGAAGAATATACAAAGGCAATCGAAAACTTTGTTCGGGAGGACCCGAGCCAATACTGGTGGCTGCACAGGAGATGGAAACATCGACCGAAAGAAAAAATCAAGGCACAATCAAATAAGAACCAATAGAATAACAGACACTTAATACTCGATTTGCGAGATTCTTTACTCTATTCTGAATAACAAGACTAATGTGCAATGACGCTGGAGATTCTAAATACCGGTAACAGTAGTGCAATAGCGATGGTGCCGATGATAGCGCCGAGGATGGTTATCATCAACGGCTCAATGAGAGCCATAACGGCTTTAATCGAGGTATTGAGCTTCTTTTCGTAAAAGACGGAAATCTTATCACAGACGTCACCAAGCTTGCCGCTCCTTTCCCCTGCACGGAGCATCTGTAAAATTCCCGGTGCAATTAAATCAGAGCCCGTAGAAATTACTATGGATTCGGACAACTGATAACCATCGCGAATTTTTTTGTCTGCCACAGACCACAGCCGCTGAAAATAGTAATTCTCGCACGAGTCGTGCATCACCTCTATCGAATCCAGCAGCCCCACTCCTGTATTGACCATTGTAGCCATAATGCGCATGCTGCGTGCCACGACCAAATCAATAAACATAGTGCCCAACACAGGTGTGCGGATTTTAATAAAGTCTATCACCCGCCGGCCTGATACCGTCTTTGCCCAGTAATACAACGCCACCGATGCTATAATGACAACCGTCAGGACGGTGGTCATTATTTGAAAATCTCCAATAATCCTGCTGAAACCAACCAGAACCTGAGTGATTTTCGGAAGCGCCGCTCCCTTGGCTTCATAAATCCTCATAAACCTCGGCAGGACAAAGAACATCAATGTTCCCGTAGCCGCCACAGCCATCAACGCCATAATAAACGGATATGTCAGTGCACCTTTGATTTGTTTGCGTGTCTCCGCTTCGAAGTTCAGATAACCACTGAGCACATTGAGCATCTCTGCCATTTTTCCTGATGCTTCCGAGGCCTTAACCATACTGATAAACATCGGATTAAAAACCTTCGGGTAGGCATGCAGGGATTTTGAAAAACTCTCGCCGCTTTTTACCATTTCAGCAATATCTATAATCACGGTCTTGAACTTACTTTCCTGGGCCTGTTCCGCTATGGCATCAAGAGCATCACTCAGTACCACCCCGCTATCAAGCATCACCGATAGTTGCGTCGTAAAAAGTATTAGTTCCGATCGTTTTACTTTTATCGCCGGATTGACGGGTATTACAGGGCTCAGCTTCAACTTGCTCTCTGATGTCTCAGCGGCAAAGCCCTTTGTAAAATCGCTCGTTTCTGCAGTTTTTGTTGCTGTTGGAGTCATATATTCGTATTTCGTATGTCGTATATCACCTGCTTATTGCGAAACACATCATATCTCTGCCTGGGTAGTTCTGA
>Ga0307430_1003076_pt1 | contig 10595 bp, 9 predicted proteins | sample SalMarWE160130MG_FD_202159 | JGI IMG/M metagenome (GOLD analysis project Ga0307430, IMG submission 202159) | Salt marsh sediment microbial communities from the Plum Island Ecosystem LTER, Massachusetts, United States - WE1603-130 | ecosystem: Environmental > Aquatic > Marine > Intertidal zone >... | reverse complement strand
CCCGGCGATAGATGTGATTTTAGAGGTTAGTAATTTAAAAATAAATCATTACAATAAAGTTCTAAATGCCCGTACAACTTCTGGTGGTAAAGGGATAAATGTGTCTAAAGCTGTTAGGGGATGTGGTAGAGAAACTATCGCTGTCGGATTTTTGGGAGGCGGCAGAGGGAGAATGATAGAAGAAGAACTAAGAGGGCTGGGCATAACTACTAATTTTTGGCATATAGAAGAGAAGACTAGAAGTAATACAATTATTTCAGATAAAAAAGCGGGAGAGCATACCTTACTTAGTGAGCCAGGACCTAAAATTACAGAATATGACTTAGAGATGCTAAAATCAATCTTTTATCGGGTTATGTCTCAATGTAGTGCAGTTACACTATCTGGAAGTTTACCTCGAGGAGTTCCTGTAAACATATATAGAGATTTAATTTCCATTGCCAAGGAAAGAGGAGTAAAAACTATTTTAGACACTTCCGGAGAACAATTTATAAAAGGTTTAGAGAAAAAGCCTTTTTTAGCAAAGCCCGACCTTCGAGAAAGCAATCGAGTTTTTGGAATTAAAATTGATAAGGAAAGAGACGCGATTAAAGCAGCAAAAGAAGTTGTGCAGAGAGGGGCAGAAATTGGTGTAGTTTCTCTGGAACAAAAAAAAGATATAATTGCTACCCGAGATGAAATATGGTTCGCCGAAACTGACTATCATGAAATCGTAAATTTAATCGGAGCAGGCGATGCATTGATTGCAGGATTTGCAATTGCATTAACCGAAGAGGGGAAAAATCTTGAGGAAGCAATAAAATTTTCTATGGCCTGTGCTTTAGCCAGTGCACTAAGAGAAGAAGAGGAATTTAGTTCAAGAGAAGAGGTAGAGAAATGTCTTCAATGTGTGAGGATTAAGAAATTATAAAGATAGATATTGAGAGGAGATACTCTAAATTGAAAATAAAAGATATTATGATTCGGGATGTTACCAGCGCTTTAGCCACATGTAAATTGGTGGATTTGATAGGTATATTATCCAGACATAAAATTGCCGGGCTTCCGGTGGTTAATAATAATCAAGAGGTTGTCGGATTTATATCTCTACACGACATAATCAGAGCTACTCTACCGAATTATTTAGGAATTATAAATAGTGATTCCATTCTTTCTGAATTTATACAATTATCTAAAAGTTTAAAAGAATACTCTCAACATCCAATTGAAGAATTTATGAGTAAAAATATTGTTACTATCGATGAAGATAACAATGAAGTTTTAGCAGCGGATCTACTTATTAGAAATAAAATTCAAAGACTTCCTGTCTTGCGAAATGGGAAATTAGTAGGAATAGTAACTCTAACTGATATTTGTCGAGTGCTTATGAACAATAATGAAAATAATGAAAAAAAATAGGGACACATCCTATTTTTTAGAAGAAAAAATGGGATGTGTCCCTATTTTTTAAAAGAGGTATATAATGAAAAAAGGGTTATTTATAACTTTTGAAGGGCTTGAAGGCTGTGGGAAAACTACCCAGGCAAAGATGCTTTTCGATTTTTTAATTAAACAAAAAATTCCTTCTATCTATACTAAAGAGCCGGGAGGAACAAAGATTGGAGATAAAATACGTAAAATTCTTCTCGACCAAAAAAATGATGGTATGAATTATAAAAGCGAAATGCTATTATTTTTAGCTTCTCGGGCAGAAAATGTCAGATTAATAATTTTACCAGCATTAGAAAAGGGGAAAGTAGTGATATCTGACCGTTTTTATGATTCTACCACTGCTTATCAAGGGTACGGAAGAGGTATAGATTTAAAAATTATAAAGCATCTAAATAACTTGGTTGTGGGGAAAGCCATTCCTGATTTAACCTTCATCTTAGATATTGATCCATACGAAGGATTAAGGAGGTCAGCTTCTTTTGGTAATTCGCATGAAATGCGATTCGAAGAAGAATTTTTAAATAAAAAAATTATCGAAGGAAAATTATTTTTAGAAAGAGTCAGATACGGCTATTATCAATTATCGCAAGGAGAAACAGGTAGAATTAAAATAATTGATGCTAACAGGAACAAAGAAGATATATTTGAAGAAATAGTCAAAATTGTGAATAAAAAAAATAGCCATATCTATTAAATTAAAGTAGAAGTCAGGAGCCAGAATCCAGAAGCCAGAATATAAAAAAGTATCAAGTATATAGTATATCGTATATAGTAAAGATGGTTAGCCTGATAGTTAGATTAATTTGTATCTTGCATCTTGTATTTAATACTAACGACTATTCACTATTCACTAACGACTAGTTAATTGGTCAATTGGCGAATCGGTAAATTGGTTAATTGATATTAACTGGCCAACTGATACGCAATACGCTCCACGCTAATAAGGGAGTAATTTATGTCTTTCAATGATATAGTGGGACAGGAAAGAGCAATAAAAATACTGACAAAATCTCTAAAAGAGAATAAAATCTCTTCATCTTATATTTTTGTCGGAAGCGAAGGGACCGGGAAAAAGCTAACGGCTATAGAATTTACCAAGGCGGTAAATTGTTTAAACCTTAATAAAGATTTAGAAGCTTGCGAAGATTGTCAATCGTGTAGTGAGATTAGTAAACAACGCAGCCCGGATTTAAAAATAATTGAACCAATCAAGAATTCGATAAAGATTGAACAAATACGAGAAATGCGAAAAGAGATTGGACTGAAGCCTTTTAAAAATAGAAAGAAGATATACATAATGGACAAAGCAGAAAGAATGACCATCGAGGCGTCAAATTGTTTATTAAAAACCATTGAAGAACCGCCTTATTACGCAATAATAATTCTTATTTGCTCAAAGATAGATCCAATTTTGCCTACTATAGTCTCACGTTGCCAGATAATAAATTTTGGGTTGATATCCTCTTATAAAATAAAAGAGTTTTTATTAAATAAAAACAAAAATATAGAAAAAGAGAAATCTGAAATTATTTCTAAATTAGCTCAAGGAAGCATCGGAAGCGCTTTAAAATTGTTATCAGCTGAGGAATATTTTATTAGAAGGGAAGAAGTACTAGACTACTTATCAACCATATCTCCCGGAAAATATGGTGACGATATTTTCGCAAAAGTTGAAAAGATGGTATCTGAAATAGATAGAGTAGAAGAGGTTTTAGAAATGATAAAATTATGGTATCGGGATATCTTAATTATCAAAAATACAGGAGATCAAAAGTATATTGCCAATTGTGATAAATTAGAAATACTTGAGGAAAAATCTAAAATCTATTCTCAGGAAATTCTAATTGATATTTTGGATTATTTAGAAAAAGTAGAAGAATATTTGATAAAAAATGTGAATAAACGTCTTATTTTTGAAAGATTATATATAAAGATGGTAGGTGTTGAGTATTGCCTAAAGTAACTGGTTTAAAATTTGCCAAAACAAATTATATCTATTATTTTAAAATTAATAATAAAATTATATTAAAGAAAGGGGATACTTGTTTAGTAAAAACAGCTATTGGTTTAGACTTGGGCAAAGTAGCGATCCCTTACAAATATATAAAAAATGATGAAATAGATACCCCGCTTAAAAATGTACTTAGAAAAGCGAATGAAGAGGATTTTAAGAAACTCGAAATAATAAAGCAAGAGGAAATTGATGCATCAAATATCTGTAAAGAGAAAATTAAAAAATATAAATTGCCCATGAAATTGGTTTACGCAAAGTATTTATTTGATAAAAGTCGGCTAATATTCTATTTTGTTTCTACTCAACGAATAGATTTTCGAGAATTGGTTAAAGAATTAGCTAAAGTCTTTAAAACTAAAATCGAGCTGAGACAGATTGGAGTAAGGGATGGAACAAAATTAATAGGTGGAATGGGAATTTGTGGGAGAGAAGTGTGCTGCGTTTCTTATATTCAAAACTTTACTCCAATTCATATTAATATGGCTAAAGTACAAAAAATTGCTCTGAATCAATCTAAAATATCAGGCCTTTGCGGTAGATTAATGTGTTGCCTATCTTACGAATCTGAGTTCTATAAAGAGAGCTTAAAAAAGTATCCTAAATTGAGAGATAATGTTGAAACAGAGAAAGGCAAAGGAAAAGTTATAGAGATAAATGTGTTAAAAAAGTATATTATAGTTGAATTAGAAAGCGATTCCAGCAGCAAGAATGGTAGTATTAAGAAAAGAATTAAGATATCCGAAGAAGAATTTGAAAAACAGGGAATAAAAAATAAAAGTACAAAAAATAATGATACTAAATAATAATGAAAAAATCGAAGATCTAGAAGATAAAAGACTAAAAATTATTCAAGCAAAGGATTCATATCGTTTTTCAGTGGATTCTATTTTACTGCTTAATTTTATTAGACTTAAAAATTATGAAAATATTATTGATTTAGGAACTGGTTCTGGAATAATTCCCCTGCTTTTATTTGGCAAAAAAAAAGGATTATCTATTTATGGAGTTGAGATACAAAAAGATTTAGCAGATATGGCCAGAAGAAGTGTTGAATTAAATAAATTGCAAAATGGTATAACTATAATTCAAGAAGATTTCAGAAACTTGAAAAATAATTTTAAAAACCAGCAATTTGATGTTGTAGTGAGTAATCCTCCTTATATTTCTATGGGGCAGGGGAAGATTAATCCTTCGATTAATAAAGCCATTGCCCGTCACGAAATAAAAGGTGATTTAGAGGACATGATTTCCGTAAGTAATTATTTGCTAAAAAATAAGGGAAGAATTTATCTAATTTATAGGAGCGCGAAACTAATAAAGTTAGTAATAACCTTAAAAAGATACGGCATTGAACCAAAGGTTATTAAACTTATTCATCCAAGGCCGGGAGAAAATGCGAATCTTGTATTATTAGAAGGAATAAAAAGCGGAAAAGAAGAATTAAAGATCGAAGATCCTATATTCCTTTATTCTAACAAAAAAATGGAGACAAATAAGTAATTTGAGTGAAAATAAAGATAGCGGTATTTTATATATTTGTGGAACACCTATAGGAAATTTAGAAGACATTACCCTAAGGTCTTTAAAGATTTTAAAAGAGGTAAACTTAATTGCCGCCGAAGATACCAGGCATACATTAAAATTATTAAACCATTACCAGATAAATACAAAAGTTACAAGCTATTATGAATATAATAAATTTAAAAAAGCTCCCTATTTAGTAGAAATATTAAAAAATGGTCAGGACATTGCTCTGGTTTCTGATGCGGGCATGCCAGGAATTTCCGATCCAGGATATGTATTGATAGATTTAGCTTTAAAAAATAACATAAAAATAATTCCTGTACCCGGTGTTTCAGCGCTGATAACTGCTTTAGTTGTATCAGGATTACCTACCGATAAATTTGTTTTTGAGGGATTTTTACCTCGTAAAATTAAAGAGAGGAAGAGATATTTTAAGAGTATAGAAAATGAAGAGAGAACCATTATTTTCTACGAAACTCCGCATAGACTAAAAAAAGCTCTTAGAGATATGTTAGAAATTCTGGGAGATAGAAAAGTAGTTATAGCCCGTGAGTTAACCAAGCTGTACGAAGAGATAATTAGAGGAAAACTGAGTCAGGTTCTAACAGAAATTAGTACAAAAGAGGTAAAAGGTGAAATTACTCTAATCGTTCAGGGGGGAATTAAGAAAAAAGAAAATAGTAGTACAGATTTTTTAATTAAAGAATGTATAATTGAAGAATATTTAAAAAAACTAAAAAACCAGGGTTATTCCAATAAAGAAATAATAAAAATTACACAGGAAAAATTAAATATCCCAAAGAATTTGATATACAAAAAATTATTGGAAATGCAAAAATAAATAGTATTTCGTATATCGTATATCGTATATCGTTAAGAAGCCAGAAGCCAGAATATAGTATCCAGAAGTTAAAAAATTTCATAGGATTTAGAGGGTAGTGTATTATAATTCTATTGCGAAATACGACATACGGTATACGACATACGCAATACGAGAAAAGAAAGGTGAATTATAATGAAAGAAAACAATCAATCAAAAAAAACATTTTATATAACTACCCCCATCTATTATGTTAATGATGTGCCGCACATCGGACATGCCTATACTACTATAGCCGCAGATGTTCTGGCCAGATATAAAAAACTATCCGGATATGATGTTCTTTTTGCTACCGGGACAGATGAACATGGCCAAAAGATTGTACGTTCAGCAGAAAAAATAAATTTAACTCCTATGGAGCTGGTAGATAAGGTAGTGTTAAAATTTAAAAATCTCTGGCCCGTACTAAATGTGGAATATGACGATTTTATACGTACAACTGAACCAAGACATATTAAAGTAGTGCAAGAAATATTTAATAAATTATATAAAAATGGCGATATTTATAAAGGTGAATATGAGGGCTGGTATTGTGTGCCCTGTGAAACCTTTTGGACTGAGACTCAACTGACAGATAAAACATGCCCTACTTGTGGTAAAAAAATAGAGAAAATAAAAGAAGAAAGTTATTTCTTTAAAATGTCAAAATATCAGGACAAGATATTATCATATTTTGAAAAACATCCTGAATGTATTCAACCAGATGCAAGAAGAAATGAAATTATAAGTTTTGTAAAAAGCGGCCTTAAAGATCAAAGCATAACCAGAACAAAAAAGAGCTTAAAATGGGGGATAGATGTTCCTTTTGATAATAATCATGTAATTTATGTCTGGTACGATGCTTTAATAAATTACATTACTGTAGCAGGATATAATGAAGATGATAAAAAATTTAAGAAATATTGGCCGGCAGATGTTCATCTTGTTGGAAAAGATATATTGAGATTTCATACCGTTATCTGGTTTACCATGTTAATGGCAGCCGGAATTGAACCTCCCCGGACGGTTTTTGCACACGGTTGGTGGACTATCGAAGGAGAAAAAATGTCAAAATCTAAAGGAAATGTAGTAGATCCCTATGAAATGGCAGAAGAATTTGGCGCTGATGCCTTTAGATATTTTTTAATGAGAGAAGTTTCCTTTGGGCTGGATGGTAATTTTTCTAAAGATTTATTAGCTAAAAGGATAAATTATGATTTGGCTAACGATTTGGGAAATTTAGTAAGCCGAACTGTAGCGATGATTACTCAGTATTTTAGTAAAGAAATTCCACAAGCAGGGATAGAAAAAGAAAAATATGATGTGGAGTTAGAAAATTTTGCTTTAAAAACTATAGAAAAATACTGTACTCAAATGAATAATTTATCGCTTAATACTGCTTTAGAAACTATATGGCAATTTATAAGAAGAACCAATAAATATATTGATCAAACAGAGCCCTGGATATTGGGGCGCGATAGTTCACAAAAGGAAAGATTATCTACTATTCTATATAATTTGGCAGAATCTATACGGCTATCCACCATTTTAATTTACCCCTTTATGCCGGTAAAAACAAAAGAAATTTGGGGACAGTTGGGATTAGAAAGTGATTTAGAAAAAATAAGATTGGATAAAGATACTTCATGGGGAAAGTTAAAGCCAGGAATTTTAGTTAAGCCGGGGAAAATAATATTTCCCAGGATTGATACTAAAAAGAAAGAGCAGAAAGAGGCAAAAGAAGATAGTGCGAATATTATATCTTACGATGAATTTAAAAAAATTGATTTGAGAGTAGGAAAGGTTGTTTCTGCCGAAGAAGTGAGTGGAACAGATAAATTACTCAAATTGGAAATAAGTTTGGGGGAAGAAATAAGAACCATTGTAGCCGGAGTAAAAAAGCATTACTCTGCTGAGGAAATATTAGGGAAAAAGATAGTAATAGTATGTAATTTACAACCCGTAAAGATTAGAGGAATAGAATCTCAAGGTATGCTTTTAGCAGCGGTTAATAAAGATAATGTAGTTTTACTGACAGTAGATAAAGATATAACTGAAGGCAGTAAAATACAATAAACCAAGTTACCTTTTCTAATAATAATCCTAAGGAGGGATATTTATGTCTAGTATAAAAACTAAAGGAGAAAAAGTTGATATGTCAAATTCGCTTAGAGAAAATATTAACAAAAATCTCGGATTGATATTTATAATTTTTATGTGTATCATACTTATCTTATTTGTTTACCTGCAGATTAAAGTTAATGACTTAAGTATGCAAGCAGAAAAATATATTGAAAATGTTAACTTAAAGAATCAAGAAATAATTAATAAAGTAGAAAGCTTAAGTATACAAGCAGAGAAATATATTAAAAATACAAACCTTCAGAACGAGAATATAGTCAATAAAGTAGAAAATTTATCTAATGAAATAAAACTATATGGCCAGGTGAAAATAGGTAGAGATCAATTTACAGAAATCTATATGCAATTACAAGAATTAACCGGGATGATTTCAAAAGAAGTTAAAAGAGAATATTATATTGCAAAAGCAGTAAGGGAAATTTCTAAAAATAATTCTACCTTGGATAGTAAATCAATATATGAAGTATCTAAAACTATTTACGAAGAAGCTGTAAAATATAATTTTAATCCTTTATTAATAACTGCCCTAATAAAAACAGAAAGCAATTATGATCCCAAAGCCGTTTCAGATTCTTATGCCTATGGGTTATGTCAGGTAAGAAGATTTATTGCTCCGGAATTGGCGGAAAATATTGGAATTGAATGGGACGGTGCAGAAAAAACATTGTTTGATCCCATCAAAAACATTCAAATCGGAATATATTATCTATCTATATTAAATAGAGATTTTAATGATTTAAAAACCGCCGTCATAGCCTATAACCAGGGGCCTTATGCTGTTCAAGAACGATTAACCAACAATCAGGAATTACCTGTTAATTATGTGAACAAGGTATTAGACTATTATGCTGATTTAAGAGGATTCAGTTTGGAAGAAGTAGAAAATGAGATCAAAGCTACCGAATAAATCTAGCGTGGAGCGTACAGCGTAAAATCAGTATCGAGTATATAGTAAAGAGAGAAGAGCAAAGAAAAATATGACTAAAAAAATATAATATACTTGCCGAGCGATAGTAGAATTAATACAAAAATTGTAGAACATTTTATTACTATTACGCGCATTGTGTACTTTAATTAATTATTTATTAAATATTTTATGCTTTTTAATTTTTATACTGGATACTCGATACTTGATACTATATACTCAATACAGTTTTAATTGGAGAATTGGAGAATCGGCGAATTGGTAAATTGGTGGATTGAAGAATTGGTCAATTGGCAAATTGGTCAATTAGCTATTTTGCTTATTGTACACAGTAGAAAAAAGTGATATAATTTCTTAAAATAGAATATTGAAGATTAAACTTTTTCGGGGCAGGGTGAGGTTAAACTAAAAAATAACCAATTCCCGACCGGTGGTAAAATTATTCTTCTCCTTAATAATAGAGAGTACAAGAGGAGGTAATAAGCCCACGAGCTCGGTATTTACCATTGTGAGTACCAGGTAGATCTGGTGAGAAGCCAGAGCCGACAGTAAAGTCTGGAAGGGAGAAGAAGTAATTTATTTTAAACAAAGGTTATCCCCGAGAAATTAATTTTTTTCGGGGATATTTTATTTTAAGAAATATTATAAAATTATATGGTAACAAAAATCATTTTTGTTACTAATTAATTAACGAGCAAAATAAAAAAATAAAGAAGGAGAATCTATATGAAAAGTAAAAAAATTACAAGTATTGGATTATTAGTTGCCTTATCGATAGTAGCAGGTTATTTTATTCATTTTCCTATTTTACCCCAAGCGCCATTTTTATTGTACGATCCGGGGAGTGTATTTCTCCTGATTGGGTCTTTTAAATTAGGTCCGAAAATTGGTGTTTTGATGTCTCTGATAACTGCTATGCTTTTTGCTCTTATTACCGGACAAGGTGGTCCCTATGGCGCTTTGATGAATTTTTTAGCAACGGGAACTTTTGTATTTGTATCATCTCAAATCTATTTCTTGCACCATAACAAGAAGGGAGCAATTTTAGGATTAATCCTGGGGACATTAGCAATGACCTTAATAATGGTTCCAGCTAATTTGATAATCACCCCTTTTTATTTAGGGGTTAATAGGGATATCGTAGTTAAAATGTTAATTCCAGCTATTATTCCCTTTAATCTTTTAAAAGGGATTATCAGTGGTTTCATAACTTTAATTTTATATAAAAGACTGTATCCTTTGATAATTAGCAAATAAACCTAAATTAATTTTTTTTGATAAATTATAGAAATGAATATATAATAAGTTAAATTAAAACTATAAAGCGAAAAGCGCAAAACCATAACTTAAAATTTAAAACTTTTCGTATAGAGTAGTAATTTTAATGTAGGGGTCGGATTTATCAGTCCCGCTGTTATTCGGGTTTGATGAATCAAACCCTTGCACTTGACTTCTTTGAACTTTGTGATTTTAGTCATTTTGTTCTACGAGATATGATATACAAGATATGGTTTCACCCTAATTTCTTTATTTTATTTTATTTTCTTTTCTTTACTAAATACTAAATACTATATACTAAATACTATATACTAAATACTATATACCTATTAGCTCATATGCCCCCAGGTCTATGCTAATATAATAACATATAGACCAAGGAGGTAATAACTATATGACAAATATAATTTGTAATAGTATAG
>Ga0307430_1003075_pt1 | contig 10595 bp, 7 predicted proteins | sample SalMarWE160130MG_FD_202159 | JGI IMG/M metagenome (GOLD analysis project Ga0307430, IMG submission 202159) | Salt marsh sediment microbial communities from the Plum Island Ecosystem LTER, Massachusetts, United States - WE1603-130 | ecosystem: Environmental > Aquatic > Marine > Intertidal zone >... | reverse complement strand
CAGCGTCATAGTTAAAACCGGAGGATATTTTCAATTTTTCCAACCGCTTAAACCGCGCTACCTGTTCGTTTTGACGTTTTAAATATCCTTGATACTTAATATCGAGCTCAATCTGTCTGCAAAGGGCATCGTTAAAATCTGTTAAAGCACCATCCAATTTTCTTAACATGGATATGTCAAACTCGGGGTCTTTTAGAATTTGAGAGAAAGATTTACCTTTATATTTTTCCAATAGCGGTACGATAATAATATCCCGCGCTTCCACCTTACGCTTATGCAAAAGCTCGTTTATTTCATCCAATTTTTTTACTTTGGCCTCAAATCGTTGGTTTGCTTCTCTATTCTGCAGCCCTACCTGATACCCTTTGGGAAACAGGCGGATATCCGCCGTATCATAACGCAGACAGAGCCTGTGCTCCGCTCTTGAAGTAAAAAGCCTGTAAGGCTCCTTTGTTCCCAACGTCACCAGATCATCGATTAACACGCCAATGTAGGCTTCAGCCCGGGAGAGAATAAGCGGTTTTTTCTTTTGCAAGTGTAGGGCTGCGTTAATACCTGCCAACAGCCCCTGAGCCGCCGCTTCCTCGTAACCGGAAGTGCCGTTGGTCTGTCCGGCAATAAATAGTCCCTGCAGCAGTTTGGTTTCCAGGCTCGGATAAAGCTGAGTAGGATTTAAGTAATCATATTCCACGGCGTAACCCGGTTTCATAATCACCACATGTTCCAATCCCGGCACGGTACGTAAAAACCGCTCCTGTACCTGTTCCGGGAGTGATGACGAGATGCCATTGAGATACATCTCTTGTGTGTTTAATCCTTCCGGTTCAACAAAAATCTGGTGCCGGTCTCTATCCGGAAAACGCATTACTTTATCTTCTATAGAAGGACAGTAGCGGGGACCGATACCCACAATTTTCCCTCCGTAAAGGGGTGAGTATTTGATATTATCACGGATGATCTTATGGGTAACTTTGCTTGTATAGGTGATATAACATGGAACATGAGGCCTTGAAATACTATCGTTAGAAAAAGAGAAAGCAAGCTGTACTTCATCACCTTTCTGCTCCTCCAGCTTGGCAAAATCAAGCGAGCTCTTTAATACTCTGGCAGGAGTGCCGGTTTTCAATCTGCCTACTTTAAAACCGATTCTTCGTAAGCTTGCTCCCAAACCTACAGCCGCGGGTTCCCCCAGCCTGCCGGACGAAGCTACATAATCGCCGATAAATATCTTGGCCTCCATAAAGGTACCCGTGGTGAGCACAACCACCCCGGCAGTAAAACGATTCCCTCTCTCGGTAACAACACCCCTTATCTTTTTCATTTTACTATCACAGATAAGATCCACAACAGTATCTTGAAAAAGTGACAAGTTTTTTTCCTGCTCCAAAGTGTGTTTTGCCAGCAGGGCATATGCCGCCTTATCGGCTTGCGCTCGCGGAGCCTGTACTGCAGGGCCTTTACTGCGGTTAAGAATCCTGAACTGGATCATAGTGCTGTCGATAAATTTGGCCATCTCTCCGCCTAAGGCATCGATTTCACGCACTACATTACCTTTGGCCAGACCTCCCACTGCCGGATTACATGAGAGTTTGGCTATGCAATCCAAATTTTGAGTAATAAAAAGGGTTTTGAATCCCAAACGGGCTAAAGCTAAACCCGCTTCGATACCTGCATGCCCGCCGCCAATCGTTATTGCATCAAAATCCACTTTACTTCCCCACACAAAATTTTGAGAACATGGTTTGTAATAATCCTTCAGTAGTTACCTGGCCGGTAATATGACCAAAGGCGTCTAGTGCTTCCTTAATATCCACTGCCAATAGATCGAAGGATATCTTCTTTTTATATCCTGCTTCCGTCCGTTCCAAAGCATCGAGCGCCTGTCCTAAATACTGTTTTTGTCTGAGGGAATCAATAACCGGGCTGTCACTTTCCAACGAGCTGCCGCCTAAGAGTAGTATTACAATAGCTTTTTCTACCTGATGCAGTCCAACTCCGGTAAGCGAGCTTAAGGGAATAAATGCTTCCGCTATCTTCTTCCTGCTTATATCGCATTTATTCCACACGGCAAGCAGCCTGCCGCTTGATTTATACTGATTTAAGAATGCCTCATCTTCTTTGCAGATACCTCGACTTCCATCAATTAAATAAATAATGATGTCGGCACTATTAATAATTTTATCTGTACGCCTTATTCCTTCCGCTTCCACAGGATGATCGGTCGATCTTAAACCGGCCGTATCATACAAACGGATAGGAATACCTTGGACGGCAATAGCTCCTTCAATGAAATCTCTGGTAGTGCCGTGCAAATCGGAAACAATCGAGCGCTCCTCTTTAAGCATCAGATTAAAGAGTGTTGATTTACCGGAGTTGGTTCTGCCCGTCAGAGCAATACTTACACCTTCCTGATAGATGCGCCCCGCTTTATATGTAGCCAGGAGTGTCCTCACCTCTGTCAGCAGCCGCCTAAGCTCTTGCAACGAAAATTCGTGGTGTTCGTATTGTTCGTCAGGATAATCTATCATTACTTCAATACCGCTTAATAAATCCACCAAGCGCGCTTTGAAGGAGTTAATGATTTTTTCAATACTCCCCGCCAGTCTGTGCAAGGCCAGTTTGCGTGCTTTATCGGATTTGGCACGGATTATCTCATTTACAGCCTCAGCTTTGGTAAGATCGATTTTTCCGTTTAAGAACGCTCTTAAGGTAAACTCTCCCGCGTTAGCCTGTCTGAATCCGTGACAGTAGAGCAGGCTGAGTGTCTTTTTAAGCGCTGCGGGACTTCCGTGGCAGAAGAGTTCTACAGCATCTTCACCCGTATAGCTGTGAGGTGCGTGATATACCGCTGCCAATACCTCATCGATAAGCTCGCTATTTTCCGGATTGTAAAGACTTCCATAGTTTACAGTATGGCTGTTTTTAGCGGAGAGTTTACCTGTACCCTTAAAGACTCCCGCAATTTTTTTAATACAGCCTTCACCCGAGGTACGAATAACTGCAATCGCACTCTCTCCCCAGGGAGTTGCCAGGGCCACAATGGGATCATGCAGTGTCAAAGCTGTTTCTTTCACCATTATTAGAAGATATAAAAAAAAACATTAGTTTGCAATGACAGCAGTTATAAATTTAGACACAGATTATCATGAATTGAATAACTCTGTGGCTTACAATATATTCTTAACATTGCCCTCTTGAAAACAAATGCAATCTCTTCTAGAATACTACTGTGATCAAAAGGAGGAATTCTCATGTCTGATCAATTTAATGAAGAGAGTTTAAATACCGAGAATGCGCCGCTCACTGAACGGTTGGATACCGATATCGGCGGTATGGAGCCGGAAGCGGCCAAAGAATATGTGCTTTCCTTTGTTGCTACCCTTAAAACCACTCAAAAACAAAAGCAGACCCTTACGGAAGAGAAAAAGCTTTGGCAGGAACGAGTTCTTTTGGCTAGGAACAAACAAGAAAACGAACTGGAGCTAAAGGCTTTAGAGCGTGTTTCTGAAATACAATCAAAAATTGCTACTTTAGAAGCAGAAGAGAAAGAGCTTGCGCCTAAGGTGGCGGTTTTAAAAGAACAGCTTTTAAAACTGGTACGAGCGCCGCAAATGAGCCTGGATGCCGAAAACCTGTTAGCACAACTGCAGATGATAGTGGGAGAGCCCGACAAAACGGCAGAGGCATTTAAACAGGAAGAGGCTGATATTGAACTACAGAATTTGAAGAAGAAGCTGGATCAGGAAAAGGAAAGCTCTTAATTTTTATTGCACACCTCTGGCTACCGCTTTACCCAGTTCCTTTCCCACCGTTTTGAAGCTTGAGTTTTTTGCCGCGTTAAGGCTTGAACCCAATCCGCTTTTTTGTATGGTTTTTTCAAAAAGAATCTTACCGCTCGCAATATCCACAACCTTTATCGTGCCCGTTACTTTTACAATATACTTTGATCCGTCTTTTCTTTCATCAAGAATCTGAGCGGTTCCAAAAATTGCCCGTTCGATACCTGTTGTATTATTCTTTATGAGCTTTGTAATATCACTGTCACTCATGTGCAAAATAAGTGCCGGACTTATGGTGACAGGCCTAATATTAAATCCGTTTTGCGTAAGAATCTCTAATATTCCGGAAGCAGTATGATTACTGCCGCTTATAAGCTGTCCGTTACTGTCCAGATCGGCTATAATAATACCCGAAGGTATATCTTTTACCTGTGAAAGAACCGTAAAATCGAATGTAACTTTTTTACTCACCACCAGTCTTTTAAAGCCATCAACCTTTGACTGATACTTTCGGGGGATGTTTTCTAATTTTTTAAGATAAGAAGCAAGTGAGAGCATTACGGTAACCGTCTCTCTGCCTACAAATTGACATACAGGATGCATGAAGTTTGAAATACCGTCCTTATCTGTTTTAATAACAGAGGTTTCTATTCTTTTGCTCATATTATGCAGTTTTTTATAACTGAACTCTAAAGCCACTTGTGGTACTCCGCGCGTATCAATTACAGGACCAACTGCTACTTTTACTGCAAACGGCTCCTTTATCTCATGGCCCACAAACGCGGTAATATTGTCACTGAGTTTATACAGGTTTATTCTCTCTATAGCCTGCATGGCATCATCAATATTACGGTTTACATAAATATCTTTGTTTTCCAAGTCGGATTCAGCGGCAGCCAAGGTTGCCTCTATAAAGCGTATGACAGCTTCGTAATATCTGCCCTGTCTGAAATATTCATTTCCTTCTCTTTCAGGAATTGCAACTGCTTCGATTGTTTCTATGAATAGCTGCTCCATACGCGCTTTCTCTTTGTAGAGTTCTTTCTTGTCATAACGCGCCAAGATATAAACCGTAACACCGATATCCAGGGTATGAATCCATTTATTCACTATTTGAAAACCCGTTACCCGTGCGCTCCCACTTTGAGTAACCTGTTTTCTTAGTTCAGATTCATAAGAATCCGCTGTAGCTACTACTTCAGTACTTGTTTCCGAGTGAATTCGCACGCCGACAAAACGTAAGACACCGCTAATGAGATCATCAGTGGCTATTTTTTCTGCTTCACTTACATTTTTTACAGCGCTAAAACCCTGCCCGCTAAAATATACAAACTGTTCACTGTCGGCCGGGGGATTCTTAACCCAATCGGGAATTTCATCTGCCATAACTATAGATGCTAAAAAGCACATCATTAAAAAAATAACGCTTACTCGCATTATAGCTTACCCCTCTGTGTGAAATACCTGCAAACGTGGAATTACTGTATTCTCTTAAGTAAAAACTATGTACCTGAAAGGTTTCCCCTCCAGGTACATATTAAAAATTTTCTTTGCTTAATCGAGATCTTTAAGTGCATCCTTTACAAGATCACGTGCACGTGTTTCCTCTTCTGATTTAGGTTTATTTCCGTCAAAAGCTCTTGCAATAGCAGCTTTAATTTCGGACATAGGAACCCTTATCAAAAGGTAGTACTCGAACACCTCTTTTTCCACGGTGTTCTCATCTTTAAAGTACCTTCGCTGTACCCAATACTCATCATATTTTTTGCTTCCACCGACACGACCATCGGCAATACTCTTTACAACTTTTTCAAAGTACTGCTCGGCCATATCAGAATCACCAACAACGGCGCCAGCATATTTTGACTGGATTCTCACGGATATCATTCGTGCAATCTGGTCATCAACACTAAAGTTCTGAGCCTGGATTTTTGTTCCTTCAAGGTTCCTACCGGAAAAACTCTCTTTGAATACATAATAGCCCTTATGTTCGGGCAGTTCTTCAATCTTACCAATAGGCATTATTACCCATTCAGGAACTTCTCCCAATCCTTTGTATTGGTGAGAAATTATAACAGGCTCGGGCGGTGGCTTCCTAATGTCTGAAGTAGTTGTTTCGACGTCTCCATTGGTCTTCGGAGTAGACTTACAACCTACCGCTACAAGTAATAAAATGAGCAAAGGAATTATGAAATATTTCTTCATTCACTTTCCTCCTTTAAAATAATTATTATTGAGGCAACGCCTCTTACAATCCGGTAACAAAGGTGAGACTCTTTCTTCGTAAAGAAACAGTCGTCATTCCTTGTAAACCGGGAATTGTCTTTGCCAGGTCAAGGATAAGCTGCTCTAACTCTTGATTTGTAAGCAGAGCCCATACATAGCATTTTGCTTGTTCTTCCGTTCTATAAACGGTCTCGACATCCTTAACTCTCTCTGCTAATGAATTTAAATAATCTGCAATTAGCTTCGCATCTCCGGTACCCTCAAAAAATACCTCGTATTTAATACCCTTTTTTAAGGCTTTTTTCATATACTTTTCAGAAGTATTTATTATATCCTGCATTGTCCTTTTTACACTCACTTCGACAGCATTAAGCTTAGCCTCTTCTTCCAAACTGGGGCTGAATGATTTTTCCGGCTGATTGTATGTTTTGGAGCCCATCAACCTTCCTGTTGAGGATTCAAAAGCAGTGAGAGTAATATTGGCTTGTGCATAATAGTTTTTTCTCTTGGTTTCACTCGTCACCCGCAGATTAATCGTTATATAGACATCCGCATTTAACTTTTGGGCTAACCATTGTATAACAGAGATCTCCTCTCCGCTTGTCTCCAAAGAGATTATCTCTTGATCCTGTTTTAGTTTTTCTACTTCCTCTAACAGCACAGCCTCAAGTGAACGGGAAGTGAGGTAATTATTGGCTACGGCAATTGCCTTTTTCAAGAGAAACTCGTCCTTAGGGCTTAGCTGTGAATCTTCATCAATATAAACCATATACACCATGTTCTCTAAATATTCATCTATAAATAGTTCTTCTGCTTTACCATTTTGAGGGTCCGCATATAATTGGCCTTGAAAAAGCATGAGTAATACTAATATTGCCCAAAACAATACTGAAGGTCTCTGCACTTATATCTCCTCATCCTTTTAAAATTTAACTCCTACTCCCGCTCCGCAGATCCAGCCTTCATAACTCATGTAATTATCATTAAGCGCAAACCAGGCCTGATAACCAAGATCGAGCATCAGCCTCAAATCGCGAGTGATAAGATAGCTTATCGTGGCTATAGCCGCCAGACCAACAGAGGAAAAATCAAATCCGTCTACCCGGGAATCGGCGGAGAGAGCAGTTAAAATCTCCGTTCCTACGGCAGCCATAACTGTCAATTGAAACCTTCCCAGATAAAGATTAAAATCCAAACCGCCATAGACTCTAAGCGGCAGTTCGGTCTCCAATTGCTCAAAAGGATAGAGACCGACCTCAAAGCATAATACGGGTTGTATTGCAAAAAATCCTTTGGTTAAAATAAATTTAAGCCCGCTAAATCCGTAAATTAAAGACTTCTCAAAATTAATTTCTATATGCATATAAGGTACTATAGTCAATCCCAAACGACTGATTTCTTTTACGGGAGTACCTATAATCAGGGGTTTATCCGCATAGATCACCTTGCCGACAGAAACCTTTTCTTCTATATCATGAATAATAATAAGTCCGCTTTCTTTGTTTTCCGTCTGCCCTGCAAAACTTTCTGCATCAGAACTTAAAATAGCATACTCATCTCCAACAGTTACACCCTTCTCTTTTCCTAATTTAATTACCACATCCGGGTCTATTATTTCGACGATCCTGTCTACTAAAGAAAAAATATCCAGACTCCTTACTTCATACGTTAGCTGGATGGGGATATCCTCTATGGCATCGTCCAATGCGCGGTCACTATCTTCATCATACCCGATGGATTCGAGCACAATATTACTTATCACAGTCCCATTTATAACATCTACTATAGTATATGTTATTGAAACAAAAGCCTTGTACTTAGATGGCATCTCCTTATTTTTTACTTCTTCTATATTGAATGATGTGAGGATAGGTATTACTACTAAATGAGAATTGACTATCTGACTAAAATCCTGCCCCGAAAAGACCTGTTCTCCAATCTCAACAGGTGACGATATTTCCTGACTATCAGCAGCATACGCTTTAACTTGATTTAAAAAAAGCATCAGATCTTGATAAGCCAGACTATAATCCATTAACCGGACATCAAATCCCGATAGGCCTTGAAAAACCTTATACACCTGTTTTTCAAGAAGCTTTAAAGATGTGTTCATCCCGGCTGTCGGAGATGAAATGTCGCCGATATATGTGCTAAATATAACAATATTTTTAGCGGCATACATTGTATCCGCATAGAGTACATAATGACAAAACGAGATAATAATAACTCCTACAAAAGAAATTTTAAGTTTTTTACCTATATACTTTATTCTCATCAGCTTCAACTTCTAAATATAATGCGTATTACCCGATTTTTCAAATTTTTGTCCCATTTATTTAGTGAATAATGAAATAACTTCACAAACTTAAACCCCTTACAGATTCAATATAATGCGTACAGTCTGGAAGTAGATAGTTAAGCCGCATACATCAATGACAGTGGCCATAAGCGGTCCTGCCGCTACCGTCGGGTCAAAACCCAGCCTTTTTATAAGCAGAGGAGCAAGAGCGCCTATTAAAGTGGCAACAATTACTACAAATGACATGGCAAGACCGATGGCTACGCCCCGTATCATGACCTCTCCAAAAGCAAGGCCCAAATCAAAGATCATCACACGCAGTATGGTCAAACACCCCATGACTATTCCGATAAGAGCACCAACCATAATTTCTTTCAATAACACCTTGCCGATATCCTTAAATTCCAGTTCTCCGGTAGCTAAACCGCGAATCATCAAAGTAGATGATTGTGTCCCCGAATTACCGCCCGTGCCGGTTATAAGCTGCATAAACGGCACAAGAAAAGCTGCCTGTGCATACACGTTCCGGAACAAGTCTATTACATTGGCGGTAAATGTCGCGGTAATAAGCAGAATTGTAAGCCAGGGAATACGCTTTTTTACCAGATCCCATACCGAACTTTCCAAATAGGGTATAACACTTCCTCCCATAGCACCCATTTTATAAATATCCTCGGTCTGTTCTTCCCGGATAACATCTATGACATCGTCAAAGGTGATTATACCCAACAGCCGGTTATACCCGTCTACTACCGGTAAAGCTAACAAATCATAGGTTTCCAAGGTCTTGGCTACCTCTTCTTGATCCGTATCTTCACGTACGGTAATCACATTTTTCACCATTATTGCTTCGATTTTGTCTTCATCATTACCGGAAAGTATATCCCGTAAAGAAAGAACACCCTGCAGGCGTTTTAGTTTATCCACAACATAAATAGAATAAATTGTCTCTACGTCATATACATTTTTGCGTACCCAGCGCAGCGCCTGAGCTACGGTAAGCGAAGTCTGGATAGCCAAATAGCGGGGAGTCATAAGGCCGGCAGCATCATCTTCATCAAATCGCAGTAAAAACTGAGTTTCTATTTTTGCTTCGTCACTCAAAGAGTTCCACACCGCATCTTTTACTTCAGGAGATACCGCTTGCATGAAGTCGGTTATGTCGTCCGGTTCCATCTCTTCCAAAAGGAGTTTAATATGCGCGGTGGAAAGCTGCTGAATAATAAACTCCTGCTGCGAGATAGGCAGTGAATGAATCAGATCAACTTTATCGGAGAGGTCAAGCTGTAAAAAAACTTTTACCACATCTTCGGGAGCAAGATTGTCCCACATCTCTATTAAATCAGCCAGCGCAATTTCCTTAAGTGTTTGTTTAATCTCTTGATTGCTCATCTGCTTCGTATTCGCGGCCAAGTACTCTAAATTTACCTTCATAAGCCTTCTCCTGCATACAGAATCTCTTTTTCCAGTTTAAACCCATAATGCTTAAATACTTGCTGCTCTATGTATTCTATTAATGCCTTAACATCTTGTGCCTTGGCAGTGCCTGTATTAATGATAATATTGGCATGCTGTGGCGAGACTTGAGCTCCGCCAATGCGGTAACCCTTTAGACCCAATGAATCAATCAGTTTTCCGCTGGGCATACCAAAACCTCTGTTATTCTTAAAGATTGATCCGGCACAAGGGTAAAGAAAATGTCCCTTTTTTTGCCGATCTCTGTAGATTTCCTCCATGCTTTTTTTTATAATTTTAGTATCGACTTTTTCAAGTTTAAAGGCACCTTTTATAATAATGAGCTTTTGCTTTTGAAAGGGTGAATATTTATAAGAAAACTCTTCCTTAGACACAGCTATTTTTTTTATTTCCAACGAACCGTTAATTATCTCTACGTATTCAAGCAGATCACAAATCGAAACATTATAACAGCGGGCATTCATCCAGATTGCACCGCCCACACTGCCGGGCATTTTAAAAAAAGCATCCAATCCGCTCAACCCATACTCAGCGGCCTGTTCTACAACCATATTTAACGGTGTACCGCTCAAGGCTGTTATAATAGTATCATCGATTGTAGTGCCTGAAAAATCTTCGAGTGAAATGACGGTACCCCGTATACCCTTGTCAGAAACCAGAATGTTTGCACCACAACCTAGAATATAGTGAGGAATCCGGTTCCCAAGACAGAAAGAAAATATTTCTTCAATATGCCTCTCATTCCGGGGTTTGGCAAAAAGATCTGCGGGCCCTCCGATTTTAAAACTGGTATGCAGATGCATAGGTTCTGAGAA
>Ga0307430_1003073_pt1 | contig 10597 bp, 13 predicted proteins | sample SalMarWE160130MG_FD_202159 | JGI IMG/M metagenome (GOLD analysis project Ga0307430, IMG submission 202159) | Salt marsh sediment microbial communities from the Plum Island Ecosystem LTER, Massachusetts, United States - WE1603-130 | ecosystem: Environmental > Aquatic > Marine > Intertidal zone >... | reverse complement strand
AAAAGATGCCCGAGATATCTTGCTGCTCGCTTTAGAAGTTTGGGATGATCGGCTGGTTGGGCTAACAAACTATACGTATGAACTTGAAGAAAAATTGATGGAGATGTTCACTCGTGTCGAAAACTCCTAACAAAAACATCAACTGCGCGCCTGCGGTGCCGGACGCTCGTATCTCGCGCCGGTTATGTTGGCGTTATGTGAAATGATCCAGAGATATTAAATGTGAGTTTTACGTCGCAAAATCACTACGTTCCACAATGGTATCAGAAACGATTTCACTTTGAGGGCGCAAAAGAAAGCAAAGTCTACTACTTGGATCTGAATCCGGACAGAGTGAAAAGAAAAGATGGTGGTTATTATTTCCGGCAAGCTATACGTCGTCTTGGTACCAAAGAATGTTTTAAACAGGAGCATCTCTATACTCTATTTTTCAGGGGATACCCCACAGATGTTGTCGAAAAAAGGTTTTTTGGGACTATAGATGATCGTGGAGCTAAAGCTGTAGAGTTCTTCTCTAACTATGAAATTAACGATAAATCCGGACCAGCCTTTCAGGATCTCATGCGGTTTATGGATGCACAAAAACTGCGAACGGCCAAAGGTCTTGACTTCATAAGGTATTTGTCCGGAAAAGGAGATGCCCAAGAAGTATTAGCAATAATGAGATCACTATGGCAAATGCATGTGACGATATGGACTGAGGGTGTTTGGGAGGTAGTAAAATGCCCGCAATCTCCGACTAAGTTTATTATAAGTGATCACCCCGTCAATACGTTCAACAAAAAACTATTTCCTGGTTCCAAGTATTGCCGTTACCCACTAGATGCAGGAATCGAGCGACTAGGTACACATACGATATTTCCTCTTGACCTTAATCATTGCTTAATAATAACCAATCTTGGTTACGTAAGAAATCCCAAAATTAACGGACTTAAACTTAGAGAGAATCCGCGATATTTTGCCCAAACGATCTTCGATATAAGAAAAGTTCAAACGGGTAGAGAGATAGAAGAAAAAGATGTTTTAGCAATAAACTACATTATTAAAAGGCGATCTAAGCGATATATTGCATCACCAGAAAAAGAATGGCTTTATCCAGAAAAGCATATGGCAAAGACTGTATGGTGGAATAAGTTAGGCTCCAAGCATTTTCTAATGCCTGATCCAAGAAAAGTATCTTTCTCAACTGGCATATACATGGGTGGCGATAAAGGACCTGTGTGGGCACAAGACGAATATGGGCGTATACCAAACGACAAAGATCCTCAAGTAAAGAGGAAACGTGATAAAGAATGGCAAGCCTTTCAGGCTTCCAAGAGATCATGGGACTCTATCTATGGGCCATTAAATATAGAAGAACTTCGCAAATATATATAAGACCCTTAAGATCAAGCTCCATCTTTGAATTGGGCCTAGCATCCACATAACGCGTCGTTCCACCGGACACGCTAAAGCGCGCCGGTGAACTCAGCGTTAAAATCAAATTAATATGATTTCCCATGCGTAATGATTTCTCACCAAATACAAAAGAACTTATAGCGAAACGTGTTGGATATCGTTGCTCCAACCCTAATTGTCGCCAATTTACATGTGGGCCACAAGAAGACCAAACAAAGACGGTAAATGTAGGGGTAGCTGCGCATATAACTGCTGCGTCACCGAATGGCCCTCGTTTTAATGGCGCATTAACCTCTGATGTAAGAAAATCGACCTCAAATGGTATTTGGCTTTGTCAAAAATGTGCCAAACTTGTAGACAATGACCCTCAACGCTATTCTATAATAATCTTAAATCAATGGAAAAAGAACGCAGAAGATGAAGCAATTAAAGAGATAGAGGGGCATTCAATATCTGCCATTCAAAAAGGGAAGCCTTATGTACGGTTTACAGATGAACTGGACATTGAGTTTCGAGCGCCAACGATAGTTGAATTCATCGCAATGCTACCGCAGTACTTTAAGGATGATACAGTAGGAGCAGGCAAGATAACAGAAATGATAAAATTATTGAGTAGTTTTGAGCAATATCAACTTTGCCAAAATCTTCGCATGACCTGTTTAAAGTTAAGTATACAAAACGTCGGAAATGAACTATCGCGTGATATCAAATTATTCTGGGATAAAAATTTATTTTTTACATACGATTCATTAATACCCGGTGAAAAAACAAAAAGTGATAAATATCTTTTTGGAAATCTCAGCATGAGTGTAAGAGATAAGGAAGGGGTAGCCTCTGCAATAGCTCCTCCTAAAAACTTAGATTTTTGGAAAGGTTTTATTAGAAAAATACAAGAGATGAGCAAAGAAGGCAAAAGGATTGGATCTGATTTAGAAATAATTTACAAGATCCACAGAAGGAAAATTCCTATTTTGCTTCAAATAGACTGGAAGGATCTTGATGGGAAAGAATATAAAAACATTGCCCAGTCTAATTTATTTTGGAATGGATCTTATGATCAAATTGAACCTTGGGAATACAATGTTGATGGATAGATGTTTCATCTAACAAGGCAAATTCAGCCGCGCAAAAATCAGCGCGGCTGATTTGCAAAGTTAGCCAGAATGAAAAGCAAAATATAAATGAAAAGCCCTGAAGACAATCAAGGCAAAGGATGGTTTCAGAAGGTAGCTCGCGGAGAGATTGAACCTGATGGTTATGAACCACTCTGTCTTTGGCTGATACCAATTCTGCTTCGATCCCGCAGGCAATACTACGATGATGCAGTCGTGGACACTAAGAAACTTATTGAATGGTATTGGTGGTCATCCAAGCCAATATATCATTCATTTGCTGAATTTGAACAATCCGATTTTGTTCGGCAAACTTGGGAAAGGAAAGCACCACTTTGGTGGGGATTAAACGACATCATTGGCTGGATTGATGTGCGCATCTGTGTTCGTGATCATGAGTTTCAGATCTCTCTTTTCCTGCCAACCAAACGGATTTCGAAAAGACTAAAAAACAAGCACTACTTCTGTCACTCGCGACAAACCATCGCACTGCCTGATCGAGCAACCAACGAAGAGCTGCGAGCTAAATTAATCAATTGCGTGGAAAAAATGGCAGCGGATAAAAATCTTACAAAAAGATACATTGACCTTGCAAGTTGGCGCCGTTTGGTTCGTCACTTCGATCTAATAGGTGCCATTAGAGAGACAGCCGAAGAAGACATGAAATTCCTTTTAAAAGAGCAAAAGCCATGATTGGCTAACAATGCGTTTGCACGCTGAGCGGCTGGGTAATGCGGCTTTCCCCAACCGTGGTTTTTCGATGTTTAAGTTCCATTTAATTCGTGCCTTGTTCTTCATCTCCGCCAGCTGAAACGCGGCGTTAGATTGCATTTCAATGATAGAATTATCCTACAAGGAACAGCAACGTAATAAAATCATCGCCAATATGGCGATAAATTGGGTAATTGATACGAAAAATCGTGAAATTAGGTTGAGACACCGACCTTGGTATATACGTTTATGGCACTGGTTAACATTAAAAAGATTTACAGTTAGGCAACTATATATTTATGTTTATGACCATTTTCATGATCCTGAAAGAATTGCACAACTTATGCCTATCGAATTTCCAATAGATCATGACAATATAAAAAAGCCAAAAGGTGTGCCCTTCAATTTTGTAATGCAAGGTGGGTGGGAGATACCAGAAGAACATGCAAAGAAACTAATAAAGGGGCCATTAATATCGGAGGATGGCTCAAAACTAATAGTCCAAGCTGACTCATATATGCAGATTATATTTAGGTCATTTGGGAGATTTATCGTTTGGTTAACAATACCGGGAGGTTTGTACGGTACATGGCTAGCTATAAAAGCAATATTCTAGGATTGCAATCTAACAATCGCTTTCAGACCAACGCGGCAATGCCGCTCCGCTGAAGCGTGCCGTTATGCGACATATCCCGCAGAAGTTTTGATAGGATAAATAATTATGGCTCTTGACTTCCTAAACAATTTCAAAACATTTAAGACCTTCAATGAAAAACTTGAAAATATTGGCGTCAGATTTGAAACATTTTATATTGCCGAAGAATACAAAGGCCCTCCAAAAAACGTTAAATACCGACTTTGTTTGAAAGATAGTATTGTTTCAAAAAAAGTATTAATGCTTGGCGAAAATGAAGATAACTTAAAAAGCCTGCAATCTTATATTAATAACTTCCCCCCATGTAAGGACTGGAAACTTATTCTTCGTCCGAAAAACTCAAAAGTTGATACAGGCTATTATATGATAATTGAAAAAATGAAATACACGGGTATAGAAGGTGTAAGAAAAGAGATTAAAAAAATTGTAAAAGAGCTTGGTGGAGATAAAAATGATATTGATTTTATTCTCAATCGTTGCGGAGAAAAAATATTGGGTTATTTTCCATCGAATGATTCAAGAATGGCCGAAGGATACGCAAAAATTGTTCATACAGGTGCTACAACTCCTGTTACAAATGAAGAATTTATCTCTTTTTTAGAAAATATGAAGAAAAATGCCGAATATGCTGCCGAAATGGGAGATGAAAGTTCTAAAAGTCTAGTTAGAGTTTGGGATAAGCTATTAAAACTATGGAGAAATAAGTTTAAACAAGAAGAGAACGAAGTACTCATTGAACAAAAATATATAGAAAAATACAAAGGATTGGTCGAGGAAAATTATATATTAAACTTACTAAAAAAATATACAGAACAGGGTGTCATTTTTGAGCCAATCCGAGATAAAATCACTGACGAGGATATAGATGCCCTGTGTTTAAAAATAGATAATTCTGAATTATTAACACCTAAACATAAAATAGAGGCAATTGTCGCATTAATGTCTATTCTTGATGGCTCATTTCCAAATGAAACATTTATATCACATCTTGAAAAAGTTTTGGGGACAGAATTTGTCGCAACCCTTAAAGAAAAGAGGAATGAGCTCAAATGATTTTGTGGCCAGGATGTGGGACGGGATACGTCGCCTAACAAATCACTCCAGCGGGCTGCGAAAGCGTGCAGCCAAATTTTAGTTTTGTGGTTAAAGGAAAGCAAAGTAGCTTTGTGAAAGTTCAGTTGGAAAACTTCGCAGCCGCTGAGTTTGTCCGTTCTGCCTTGATGTGAAACCGAAAACATTCCCTTGACTCCAATATCGTTATACGTGTAAAATACGTATATTATTAAAGGAGGTATTGGTCATGCAAAAAAAACTTACTATTACTATAGATGAAGAGGTTTATGAGGGTCTGCGGGAAGTGATTGGGCCACGAAAAATCAGTCGCTTTATTGAAGACTTGGTCAGACCTCACGTGATAAAAAAAGAACTTTATGCTGCATATAAAGAGATGGCGGCTGATGAAGTCCGTGAATCTGAAGCCCTTGAATGGGCTGAAGCTACATTTGGAGATGTGAATGATGAAGCGAGGTGAAGTGTGGTGGATCAATTTTGATCCTTCCGTCGGAGGTGAAATCCGCAAAAAGAGGCCAGCCGTCATTGTAAGCAATAATGCCGCTAATCAGTTCCTTAACAGGATTCAAGTAGTACCCCTGACAAGTAGTGTCGGTAAACTCTATCCAAGTGAAACATATGTTACCCTTAGGGGGAAAAAGGCTAAGGCCATGGCTGATCAGCTGACTACTGTGAGTAAAAAGAGGCTAATCAATAAAGCTGAAACAGTTTCTAAAAATGAAATGGAGGAGATAGAGCGAACTATTATCATCCAACTTGCTCTCTGAGGCAGAACAACTGCTTCCTTTAGTACGCTCATAAACTCGCGCCTGTGAAGTAGGCGTTCGGCTGAAATTAATCAATTTACTGCCAAACAGGAATCAGATGATTAAGGAAACAGAAAAAAAAGACTCATTAAGCGTTGATAAAGGTTTGGTCGCAATGTTCCTTAAGATGTCGCCAGAGGAACGCCTACAAGCCAATGATAACGCAGCACGTGCTATTTTGGAGTTGAGAGATGCCTACCAGCAGCAAAAAATCAACAGGTACAGACCTAAGCGCACTACTTGAAGGGCTCATAGAATCAGACGTCAAGTTTATTCTTGTCGGTGGCCTTGCAGCCGTAGTGCAGGGCGCTCCAGTCACAACAATGGATGTGGATATCGTACATAGCCGATCTTCCGAGAATATTACTAAACTGCTTGCATTTCTCAAATCGATTAGCGCATTCCATCGTCGACTAGACGACAAGGTAATAGAGCCAAAGGAGAAGGATTTTTTGGGGATGGGTCATGCTCTTTTTACGACCCGATTAGGATCTCTTGACGTTTTGGCTGTTATTGAGCAGGGAAAAGCCTACGAAGATCTCCTTGAACACACAGTGGAAATTGAGTTTAGAGGTCATACGATTCATGTTCTCGACCTTAAGGTGCTGGTTGAACTCAAAAGAACCTCCAAAGATCCCAAAGACAAGCAGAGACTCCCTGTTCTGGAAGAGACATTAAGACAATCGGAGGAAAAGTTCGGCAGTGATATGGGTCCAGCCAGAATCAGCAACAAAGACGATGGCAGCGATTCGTAATCACTGAATCGGATAGCCGGGGTTTTTCTTCCTCAGCCCCCACACCACCCCCGATAAACCGGGATCTTCAACCCTCATGCGGGTCTCGCTAATGAGCAGGATTCACAGAACTTATCTCGCAAAGAGGAAGGAATGAATCCCCCTATACAATCACAATCAAGAGATGCTTATGATGTTTTTGGAACTCGTTGGCAATAAATCAACTAAATAGCTTCTGTCTATAAGATCATCATGTGCAAGGCCATTAAATAAAGCCCATCGTGTAATGTGCTCTTCAGCCAGCCGATCTGCCACGGCCTGAGTAGATAAGCGCATTGTTTTGCTGCGATCGTAAATCTGGCGTAATATTGGCCTTATACCATGGATCACCTCCAAGGGCCTCTCCTCGTTATATTTCCCGCCAAACACCTCTTTCACAGTTTCAAACTCATAGATTAAATTAAGTATTCCTCCAAGATTTACTACAAAGTCAGGCGCATAGAGTATGTTAAATCGCTTCAATAATACTTCGACCTCTTTTCTGCTTCCACTATGTCTTTCATCTATTTGGTTATTTGCAGCTCCAACAATTATCAATTTCTTATCTCGATTTGCCCTCATCATCCTTCTTACAGTTGAGGGATTAACAATCTGACCCATGGCATTTGGGCTGAAGATATTAAATGTTTGATTATAGATCTCATTGGGTTCAACGTGTCTCACGGTAATATCTTTCTCTTGTAATGATTTCAGCTTTTCCTCCACTTTCACACTATCTATATCAGCGATAATAAGTTCTACTTCAGGATAGTCCTGAACAATGTAGTCTAGAAGATGTGAGCCGACCTTTCCAAGGCCTTGGAGGGCAATAGTTACGTTATTAAGGCCCTTCTGGTTGAGGTGATACATAACAGACTCTAACATAGACTCATACACTCCTCGGGAAGTAATTAAAGAAGGATCACCAGAGCCGCCGTTCTCTAAACAAAAACATGCAACATTATATGGTGCATATTGTCCCACAAAATCAACATGTGCACAACGTGTGCCCATATCCGGTGCAAATATATATTGAACAAGGCCTTGAAGAACAGGCACAACTTTATTTTTTAGTACCCGTTTCTCCTTATCAGACAATGGCTGATCAGCTCTCGAGAAATCCTGTGTATTGTAATGTGGTTCATAGATTACAGACTTTCCTCCACCGATCCTGGATGCCCTCACCTCTTCGATTGTTGCTTTTCCTTCCAGTGCCATCATTGCAAACATTAAATTAAGAATCGCCCATTTGTAGCTCATGCCTTTGGCAAGGTTTCTCACATCGGCTTCCGCTTCTCTCTCGTTATTGTACTCCTTCCATCTACACCCCCCTAAATACCACGAAGTCAGTTCCGGGGTTCTTGAACATATAATGGTGTTGTTTCTTGCTACCCACATTCCTCTACCGTGACCAATATTTCTAAAGAAGACATTCTCAGGTCTTTTTAAAAGTGTATGAACAGTATCAACAATATCTTCATGGGTAGTGTCGCCGTTCTTTATAAAATCCATAACTTCTTTAAGTTGCTCGATTGTCAGGTCATCCTTAATTTGTGTCATTTTTTATGCGCCCCCTTTTGTATTAAATGATGTATTTCGGTCTTTTTATTTCATTAGCCCTCGGTTGTTTAGCCGCTGTTGCTCCCATACCTTGTAATTGTCTGGGGGATGAATTATCTCAGCGTCAGGCCTTAACTCAAGCTTTATTGCTTCATTAGGACACCCGGTAACACAAATACCACAAGCATTTGGTCAGATCAATTGTTGAAACCTCATCTACGGTGCATGCATGCACCTGACAACGTTCCTCACATATTCCACAGCCAAGGCAAAGTTCGGGGCTTCTTCGGGCGGGAATATAATCTCTCCAGATGCCCTTAATTTTTCCCGCCGCCGAGTGACTCTTTCTACATGTGGTCTTGTACCAGAAATCGAAAGGCTTGGCAAAGATTTTCCAATCAATTTGGCTGTTTCCTTGAATGCTGGTGATGATAAAACCAGGAACATGCTTATGCCAATTAATAAAAAATACCCTTTAACGAGATTAATGGAAACACTTAAGCATTTCCCTTTACACAAGGGCAGGAGAATCACATTTGAATACATCCTTATAAGGGATATTAATGATAGGCTTAGTGATGCTACTAATCTGGCGAGACTCCTTAAAAATATCAGGGCAAAGATAAACCTGATTCCATTCAATCGATATGATGGGAGCCCCTTTGAGGAACCTGATGAAAAAAGAATTCTCGCCTTTCAGGATGAGCTAATAAGAAAAAACTATACTGTTACAATCAGAAAAAGCAAGGGGGCTGATATCTCTGCTGCCTGCGGGCAATTGATAACAGCTACGTAAGATCCTTCGATAAACATTGACTCTCAGTCCCTCGATTCATAAATGCGATGACATATTTATTTACTCGGGACTAAGTGCTGCCCGCGACGAGCTAGGCCGAGCCGAGTGAGCCCATCCATCTGAGCAGTTCGGCCTTGAGCTCACTGCCGAAAGGCTCAGGGTCGAAGACAATCCCACAGACTATTTTCATAAAGATACGTAACCGTATTTGCGAATCGAAGCACTTAGTCTTTCACAGTATTTACCTCTATTTTAACCTCACCAAACTCTGCTGGGCCCCCTGGAAGGTTTCCTTTTTTTGCTGCAATTTTCACTCCTGTAAGGATTAGGCATGAGTTGGATAAGATGATCTTCAGCATCCTGATAGACAATCCTTGCATAAAAAGGGCGGGAATTGCTTCCCGCCCTTTTTTTACTCATCTCATAGCTTTACGCTGTCTTAAACCCGACGTCTAAGCCGCATCCTCCTCATGACAATCATTGCACCGGTACCCATAAAACAAATCAGCAAACCAATAAGTAGCAGAGTAACCGAAATTCCAATGTTTAGGCTCATCCAGCTTACTCCCACAATGGGCAGTAAGGGCAGACGCACTGATGCCTTTAGAGTCTCATGCCGAGCAATAAAATCAGCTATAGGTGGTGAGTAGGCATAGTAGAGATCTACGAAAGCTCTACCCACAGGGTTAGTGAGCAGAAAGCGATCGCGGAATTCGCGTAGCATCTTTACATCCGACTCCATATAAGATCCATAGGCTGCTGTGGCAATAAAGCAAACTCCGCCACCTCCTCCGCCACCACCCGCCGGGGGGGGCTGCTTGTTTTGTAAAAGTATAAAAGCCTCCCATTTCTCAAATCGATCAGCGCATTCCATCGTCGATTAGACGACAAGGTAATAGCGCCAAAGGAGAAGGATTTTTCGGGGACGGGCCATGCTCTTTTTACAACCCGATTAGGCCCTCTTGACGTTTTGGCTGTTATTGAGCAGGGAAAAGCCTATGAAGCCCTCCTTGAACACACACTGAAAATTGAGTTTAGAGGTCATACGATTCATGTTCTCGACCTTAAGGTGCTGGTTGAACTCAAAAGAACCTCCAAAGATCCCAAAGACAAGCAGAGGCTCCCTATTCTGGAAGAGACACTAAGACAATTGGAGGAAAAGTTCGGCAGTGATATGAGTACAGCCAGAACCAGCAACAAAGATGATGGCAGCAATTCGTAATCACTGAATCGGATAGCCTGGGTTTTTCACTCCAGCTCCCACACCATCCCCGATAAATCGGGATCTTCGACCCTCATGCGGGTCACGCTAAGGACCAGGATTCACAGAACTTATCTCGCAAAGAGGGAGTGATGAATCCCCCTATATAATCACAATCAAGAGGCAGGCATGGTGTTTCTGGAACTTGTTGGCAATAAATCAACTAAATAACTTCTATCTATTAGCTCATCATGTCCAAAGCCGTTAAATATGGCCCATCGTGCAATGTGCTCTTCAGCCAGCCGATCTGCCACGGCCTGGGTTGACAAGCGCATTATTTTACTGCGATTGTATATCTCTCGTAGTATTGGTCTTATACCGTGGATCACTTCAAGGGGTCTCTTCTGATTATATTTCCCGCCAAACACCTCTTTCACAGTTTCAAACTCATAGATTAAATTAAGTATTCCTCCAAGATTTACTACAAAGTCAGGCGCATAGAGTATGTTAAATC
>Ga0307430_1003070_pt1 | contig 10605 bp, 10 predicted proteins | sample SalMarWE160130MG_FD_202159 | JGI IMG/M metagenome (GOLD analysis project Ga0307430, IMG submission 202159) | Salt marsh sediment microbial communities from the Plum Island Ecosystem LTER, Massachusetts, United States - WE1603-130 | ecosystem: Environmental > Aquatic > Marine > Intertidal zone >... | reverse complement strand
CTTTATTACAGGGAGATGGTGCAGCATGGCAAGACACACCTGCAAGCCATGGGAGCAGTGATGAGTCACCTGGGAGCTAGGATAATGGCGGTACTGCGAGAGGGTAGACCATATGAGTTGCGAGATAGCCAGGGCAAACTGATAACAAAGAAGGAGGCTATGGAACTCATCCGGTCAGCGTATAAGGTACCTGAAGAAACAAGACAGGCTCGGCGGCATCGCAAATCTAATGTGGGGAGGCTTGCTAGTCGTGGAACACGCGAGGCAGCTAAAGCTCCTCAGTCCAGACATACTTCCACCTCCCCCGTAACAGTGTACTTGGCTGAAGATTAACAATCAATAGGTGAATTAATGGCTTGACATCAATTAGGAAATCTTTTTGTGTAATCGATGTGATGTAAATATGGAGAACAGTTTGGGGGGCGTATAGCAGCTGCATGCAAAGAAGTCACCTCGCTATTTTGGAGGAATTGACAGCCATATATACTAGGACTATACTCAAGTTGCAGACCTGAAATAAGCCCAGAACCAATATAAATCAGGTTGGGGGAGTTGAGGAGGTTGGCAAATGCACCAGTGACGTTATCCTTAGCGTTGTTGGTGCATTTTTATTTTAGAATAAGGGAGCTCGCTCGAATATAGGAGGTAAACGATGACAGCGCTAGAGAAGATTAAGTCATTCTTCAAACGACCGAAGGCAAAAGCCGAACAACCAAAGCCGGTAGATAAGCCTGCAGAGGAAAAGCCGCCTGAGGTTACCGAGGAGAAGCCTGATAAGACCACCGAGCTGTAGAAAAAGGCACCCGTAGCGGCTAGGAAGAAAGCTCCAAGACCTAGCAAGCGGAAAAGGGCTGGTTAGAGCTGTCAGTCTACATCAGATCGATTTCGAGAGAGGCTGAGAACTTGACCGAAATTGATGAGCTAGTCACCAGGAATATCGCGCCTGTCGACGGCGTGTTGAGAACAGTAATCTGCCTAGCAATACATCCAGCCTAGACTTAGCCAACTTCAGATCTAAATGAATGGAGCCCAGCCACGCAGATTCACAAAGGAGCCGCAAGCGATAAAAAGCATAGCGATTTTTGGCGGCCTAAACTGAGGTGCCTAGCAATCTAAACATCACGGCGCTAACACTAACAAAAGGAATGGATGTGGCACAAACGACAAACATAGACCCATCAGCGAGTGCAAAGGTCATCTTCGAGGGTTCAATTAGGCAGAAGCCGCGGCAAGTAAACCTGATCGTCGATGTTGTCATTCCGGTGCTCAATGAGGAAAGCTGTATCGAGGGCCTGCTGCACGACGTGATGATGGTAAGGAACTATGACTGGTTTCAAATCCAGAATATCTACGTGATTTCGGATGCATCGACGGATCAAACACATGGTATTGTGCAACGGCTCGCCCGGAGAGACGCTAGAATAGAGCTGATTAAAAAACCGGAGAGGAAAGGCAAATATGACTCAATAAACCTGGCATTCTCAATTTCCAGCGCGGATGTTGTTCTTTTTATTGATGCTGATATGAGGTTGGCGGATGAACATAGCATAGCAAAGCTGCTACACCACTTCCGTGATGGTAATAGTGCGCTGGTTCAGGGTGGTCTCGTCCGTGTGCATCCCGGCTTTACCCCCCACGTAGCAAAGCTGGCAGCCCATTTTGACTGGATACTGGTAGACAAGATTAGAAGGCAAAAAGCTATGTCATGGTGGAGTATAGATGCACGAGTAATGGCTCTATCAAGAGACTTTTACCGACAGCTCGTGTTGCCCTGTTCTCTTGCCGATGACCAGTTCATCTTCTATTCCTGTATTCAACAGGGTCGCAAGTTTGTATGGGCTGATGATGCCGTCTTCTACTATGGGCCGCCCGAGTCGATGGCAGATTTCAGTCACCAGTGGAGCCGGTATTTCTTCTATACCAGGAAATCGTGCCAACACTTCGGCGAAGAGCTGATACGCAGGGATATGAGTGTCCCCGGTCTGTGGCGAACAATCATGTCTTGTATTCTTCGCCATCCGCTCTGCGGACTGATATGGCTTGCAGGCTTTGCCATAAGCAGAGTCGAGTTCATGCTTCGAATTGATTTCGATAAATATGAACGTGGTTTCTTCTGGACTAAATCCAATTCGCTAGAAATATCGGCCAAACGTATCGATGACACGTTTGAGGCGCAGTAAATTCAGATTAGATGCCTTGAGAAAACCTTCAGGTGACTATGTAAGAAGCTGGATTGGATAATGAGAATACTTCTAGTGGAAAATAGTCCCAATGTAGCCCGTAGTTTCAGTTATCTAAGCGGGCAAACTTATATTACGGTAGTAAAGCCATATTGCTATGAGAAATATCCTGCCCCCAAGGAGTTCGATGCTATTATTATAACTGGCGGCAGGGACAGCATCGGGGATTCTGAATATTTTCCATACCTAAAGATTGAAGCCCAATTCTTATTGCGAGCAATGAACCTCAGAGTGCCTATTCTGGGCATTTGCCTAGGTTGCCAGATAATTGCTGATGCCCTGGGCGGAATTGTAAGCGTTAGTTCATTTGAATTAGGGTGGATAAAGATAACGCTGACAACCGCAGGATTGGAAAATCCATTATTTAGAAATGTACCAAGGTCGTTCTATGCTTTTGAGCGGCACAGAGATGTAATAACTCACTTGCCACCGGGAGCAATCCGGTTGGCGAAATCCAATTCGTGCGAGATACAGGCTTTCCAATATAAGGATAAGCCTATCTGGGGGCTGCAATTTCACCCTGAAAATAAGAGGGGCAACAATAAGGCAATGGATTCCATTAAGGAGACTAATAATGTAATATTGAGGAATTTCCTCGAATACACAAGGAGGTAACTAGCTGTGGAAAACCAGATTGAGATGTATGACGAGACGGCAAAGTCCCGGGATAGGTTTGACCAGGGACTGCCTGAGGCGATGGCCGCTTGGACTGCCTTCAGGAAGAAGGTATATCAGGATGGGGCGCTTAGTCTCAAGACCAAGCGGCTAATAGCCCTGGCAGCCGGGCTGCAGGCCGGGTGTACCAGATGTACTATAGGGCAAACCAAGGACGCGGTAAAGGCTGGAGCCACCAAAGAGGAGGTTCTGGAAGCCGTGTCAGTGGCTATAGTTATGGGAGGAACCGCCGCCAGTGCCGAGTCATGGCGGGTGGTCAAGGTCCTGGAGGAGCTAGGCAAGTGGTAGCCCCTAGTCTTTGATAGTAGCTTTACTGACTAAGTTTAACCTTACAATATGCATACAGGGCATCGTAAACGGGGAATTGCTTCTCCAGAATCTCGTGGTCATCGGCATAGCCAAGTAGTCCGAACCCCCTGGCGATTGCCTCCAGTCCGACTGCTTCCGGCGCGGTGCCAATGTCAGCGGCGACATCGGCAGCGTGTACTATCTTGGCTACTCCCTGCAGGGCCGGGTCAGTCAAGCCGTACTTTACCATGATGGATTCGAAGCTGCACCTGCCCTCGTGGTGGTCCAATTCAGCCTGACCCCTCGCATCGAAAGGAGTAGCCCCTTCACGCTGGGCTACATCCATCACCTCGTCAGGCGGTGCGAAAATGAACTCGGCATCGGCATCAACGAAATTCTTGATGAGCCAGGGGCAGGCCACCCTATCCACGTGTACATGGGCTCTTGTTACCCATTTCATCCGTCTGCCCTCCTTATTCCCAATGAGCTTGTTCCGTATTATACACCGGTGTTACCCAATTTGAAAACTTTGATAAATATACCCCAAATGGGTTAGAATTACTCTTCGATACGGGGAAGCCTCGATGAGAATAAAAGTATCACCTTTTCTCCTATTATGCGTTATGGGTGGCCTGGCCATCTTCAGTTCGACAATGGCCAAGAACCCCGTGCTGCCGTTATTCATTCGCGCTCTGGAAGTGCCGATGGCTACGGTTGGCTTCATTGCAGCGGCATCGACCGTGGTAGGTATCGTCGTCAGTCTACCGGCCGGTGTTCTTTCTGATATTGTCGGTCGGCGACGGGTGATACTAATTGCTGCCATTGTCTTCGCGACCGCCCCGTTTCTCTATTTATTGGTTAGCTTGCCATGGCAACTGGTCATGGTGCGTATCTACCATGGTCTGGCCACGGCCATTCTGGGGCCGGTAGCCATGGCTGCCGTGGCTGATACGTTCAGTGAGAGACGCGGTGAGCGTATGGGCTGGTACTCGTCAGCGACGATGGTCGGACGCTTTCTGGCTCCCCTTGTCGGGGGTGCCTTAATCTTTGGCGATGACTTCCGCTGGGTATACCTGGTTACCGGCGTTATTGGAATCCTGTCACTGGTGGCAGCCTTCAGGTTGCCGCTTTCCACAACAACCACTGGTTCCCTGGGAGTTGCACTAAAGCGGGGGCGTAGCGAGATATGGAGTGATATCAAAACTATCTTGACTCATCACGGTATTCTGGCCACAAGCACAATCGAGGCAATACAGTACTTTGCTTTTGGCTGTCTGGAAGTCTTTCTACCTATCTACTTATATGAGCAAGTGAGATTTACAACTTTAGGGATTGGCCTACTATTTACCATACAGATAGTGGTAGCTACCCTGACCAAGCCGGTGATGGGACGCCTGTCCGACCGCTACGGCCGTGTGCTGATGATATCGACCGGTTTAATGCTGGGCGGTATTACCATGGCCTTAATGACGTACTCACAGAACTATTTGATTCTGGCTTTTCTTATCGGGCTGTTCGGTCTGGGACTGGCTACGGTTACGGCTTCGAGTGCGGCACTCGTTGCTGATTTATCTCAGGCTTCCAGCCACGGTGGTGCACTGGGCGTCCTCTCCAGCGTGATGGACGTAGGCCATTCCACAGGTCCTATGGTCGGTGGTTTATTAATCAGTGCCTACCATTACAAGACAGCGTTTGGGATAGTCGGCGCCGGTCTTGTCCTGGCGAGCCTGGTTTTTGGGCTCATGATGCGCCGGACCCCCAAACATATATCGTAATAGCGTAATAAGAAATCGATAGCCACTCTTGTCCCAAACCACCCGTTTTCAGGTTGCACATTCTGACGGAATGTGTGAATCGCCACCATCATTGACCCACCCGGTGGTCTTATTGTTTTAGCATTATGCTGTGCCTGTGTCAATCACCTCCTTCTTGCGGCGATGCGGGGACAGATGCTCCCGGTAGCTGGTTCCTTCGATGACGATCTGGTAGCTGGCATTGGCCAGGCGGTCCAGGGCGCTATTGCCGAGGATGGGGTCATCAAACAGTCCCAGCCACTCTTCTACCGCCCGGTTACTGGTGATGGCGAAACTGGACCGGCGGTGGCGGGCGATGACGAGCTCGTAGAGGTCGGTGGACTGCTGGGCGGTAAGCTTTTGCAGCCCGAAGTCATCCAGGATGAGCAGGTCGGGGGTCAGGTAGGAGCGGAAGGTCTTTTCAAGGGTATGATCGACTCGTGATTGGGCCAGTGCTTTGAAAAAGGTATCGGCGCGAGTGAAGCGCACGCTGTGCCCGGCGCGCACCACGGCGTAGCCAAGTGCCTGGGCCAGAAAGGACTTACCGACGCCCACCGGACCGACGAAGATGACATGCTCGTGGCGACCAAGGAAGTCCAGCGAAAAGGCTGCATCCACCATGCGGCGATCGAGCGTAACGCCGGCGTTCCAATCGAAGTCATCGAGCCTGCATATCTCTTCAAATCCTGCCTTTTGCAGCCGGACTTCCAGGTTCCGGTTATCACGTCTGCCTACCTCGTCGGCAAGCAGTATCTGCAGGAAGGCGGCATAGTCGAGCTGGTCACGGCGAGCCAGGACCAGCCGCTCCGGGAGCGTGTCCATCATCGCACCCAGCTTCAGGCGTTTAAGTAAAGGTTTCAGTTCGGCGGTGACGCTCATGATGATTCTCCTTCATCCCGAATAGCGGTAACGGCGAAGACCTTACCCGGTCGGACAAAGCGGCCCGGCGGCGTGGTCGCCACGGCGGTCACCGGGGTGGCTTCCTCCTCCAAGGGCCTCGACCAGGATGCGCTCCAGGCGGCGCACGTCGATGAGATCGACCTCCACCGCCCTCCGGCAGGCGGCGTTGAGCCGGGCCGGGGTGTAACGCTCTCCCAGCCGTACCACCTTCTGTGCCTGCCGCAGCCTTGACCAGGGAGTCGGGCCGCCGAGGAGCCGGTCCCCGAAGGCACCCCGGCCCTGTGTCTGCCAGGCGGACGGTGTCGCGGCTATTTTTACCCCAGCCTCTCCGCGCGATGAAACGGCGCAGCGAAGTGTAAGCCACATCACAGTTATGCTTGAGGAGTAGCTCTTGAATCCGGGTCAACCGCAGCCCATCATCCTTCAGCCAACGATGGATCTGGTCGGCACACGTGCCGAGTACGCTCTCGGTGGGTATGGTCGCCGGATGGCGACCGGCTATGTTGATCTGGACCAGGGCTACGGTCTGGTTCTCGGTCGGCGGTGGGCCGTCACGGGTCAGCCCTTGCCCTTCGGCGGCCATGATGTATTTCTTTACCGTGTTACGTGACAGGCCTGAGGTACGGGCTAGGCCGCGCACCGTGGCGCCAGCCTGCCAGCGCCTGAGTATTTCTGTAATTTCCACCCGGGAAACCTCCTTATATGCCATTGTCGCTCCTTAATTTCTATCTGCGACAATGCTACTCTGATTGCTTCCGGGTGGGTCAATGATAGTGGCGAGACGGGTTAATGTTTCTGGCGATTTCCCCGTTTGCCGGGTCAATGTTTGTGGTTATTTACAGCCTCAAATGTGCAAACAGATGGAAACTAACACTGGCGAACGGGGAGACGGGGGAGAGTCGAACTCTCCCTGCAATAAAGTTATTGTGTTTTATCTAAATAGAGTTCCATGTGAGTAAATCAGTTTACCAAAAATAGAGTAGAGGGCGCATAAACATTTGGTCGCTGGTTTAATCCCAGCCGCTGCCACTTTTTCATGCCAAGGTACAAACCTAGAGAATAGGTAACGTAATTAATCAAGGAAATTAAGTTGTAGTAACCGTATTCGTTGATAGCTTCTACCATAGCCCTAAAGGTATCCAGCTAGAGATTCTCTGGCTGGGCGCTAGGATAAAGGATGAAGCCTCCACATTTACCAGCGATTTCGATGAGTTCCCGGCAATATTCCTGCACTCGGCTAGTGTGCTGGTGCCGATCATACAAGACGGAGCATTACCCGCGATGCAACATTATTTCACCAGCACCTCTTCAGCCCGTACCATATCCGACTGGTCGAAGAGCCCCTTATCATCTCTATCCTGTTAATCTATATATTATAACTAGTCCTTTGATGTTATATAAGTGGAAGACTCCGATGCGCCGTTGGGATCGAACGTCTTCTTTATTTTCCTCAACCACAGGTGATAGTTACTGGCATGCGGCCCGTACATGTTATGGAGGGCATCACTCCAGACGTGCTGCGGCATTCCGAAGTGCCCCTCGATAGAGATTTCATTGGAGCCCATGTTGATTCCTCTCTGCATTTCACGCAGTTCGTCACCCTTGAGTCTCATTGAGGCACGGGCCAGGACTTCACCGTGGGCCAGGTGCCCGTGTTCGGTTGACTGGATAAACGGCGCAGTACCGTCGTCGAAGAGCGCTCCTTCCTTGATTAGCTGTTCCTTGACCCTGGAGCAGCTTTTAATGAAGTAGCTCATCAACGGGAAGGCATCGGTGCCGCCGACCATACCGGCCTGTGGTGCCAGCACGCGTCCCGTCTCCTTGATGGAGCCGGTCTCCCGGAAGTAGCGCCAGACGTAACCTCCCTGGTTCTCCGGGTCTTCAACTTCCACCAGGGGCTTACCGCCGGTCTCGTCGATGATGGTCTGTAATACTTTCTTCTTGTATTCGAAGTCTCCCTTGGAATTGGCGGCAATCAGGGTCATGAAGCCGGGCCCCAGCACCTCGCTATTGAACCGATTGTATATCTCGATTTCCTCTTCGACGTTCTTTGTGGCCAGGTTAGATGCCATCATGGCGGGATTGAAGCACATCAGCTCGGTGGCGATTTCTGACTCACCAATCTTGAGTACGGCTTCGATCATGGCGTCCAGGTCCTTGAAAGAGAAGTACCGTACCAGGAAACCGTCCGGGATGTATGCCGGCTTGTACTTCGGTGATACGCCTTCCATGGGGAATGTGGAAGGACCCGGCCAGTGGAAGAGCTTCTGGGCTGCCTTGGTATATACACCCAATCCGCCCAGGGGCGTTGTGTCACCGCGGATGACGCCTCTCAGGGATGGGCCGGGGCCGTCGCCGCAGAACCACTCGTCCAGCATGCCCAGGGAGCCGAGTCTGACGATTTCTCCGTCGCCGGTCACCCATTCGAGGGCCAGCTGGTTCCTCTCGCCGTAGCTGCCGCTCTGGCTGAGGTGTCCCAGGTTAACGTGGGCCGCCAGGGGCAGCGCCGAGCAATTGCTGCCGGCACCGGTCAGGTTACAGTTGAGGCCACGTTTCATGCACTCGGCCTGCAGCTGGGCACCGATGACATAAGGCTCCACCACTGCGTACATGCTTTTTTCATTAATTTCCAGGATGCGATTCATCCGCCGCAGGTCCATCTTGATGCAGTTGGGTCCGGCAGGATCGCTGTAGAGCCAGCCCGTGCTGGAAGCCTTGTACTGCACCTTGTACTGGTTGCAGAGCTTGACGATGGCCTGGACTTGCTCCGTGCTGTCCGGCAGAGTTATCGCTTCAAACCTGGCAGGCACGGGAATTCCTTGCCTGACAGGATTTGCATAGGTCTCAGTTATTACCGGGTCATCGGAAACGTATTCAGACCCGAGGATATCTACTAGTCCTTTATAGAAATTTTTATTTAACGCCATGGTTCTATCCTCCTATATCGCCTTCTCAAGCAGTTCGATAATATCGTAAACCTTCAGATTACTACCTCCACCTGATACGGCTTCGTTGAAGTTCTTGATACACCAGGGGCAGGCGGTGACAATGGCGGAGGCCCCGGTCAATTCAGCTTCATTGATTCTCTCCGTGGCTGTCCACATGGAGAACTCCGGGTTGGTCTCGGTAACTCCGCCGCCGGCGCCACAGCACCAGGCGTATTCCTTAATCCTGTCCATTTCCACCAGCTTGAGGCCCGGGATGCTCTTGAGCACGTCCCGGGGCGGCTCATACACACCGTTGGCCCCGCGGCGGTATTCACGGGGCGGATCCAGGGTGCGGATTTCATCGATTACTTCCTTGCCTTCCCAGTGTATCCATGGTTCTCCCTTCCGGCCAAGGTGGCAGGGATCATGGTATGTCACTACCATATCTACCTTTTTCTTGGGTGTTAACTTGCGTTCTTTGATAAGCCGGGCCAGGTATTCCGTGATATGCAGTACTTCCAGGTCACCTTTAAAGCCGTGCTGGTCATAGAGCACCTTGAATGCCTGGTAGCCATCGGCGCAGCCGGTCACCAGCGTTTTTGCGCCTGACTTCTTAATCATGTCCATGTTCTTCCCGGCCTGGTTCAGGAAGTCTTCTTTATAGCCCATTTGATAAGCCCGGCCGCCGCAGCAGGTCTCATTGTTACCGGCAATACCGAAGTTCACGCCGGCTTTCTGTAGCAACCTGGCTATGGTCTTCGCCTGCTTCCACATGTCTTTGTCATAGCTGGTAAGACAGCCTACATGGTATACAACGTCTACTTTCTCCCTGGTGCAGTCCTTCAGGTTCAGCCCGGCAGCCCAATCTCCACGCTTTCCCCTGGCGCCGGGAACCATTGTCCCCTGTTTACGCAGGCTGTTAATTAGCTTGTCAAGGGCGGGATTGGTGCGGCCTTTTTCGACACAACTAATCCTTATTTCATTAATCGGTTCGAGGACTTCCATGTCCATGGAATACTTGCACGAGGTGTCACAAGCGCCGCACATGTTGCAGTTGTAGACTACCTCGAGCAGTTTGTCCGTGTAGTCCAGTCTCTTTTCCAGCAAAGCCGTACCCATGACCATCCGGCCACCACCGCAATAGCTATGAAAATCATATCTGGCTATACTGGGACAAACGTTTATACGGTCGAAGCCCGTCACTTTTTCAAGGGGGATGAACTTGCACGTTGAACAGCGGCGGCATGTTTCCATATAGTATCTGTAATCTTCTAATGCCATTTTCAATTCTCCTTATGGTTTTTACCTCTAGAAAACTGGAAACTTGAGTCCCTAGAAACACAATTTTCCGGGGTTCATGATGTTGTCAGGGTCAAATATCGTTTTTACTCTCTTCAACATTTCCACCGTGGCGACATCCTTGTTCAGAATATATCGGGCGGTTTCCCCGTAAGGTCTTGAGAAAAATGCGCCGTTGGCTATCAACGGATCGATGACATCGTTGGTAAGATTTCTGACCAGGTTGGCTTCCCTCTGGTTGTTCGGGTCATAGAATAGGTTGAACTCAACATGGTAGTTAGCGCCCTGTACCAGCGGCTGGATATACGTTCCAATTTCAGGCACGGGGTAGCCGGCCTGGTTGGCGACATTGTACATGACATCTAACAGCACTTCCACCTTCTGGAAGTTGGAAATGAAGGCGATGTCCTGGCAGGAGTTCTTGGCGCGGAGCTTCCAGTATGGTTCAGCGGAAGGGGCCTGGGCGACCTTCAGGAACTCGAA
>Ga0307430_1003069_pt1 | contig 10605 bp, 12 predicted proteins | sample SalMarWE160130MG_FD_202159 | JGI IMG/M metagenome (GOLD analysis project Ga0307430, IMG submission 202159) | Salt marsh sediment microbial communities from the Plum Island Ecosystem LTER, Massachusetts, United States - WE1603-130 | ecosystem: Environmental > Aquatic > Marine > Intertidal zone >... | reverse complement strand
AGCCATTTTAAGGCGCTCTAAGCGATTTCTCTCTCTATGAGTGTCCTGATTATAGATTTAACGAGAACGTTCAACCTGGACGATTGTAGATAGCCTCACATCGATATTTTAGGGAATATACAAATACCTATCCCCCTGCCACTTGACAGGGGGACTTTTTTGTCGTATATTCAAAGCCATCGTTCATTCACCAGATTAATACCATGCCCGAAGGAAATGGTAACTTCCGCGATAGGATCAAGGAACTCCGACGCGTTAAAGCATCAGAACTCCTTGATAATCCCAAAAACTGGCGCATGCACCCGCAAACGCAATCCCGCGCTCTGAAAAGTATCCTCACCGAAATAGGTTACGCACAAGCACTCGTCGCTCGTGAACTCGATGACGGTCAGTTAGTCCTGATCGACGGTCACCTCCGAAAAGATATGAACCCAAACCAAGACATCCCGGTCCTTATCGTTGACCTCGACGAAAATGAAGCCGACATCATGCTCGCTACACTCGACCCCATCGGCGAAATGGCGGGAAGGAATGATAAACAACTTATTACTTTGCTTGAACAAGTTAGAACTAAAATCAATGACGATGTACAAGATGTATTGAATGAAATACATGAATTCACATTACCTGTCCTTGGAAATGACCTCGAGAAATCAATCGGTGATAATATAGAACTCTGTAATTGTCCAATTTGTGGTCATGAGCATTCAAGACCTAAAAAATAAACCAACTTGCATAAGTCTTTTTGCAGGTGGAGGTGGATCAAGTCTCGGTTATAAACAAGCAGGATTTCGAGAATTACTTGCAGTTGATTTTGATAAAGATGCTTGTGAAACCTTACGATTGAATTTTCCTGACATTCAAGTACTTGAAAATGATATTAAAGAATTAGATTCTCTGAAACTTACTGAATATATTAATGGAAATTCTTTAACCCTCTTGGATGCCTCGCCTCCATGCCAGGGATTTAGTTCAGTCGGGAAACAACGATTTAATGATGATCGTAATGATTTATTTATGGAATTTATCAGGATATTGAATATATTGAAACCTCAAGCATTTATAGTCGAAAACGTAATCGGAATGATACATGGAAAAATGAAGTTGAAATTTAAGACCATAATGGAAGAACTTGAAAAAACAGATTATAATTTCAAATGCAAAATACTAAATGCCTGGTGGTATGGAGTTCCACAACATCGTCGCCGATTAATCTGGATCGGATTTAGAAAAAATCTGAATATCAAACCTTCATATCCGAAACCAATTTGTAGTAAACCAATATCAGTTCAACAAATTCTTGGAAATGATTGTATTGCAATTACTTCTCCCAGCTATGGAAATAGAATAAGATCATCACATTTATGTTCTCCAGCCATAATGAGTCAACGTAAATTCGAGATATTATATAGAAATCAAGATTGGCGATGGATAACCGTTGATGAAGCTAAGTTATTACAAGGATTTCCGATAGATTTTCAAATTACAAGATATAAATTAATAGGTAACTCAGTACCACCACCAATGAGTAAAGCTATTGGAATTCATGTTTTAGAAGTACTTAAGAACGCTCAAGCATGTACCTATATAAATTGAACTATGGCAAGGCAAAGACAAGGCAAGCAGAAAGCATCGAAGACTAAAGTCAAGCTCACGGAGCGTGAAGTCCAGGCATTGGAACTGCGTAAAGCGGGATATGATCTCAATACGATTGCCAAGCAGTTAGGGTTTCGAGGGCGGTCTGGCGCATACGAAGCGATCAAGCGGGCACTCCAGAAGGTCATCACCGAACCGGCGCTTGAGGTCAGGGAGATGGAATTACAGCGCCTGGATCAGATACAGCGGAACTACTGGACGCGGATGCTGAAGGGTGATGCGAATATCATTGACAAGCTGCTGAGGGTCATGGATCGTCGAGCGCGGTTGCTGGGTCTGGACGCTCCGGTCAAGGTAGAACAGACCGGCGACATCACAGTGAAGATTATCGATGACAAGCCGGAAAAACTCTAAACGGTTAAATATCATAGTTTTCAGGTGTGTAATAGTTGTAATAGTTTGAGGATGGTTTTTAAGTATTGAATTATCAAGGTTGTAATATCTTGTAATAATCATCTGAGCCTTAATTACCTTATATACGCGTGCGTGAGTAATATGTAATAGGAAGGAAATGAAAATCACTTTACTCGAAATAGCGAAAATTAGATATTACATATTACAATCCTATTACAACCCTTATCTATTACGGGTTTAAGCTGTAATAGGACAACGTATTTGTAATATTACTCCTATTACAATCATGGTTTCACAATGACTTACGTACTGATCCTTTACTCGTCAGCATTTAGAATGTCGTGAAGGGGTCTCTCATTTCGTCCTTATATAGGGAACTTTTTGTGAAAGGTTGGAATGCCACAAGCATCACAGATATTAACCATTGACTTCAGGGGCTTTCGACGCCGAGTCAACGAGGTTTTCTATCCACTCTTCAGCGATGAACACCGATATTTGAATCTCGTCGGCGGCGCCGGGTCAGGTAAATCCGTGTTCGCGGCGCAGAAGAAAGTCAAGAGGCTAATATCGGAGCCTAGACACAAGATCGGCGTGTTCAGGAAAGTCGCAAAGACATTGCGGAGCAGCTGTTTCGAGGAGGTGCTGAAGGTTATCGGTGAATGGCACTTGCTTCCGTATTTCAAAGTAAATCAAAGCGATATGATAGTCCGGTTTATTCCAAACGGGAATCGGATTGTGTTCGTCGGGTTGGATGATCCTGAAAAACTGAAGTCGATTGCACACCTGACCGATATATGGATCGAAGAGGCGACGGAACTGTTGCCGGCAGATTTCACGCAGGTCGATCTACGATTACGCGGTGAGACGAAGCACTATAAGCAGATCATATTGACATACAATCCGATCAGTCATCTTCATTGGCTGAAGCCGAAGTTCTTCGATGTGATGCCGGAAAGTGATAATGGTCGGTATAGATCAAACGGCAAGACGCTGACGCTGCATACGACGTACAAGGATAATCGTTTTCTGGATGCTGAATATGCTGAGGTACTGGATGCGCTGATCGGGAATGCCCGGCAGGTATACAAATTCGGTGAGTGGGGCAAGCTGGAAGGCTTGATCTATGACCAGCCGGTGTTTGATATATATCCGGAGGAGTTTGATGAGACAATCTATGGTCTGGATTTTGGATATAATAATCCGATGGCTTTATTGCGAATTGACTTGAGGGACAACGAGGCTTATATCACAGAGAAATTCTATGCGACAGGACGTACGACAAGCGATCTGATTGAACTACTTCCGGGCCTGGGTGTCAATATGTCTGATCCGATTTATGCTGATTCGGCGGAGCCGGACCGGATTGAAGAGCTCAGGCGCGCAGGATATAATGTGTATCCGATGTCAAAAGGTGCCGGTTCGGTGCAGGCAGGGATTGATTTCATACAGTCGCTTCAGGTGCATTCACGTCCTGAGAACATAAATTACAATGCTGAAAAGGGTTTATATCAATGGCGGGTCGATAAGGATGGTCGATTAATGGATGAGCCGAAGAAAGAGAATGACCATGCGATGGATGCAGAGCGTGGTGCTTTGTGGACGCATCTTAGTAAACGGGTGGAGTCATTTATACAATGAGTATCAAATCTTGGTTTGCTGATATATTTACACCGAAGGCGTTAGGAACGTCGCAGGTCGGGATAGTAGGTACTGGATCGCTTTACCCGCAATATCCGCCGTCGGATTACACTGATATGGCGGCAGGCGGGTACGGCAAGAATGAGGTTGTTTATGCCTGTATCGCAGCAATAGTATCTTCATTCGCGGAGGCGCCGCTTCGGGTTTACAGCGATAAGGATGATTCCGAAATTCCGTTACATCCACTTCGGCAGTTAATTCAAAATCCAAGTCCATTTCACAGCGAATATGAGTTATGGGAGATGGGGCTGATATATCTACTGTTAGATGGTAATTTGTTCTTTGAGAAAGTCCGGTCTGCGTCGAACAAGGTAGTTCAGTTATTGCCGATGCGTCCTGATCGGACGCACATTGTACCGTCGAAAGAGGAGTTTATAGCGGGTTATCAATATGAAATCAATGGCGTTAAATACCCGCTTCGGCGCGAGGACGTTATTCATATCAAATATGGACATCCGCTTAATGATTACTTTGGACAGTCGCCGTTGCAAGCCGCTTTACGTCAGGTAGCAACCGATAATGAAGCAACGGATTTCACAAAGGTAACGTTACAGAACAGAGGGATTGCGCCTGGCTTGATTATCAAGACACAAGAAAAACTTGACGAGGCTCGGTTAGAACGATTACGATCGCAATTCCTTGCTCGATACAATGCTGATAATCGCGGCAAGCCGATGTTTCTGCAGAAGGATATGGACGTTCAAACGGTTAGTCTTAACTTGCATGAGTTGATGTTCCCTGATCTGCGTGATATTAGTGAGGCGCGGATATGTGCTGCGTACCGGGTGCCGCCGATTGTTATTGGGCTGAATGTTGGATTGAAGCGAGCGACGTTCGCGAATTATGAAGAGGCGCGCAAGGCATTTTATCAGGATACGATTCAACCGCTTCAGAATCGGGTTGACGACAGCATTAATCGGGGGCTTGTATCGGACTTCGGCGGAGGTGTTACCTGTCGGTTTGACATATCGCGAGTAACTGCACTGGCTGATATTCGACAGAAAAAGTGGAACAATGCGAAAGAAGGTGTCGTCGGTGGTTGGATGACGGTCAATGAGGCGCGTGTTGAAGTAGGGTTACCACAGGTACAGAACGGCGACGAGTTCCTTCGTGGACTTGCGATAACGGGGACGGAGGCGACGCCGATTGTCACTGCTCGTGCTAAGGGAGTCTCTTTAATCAAAGCAACACCTGGAGAATCCGGCGCGGGATTACTTCGGAGCGCCATCGGTCGCCGGGCGCGGGCAGAGGCTTATATTCCAAAGATCAAGACTTGGGCTGTTAAGGAATTTCAACTGGAAGCAAAGGAAGTAATGAAGGTTATCCGGAAATATGCACCGAAGGGTATAACGACAAAGGATCTGCTTCAACAAGAGCTTTTCGACTTAAAGGAGCTTTGGACAAAGCGGATTGGCGAGGATGGCGCCGAGATATTAATGATAATTTTGATTGATATTGGTATCGCTGAGGCAGCCCTGATTGGTGTTACGTTTGAATTGGGCAACGAGGCTGTACAGGCATTCATTAAGGACTATGGTTTCAAGTTTGCTGAGGGAATATCACACACTTCGATTCAGGATGTACAAGCAATCATACTTCGGGCGCAAACCGAAGGATTGAGTTATGCTGAAATGGTCGATGCGTTTACCGATCAATTCAAAAATTGGACATCGAAGCGCGCATTGATGGTTGCACGGACTGAAACGATCCGGGCTGGCAATCGGGGAGCTGAAGAGATATGGCGGATGGCGGGCGTCAAAGAGAAAGAGTGGCAGATAGCAAGTGATGCTTGCGATTATTGTGTTGCAATGCAAGGTAAAACGGCAGATATAGGCGCGAATTTTTATGAGCAGGGTGATTCGTTGACACCGCTTCCTAAGGACCCGGAGGACCCGGAGGATCCGCCGATAAAGCCGATGGTTTTCAATTACGAAGCGATACAGGCACCACCACTTCACCCGAACTGCTTAGTGGGTGAAACGCCCATCTTTGCCCCTGATCAGTTTGCCGCATTTATCGCCACCTATAACGGCATTGTAGTTGATATTGGTATTGCCGATGGCAGACGGCTTACCGTCTCCCCTAATCACATGTTCTTGACGTTGAATGGATTTATCGCCGCGAAGCATTTGCATAAGGGTGATCAGATACTTGATAGCGCCACGTCCAAGCGGATAGTCGGGGGTAACCCAAATAATAACGGGTATCCAACCGTGATCAAGGATGTAATTAATGCGTTTACGGAAACGCCTGGCGTGTCTACCAGACGCGTGCCAATGTCCGCCGAATATCTCCACGGCGATGCGCGATTCGTTAATGGAGACATCGATATTGTAGCGCCCGATGGCTTTTTGATGGGTAAAGTTAATCCCACGCCGCTTGAGAGCATTACAGAGGCGAATTTCAATCGGGCTGATATTGACAGGATTGGTTTCAATGGTTGCCGCGATTTTACATCGATGCTCTTCACTTTGAGTAACGCCGCGGACAGCATCATGGGCAGCCGCAGTGAGAGTAGAGCGTTCAGCGGGCGTGAGTCGTTGCATCCTGATGATATTAGCTTGGCTTCCGGTTCTGGGAGTGATTCGCTCTTCAGTAAGGATTCGGCGAATAACTCCGCGATCAACACCGAAAGCCTTCGAGAGTGCCAGTTCCGATTCGCCAGCGAGATAACGTTGGCAGATGTTGTCGACGTGAGTGTTCGTAAATTTAATGGTCATGTTTATGATCTCCAAACTTTATCTACAATATACACTGCCAATGGGCTATTGTCAAGCAATTGCCGGTGTGTTTTACTTCCGGTTGTATAAAGGAGTTATGTAATGAGATTTCTATTAGCAGTCTTCAAGTCGATCGGTTACCGATGGCGGGAGGCGTGTGAATATTATCCGGTGCATAAGGGTGGCATAAATACAGCTCCGAAGTCACCGCGTCCAGCGCCGCCTGCAGCAGCAAGACCTAAAAGAAGGATAATCACAATATGAAACCAGAAATACTAATCCGTCCGGTCACATTCAAGACGGCTGACAATGAGCTGAATGTAGTTGAAGGTTATGCGTCAGTATTCGATGTTGTCGATACTGATGAAGACGTAATAGTGCGGGGGGCGTTTAAGAAGACGGTGAAGGAGCGAGTACCCGCCGGTCTGGTCAAGTTCCTATCATCGCATCGGTGGGATGCTGAGAGCGTTCTGGGTACCGTAATTGAAGCCAAAGAAGACGATTATGGGCTTTTGTTTAAGGCACAATTGTCTGCGGCGCCATCGGCGCAGGAAATACGGATCAAGATGTTGGAAGGACACATTAATCGGTTATCGTTTGGATTTCAAACGATTAGAGATCGATACGGACATTCCGATGAATTGACCTTGACGCCGCAGAACAATAGCGAGCGAACGATTCGCTATGTCGAGGAAGTGAAATGGTATGAAGTGTCTGCCGTACCATTCGCGGCGAACGAAGAAGCTATCATTACGAGCGTCAAGGCTGGCGCGTTGTTCGATCTGGCAATGGCGGGCAAGATCGACGAAAACGAAATCAAAGTTGCTTGTGATCGGCTATTAAATTTAGTCAGTGATGAGCGAATTGATATATTGAAATCCTTAATTGCCGGGACGGAGCTTGAATTGCCACCACCCACAGGAGAGGATGACGATGATGTGCATTCGTTTGAACGGATGCAACTTGAAACGCAGTTGAAGTATCATGGAGTAATTTAATAATGAATCCAGAAATTAAGGCTCTGCTTGAAAAGGCGGAGGCGAAGTACAATGAAGGCAAGGCAATTGGTGACGTCGCTGTCGAAGAGAAGCGCAAACTGACCGGCGAGGAGCACGCGAAGGTCAAGGATCTTTGGGAAGAGTCGTTGAGTCTCAAGCATCAAGCCGATGAGATGCAGAAACTTGACGGAATGAGCAATGAGCTTGACGGCTATTTCAATGATCCGGTTCATAAGCATCCGGTCGGGGATGGTGAAACGAAGGATAAGGTTACCGAACCGACGCCGGATATGGTTATCGAAAGGAAGGCGTTCGATAACTGGCTTCGACGGGGTAAAGAAGCGCCGCCCGAAGAGAAGAAGGCGTTGACGCGTCTGACCGATCCCGCGGGCGGGTATTTATGTCCGCCGGACATTCAGAGCAAGATTATCGTCAAGCGGGACCAGGCAACTTTCATTCGTCCGCTTTGCGAGGTTATCACCACATCGAAGGATAAAGTGATTTATCCGGCGTGGGATGATGACTGGGATATGAACATGATGGGTGAGACGGAGGCATTCACCGAAGAGACGGATGACACCGTTGCCGGTGAATTGACCTTGACGCCGCATAAGGCGGGTCGTGTTCTGAAAGTATCACAGGAGTTGCTTGAAGATCAGGACTTCAATCTTGAAACCAAGATTGCTGAGCGGTTCGGTTACAAGCTGGGACTTCTGCAGGAGCAGAAGTGGATCAAGGGAACTGGCGCAAGCCAGCCGGAGGGTTTCCTCGTTGCAGGTATTACGGGACACGACATCTCAACGGCGTTGTCAGACGTAATCGTACCGAAGGACATCCAGGCGTTTCCGTACCGGCTTGCAGCGCAATATCGGACACCGTCATGTCGGTGGATCATCCCGAACGTGACGATGTTGCAGTTGATCTTGCTGCGGTCGAATGCTGACGGCGCGGATACGGGGAATTTCCTTTGGCAGCCATCGTGGCAGGCAGGAACGCCGCCGACGCTTGCGGGCTTTGGCTTCATCGAAGTCCCGGATGCGAACTGGGCTACATTGACCGCCGACGGACATCCGCTGTTAGCGTTCGGTGATCTGAGCGCATATATAATCTGTGATCGGGTTGGTTTCACGATCCAGCGACTGGTTGAGTTGTATGCTGCAAACGACTATGTCGGTTTCAAAGTACGCGCACGTTTCGACGGGAAGCTGTCTGACGTGAATGCGATCATCAGACTCAACCGTACATAGGAGGAGACAAAATGAGTCATTCAGATTTAACGAACAATATCGGGATTATCCAGACGCTTGATCCTGACGCGCAAACCACGACATCCGATTTAGCTTGTACTGGTGTCGATGGTGCGAATTGCGAGAGTGTTCTGCATATCATTGGGGTCGGTGTTACCAATGAACATTCCGCAAATCATCACACGCGTTTGGTTATTCAGGAATGCGACGATGATTCAACTTATGTCGATGTTACCGATGCGAACATGGTTGAATTCACAATCGATGGTGTTGTAACCGCGATGGAGGATGCAACGACAGGTCTTTTGAAGGCACTTGATGCCGCTGCTGATGACGATAAGGTCTATACAGCAGAGTACAAAGGACAGAAACGGTATTCCCGTATTCTCTTAGAAGAGAATGGAACCACAACGACTGGTGATTTCAGTTGTCATGCAATTCAATGGGCGCGTTCAAAGAACGCTGCATCCGGCGTACTTGGTGCGAACTGACCATTGACTTAAACAAATCTGCGGGGAGGGGATTATCCCCTCCCTTGCAGCTATCGTTTTTACGGCTCATTGCATTCAGGAACGGTGATATATATTGTGATCCACAGAATACGGATATGCACGAGGACTTGATCGAGGTACGTGGATTATGTGATACGGATCGATTGACCGGGTTCGTTCGGGCAGATTTCATGCCTGACCATATTGATGACCTGGTCAATGTAGATAAGTATCGATTGATTATCCATCAGGAAGAGGAGGTATTCTGGGTCAATGATGTACGTCAGACTATTGAAAAAAAGTGTAGGCATCAAATTAACCGGATGATAATATCGGATCATCGACGGATTTTATTAGGCGGGTGTTGGATTATAACAGCAGGTGCAAATATACAGCGGATTATCAATGGTCGCATCGTTTATATGAATGGTGGGATCGTTAAATATCTTGCCGGTGGCTCGATTAGTTATTACCGGGCTGGGTTAATTAAACATTGGGTTGACTATGAGGGAAATGAAATTCAAACGGAATGTTGCATTCGGTGAAAAGATACTTGCTACACGGGGAGAGGTTCTTACTGAGGCTGAGCTGGGATTTCGGATGCGAAAATTATTGGTTGCGAGGGGAACTGCACTTTTGACAATAGCTGAATCACCGGAGCCTGAGAAGGTTGTATCAAAGCCGAAGTCACCGCCTGAAGATAAGGCAGTGAAGCCGAAATCAACGAAAAGGAAATCAACAAAATCGAAGGGTAGAACATGGCATTCAGGACATTAAATTCGATCACTCACGTTGCACTGACGCTTGCGCCGGTTGATGGGCTGGGTTGGGCGCGGGTCAAGCACCAGGCACTCGTAGGCAATTCTGGTGATACATTAGCCGCCGGTCTTTATTTATCAATCGTTTTACAGCATTCCGATACTGAAACCGATGGTGATTTCGCGGCGGTAACAGATCGGCAATCATGCAACGGGAATTCCATGCGGCGCGATTGGAACGAAATATCATCCGGAAACGCCGAACGCCGACGAGTACTAAATGGCTGATTTAGTTACACTTGCGGAAGTCAAGGTATTTCTAAACATCGATCATTCTGACGATGATACTTTGCTTGATGGCTTGATCGATTATTATACGGCAGTCATCGAGGAGTATTGCGACCATGATTTTACTCAAGCGTCGCAGACTGAATATCTTGATGGTGGTCAACGGGATTTGATTGTCGGGAAATTGCCGATTGCAAGCATCACGTCGATTGCTGATACTGAGGATGATGATGCGCTTGCCGATGCAGACGATTATGATTTCGATCCGGATGCTGGATTGATTTATCTGACGAGTAATTCAGGAATTTGGACGAGGGGGCGCCGCCGGTGGAAAGTGATTTATGTAGCCGGGCATGATGGCGCGCCGAGCGACGTGAAGCTGGCAACGTTCAAGC
>Ga0307430_1003063_pt1 | contig 10628 bp, 9 predicted proteins | sample SalMarWE160130MG_FD_202159 | JGI IMG/M metagenome (GOLD analysis project Ga0307430, IMG submission 202159) | Salt marsh sediment microbial communities from the Plum Island Ecosystem LTER, Massachusetts, United States - WE1603-130 | ecosystem: Environmental > Aquatic > Marine > Intertidal zone >... | reverse complement strand
GGTTTCTATATTTATTACTTTACCATTCAAATTAATTTTAATTTCTTTAGTTCCTAACATTAAATATTTATCTTCCTCCTTTTTTTATAGTAATTTTTTTTCCGTAAGCCATAATTAGTCGTTAGTGAATAGTATTTAGTATTTAGTAAATAAATGAAAAATAAAAAGCTTTATACTAAACTGAAAATGTGAATTTGTGTCTTGTATTTAAAACTAACGACTAACGACTATTCACTAACGACTAGTACACTAATGACTAATTATTTTCTTAAATTTAGTGACTCAATAATATTTCGATATTTATCAATGTCATTATCTTTAAGATACTTTAATAATTTTCTTCTTTTACCCACCATCTTCAATAAACCTTGCTTTGAATGAAAATCCTTTTTATTGATATTTAGATGTCCGGTAAGATCGTTTATTCTTTCAGTTAACAAAGCAATTTGAACTTCTGATGAACCAGTATCACTAGTATGGTGCTGATATTTTGTTATTACTTTTTCCTTATCATCTTTAGCAAAAACCATATTATTCTCTCCTTTTATTTTTTTATAATTTATTATAATACCTTAAATATTTTATCATAAACAACTAAGACCTTCAACTTAAAAACAGTAACGAGTATATAGTATCGAGTACAAACTAGCGTATAGTGTATAGCGTAGAGCGTATACATTTGGATATGTAGTTAGTTGATATTCTGTTTATGATACTATACGCTAAACACTGTACGCTGTACAATCTACGCTATTCTATATACTAATTAATTTAATTTATTAATATTTTTTATTATTATTTTATGGGCGATTAAAATGTCATCTTCTATCTGTTTCTTTAATAAACTTGGATGGTCAAAGTATTTTTCTTCTCTTATTTTTTGCAATATATTAACGACTATTTTTTTATTATATATTTTTCTATTGAAGTTTATAATGTGAACTTCAATAGTGCGTTCTGTTTCTCTAAAAGTTGGGTTAACTCCTATATTCATTAAGCCGTAATATTTTCTATTATCAATTTTAATTTCTACCAAATATACTCCGTTAACGGGAATAAGCTTATTTGGTGATGTCTCGATATTAGCTGTAGCAAAGTTTAATAATTTTCTTCCTCTGCCTCTTCCGGAAATTACTCTTCCTGAAATCTTAATGTCATGTCCTAATAATTTTCGTGCTTTTTCGATTTCTCCTGACCCAATATAATCTTTTATTCGGGTACTGCTAATTATGGTATTATTTACAACCACTGGTTTTAATATATTGGTTATAAATTTATAAGATTTACCATACTCTCTTAAAATATCTGTATTCCCTTTTCCCTGAAAACCAAATTTATAATTAAAGCCTACAAAAAGTTCTTTTACCTGCAAACTATCGACTAATATTTTACTTATAAAATCTTCAGGTGACAGTTTACTCATTATCTTATTAAATTTAATAATAAGAAAAACATCAACATTTAAGCTTTTAATTAAGCTTCTTCGTTCCTCCAAAGTGGTTAACAAAAAAACATTGCCTTCCAGGTTAATTATTTTGTCGGGATGAGGGTCAAAAGTGACAACAATACTTATTCCATCATTCTTTTTAGCCTTATCAACAGTTTGTTTAATCAATTTTTGATGCCCTAAATGTACACCATCAAAGACACCTAAAGCAATGTATCGTTTTTTGTTCGGCAATATGATATTTTTTGAATATCTTATAACTTCCATAATTAATTATCTACATCGAATTAGCAAAATTAATAATTTTTAAAAACCTTAACCGGCTTAAAGAAAATATTTTCCCCATCCCCTTTAATCGAAGTACCGATAGACAGTAAATTACCTTTTGCATCAAACATTTTAATAAACTTGTCTTTTCCTGTCTTTAGTTCTTCCGGAATTTCAACAATCTGCCCGCTTGATATAACTCCACCGTTTAAAACGGTTTTAGTTGCTTCATTTTTTACAGTTATTTTCTTTAATCCTTCAAGAGCAGAATCAATGCTAATAAGATTTCTCTTCCCTAAAGTTTTATCCTCTCTAAATTCCTCTAAATTTATCGAATCTTCAATGCTAAAATTACCAACCTTTTTTCTTATTAAGCTTGATAAGTGCGCTCCACAACCTAATTCATTACCTATATCGTTACACAATGTTCTAACGTATGTGCCTTTTGAACAAACAACTTCGAATTTAACTATTGGATTTACCCTTTGGTCATAATTTATTAAATTAAACTGATATATTTTTACTTCTTTGGGACTTCTTTTTACTTCTATCCCTTTCCTGGCAAGACGATACAATCTTTTTCCCTTGTAATGGGCTGCTGAAAACATCGGAGGTATCTGACTAATCGTACCTTCATATTTTTGGAATATATCCCTAATCCTTTTTTCATCAATATCAGTACCGACTTCCTTTTTCCCAATAATCTTGCCTTCTGCATCCTGGGAATCAGTGGTAATTCCTAAAGTCATTTCACCCTGATAGTGTTTTTTCATACTTACTAAAAATTCAGCTATTTTTGTAGCTTGTCCTAAACATATCAATAGGACACCGGAAGCAGAGGGATCTAATGTTCCCGTATGTCCCACCTTGGGAATATTTAAGATATTTCTAACCTCTTTTACGACTTGATGTGAACTAATTCCTTTTGGTTTAAATATGTTTAAAATACCATTCATTTTATATTACAATCATCTTTTCTATTATTAAAATATTTTTTTCATTTGGTTACAGGATATTATCTTCTTTAGCATATACTCGATACTATCTTATTCTGGTTCCTGGCTACTGACTCCTGAATTCTATTATCTCAACTAATTAACTAACTTTTACGCCTAAGATACCTGATATCATTTATTAACTCGGAAAGAATTTTTTCTTTAATTTTGTACATCTTTCCCGAACATAAACAACCGGCAGCATTTGGATGGCCGCCACCATTAAATTTTCCGGCAAATTTATTTACGTCAAAATTACCTTTAGAGCGAAAACTAATCTTTATTTTATTATCTTTAGTCTCTCTGAATAAGATTGATACTTCGGTATTATCTAAAGTTGTGGCAACATCAATTATTCCTTCTATCTCCTCATCATTTGCTTTAGTATTATTTAACATCTTTCGGGTAATAGTTAGCCATGAAACATAATTAGAGTCTGCCACTTCTAAAGTTGAAAGGGCTTCACCTAATAATTTTAATCCGGAATAGGTATTTCTATTATAAATATTAGCGGCAATTAAATGCGGCTTTATTCCAAAAGAAGTTAAATCAGAAGCTATTTTAAATGTCTTTGAACTTACGTTTGAATATCTAAACGAACCGGTATCAGTTAATATGGAGGTAAATAAGCAGGTAGAGATATCTTCATCTAATAAATCTATATTTATAAACTTAATCAGTTTATAAATAATTTCTCCAACCGAAGAAACAGAACTATCCACATAATTTAAATCTCCAAAGTTTTCGTTGCTCGTATGGTGGTCGATGTTTATTATGGTCTTTATGTTTTTAAATATTTCATATGTCTTTCCCATTCTTTTGACATTACTACAATCAAGAGCTATCCCCACATCTATGCTTTTTGTGTCAATATAATCACCCTCTAAATATTGTACTTTATTAACGCCGGGTAAAAAATCATATATTTTTGGTAATTTACCCTGATTTAATATAATGGGTTTCTTCTTTAGTTTTTTTAATATGGAATAAAGGGCAAGTTCAGAACCAATTCCATCTCCATCCAAATTTATATGGGAAGTGATTAGAAAATTATTATTTTTCTGCAGTATTTTGCTAATTTCATTAAAACTATTCATTATTTTTATCTTTCTTTAAATCTAACTGTTGGTCATTAATTTCAGTAATTATTTTTAATAATTTGTATTGCTGTTCTAAGTCCTTATCGATTATGAATTTTATATCCGGTACATATCTTATTTTTAAATCTTTCCCCAATTCGCCTCTTATAAATTTTGTTGCATTTTTAAGTCCTTCTAAAGCTTTTTTTTGTTGTTTCCTATCATTAAAAATAGTCACAAAAATATCAGCATATTTCAGATCAGACGAAACTTTTACTCTAGTTATGGTGACAAATTTTATCCTTGGATCATTTATTTTTCGATATATTATATTGTTAATTTCTCTTATAAGAGATTTCTCTAACTGTTCTTTTCTCTTGGGCAGTGGCATATTCTAATTCCCCAATCTACCAATTCACCAATTCACCAATTAAACTAATTCAACGTTTAACCAGTTTTCCAGGTAATCGGTTATCAGCTTATAAATATTTCTGTTATTGCGCGCTCTAATTTATCAGAGCTTAGCAATTATATTTCCGTTTTTTTTATTTTGTCTTCTATTTTCTTAACCGGGTAATAATCTTTACTATATCTTATATACTATCTTATTCTGACTCCTGGCTTCTGGCTCCTATTCTCTTTATTCCCTAACCAGCTAACCAGGTAACTAACTAACTATGTAAACAAATGTATACGTTCTACGCTATTTTTATTCATTAACGACTAAATAATTTTTTTATCTTTAATTTCTCTAAAAGTATAAAATTCAAGTATGTCTTTTATTTTTATATCATTAAATTTTTCTACACCGATTCCGCATTCAAAACCAGTATTAAGTTCTTTTACATCTTCTTTAAATCTTTTTAGCGAAGATACCTTACCTTCATAAATTAATTTACCGTCTCTTATTACTCGTATATTATCATTATTTGATAGCTTTCCGCTTAATACATAACTTCCTGCAATGGTGCCAATCTTAGGTATTTTAAATATTTCTCTGACTTCTGCTTGTCCACAGATATATTCTTCGATTTTTGGTTTCAAGTAACCTTTTAAAGCGGACTTAATTTCATCTATTAGATTATATATAATTTTATGTAATCTGATGTCTACCTTCTCGGACTTAGCTATTTTTTGGACATTTGCATCAGGACGAATATTAAAACCAATTATTATTGCCTTGGAAGCAGAGGCTAGCATAACATCCGTTTCGTTAACATTTCCAACACCTGCGTGTATTATGTCAATTTTTACTTCTTCATTTTCAATTTTTATCTTTTTTATAGCCTCTTGCAAAGCATCTAAGGAACCTTGTGTATCCGTCTTTAAAATTATATTTAACTTATCTATCTTTCCTTCTTTTATCTCTAAGAATAAATTGTCCAAAGAGAGTTCTAATTTTTCTACTATTTTACTTCTTCCCTCTTCCTCCCTTTCGTTAATTATAATTTTAGCGAGCTTATCATCGGGTACTATTTGGAAGTTATCACCTGCCAGAGGCATTTTACAAAAACCTATAATCCCAACCGGAGCTGAAGGTCCTGCTTTTTTAATGCTTTTCCCCTTGTCGTCAACAAGGCTTCTGATTTTACCATAGGATGTCCCTGCAATGAAATAATCACCAATCTTCAGTGACCCATCTTGAATTAATACTGAAGCAATAATTCCTCTTTTCTTGTCTAATTTCGTTTCTATTATTAAGCCTTTTGCCGGAATATCTGGATTTACCTTTAAATCTAGCAGCTCTGCCTGCAATGAAATAGCTTCCAATAATTTTTCAATACCTTTGTTTTGAAGGGCAGAAACTTCCACCATTAGAGTTTCTCCTCCCCATTCTTCGGAAATTAAGTCATATTTGGTCAGTCCTTTTTTTACTTTTTCGACATTAGCATTAGCTTTATCAATTTTATTTATTGCTACGATAATAGGAACATTTGCTGCCTTTGCATGATTAATCGCTTCAACGGTTTGAGGCATTACTCCATCATCTGCTGCCACAACTAAAACTGCAACGTCTGTAGCTTTTACTCCTCTAGCCCTCATTGTGGTGAAAGCTTCATGTCCCGGAGTATCAATGAATACAATATTTTTCTTATCTATATTAATTTGGTACGCTCCGATTCGCTGCGTAATTCCCCCCACTTCTCCTTTGGTGACATCTGTCTTTCGAATGGCATCAAGAAGAGTAGTTTTACCATGATCAACATGTCCTATTACAGTAACGACAGGTGGTTTTGCAATTAATTTTACAATTTTATCTTTTTTTTGGAGACTGCTTTTACTCTTTAATTTATCAGATAATTCTATCTTATACCCATATTCCTTAGCAATATTTTCTAAAATATTCACAGGAATTTCCTTGTCAATCGAAGTGATTGTTCCAAATTGTATAATTTTTTGTATCAACTCTGATAAAGATATTTTTAGCTGTGAAGAAAGTTCCTTTAAATTCGGAAGTTTTTTAATTTTTACAATTTTTAGTTGTTTTTTCTTTTCTTTTGCCTTTTCCATTTTTTCAGCATCAATAATTTCTTTAATTAATTCCATAGTATCTTCATCTAAAGCACTCATATGATTTTTAACTTTAATTCCTTCTTTGTTTAAAAATCCTATCAGTTCTTTAGCTGGCATTTTTAAGTCTTCAGCTAATTCATACACTCTAATCTTCATTGTATATCGCCTCCACAATAGATTATATTACTATTATTATAACATTATTATTATATTAACCAATTCTCCAATTCACCGATTGGCCAATTGACCAATTAGCCAATTCTCCAATTCACCGATTAAACGATTCTCCAATTAACCAATTTACCAATTCTCCAATTGAGTAAGTCATGGGTATTTAATTATCCTGTTAACCAGTTAGTTAATTCTCCAATAAATCAATTTACCAATTGACCGATTAGCCAATTCACCAATTTAATCTGTATTTTCGCCTATATTTTTTAAAAAAGCCTTTCTTAATTCATCAAGCGTTTTCAGTGGAATATCTTGCTTTAAGGATTTTTTTAAACTATTTTCCCGAAAGGCAATATCCAAACATTTAACATTGCCGCAAATATAGGCTCCTCTTCCTGATTTTTTACCTGTCCTGTCAATTTCTATTTTTTCATCAGGTGTTCTTATTATTCTAATCATCTCTTTTTTGGGTTTTTTACATTTACAACCGATACAAGTTCTTACAGGTATCTTTAGATTTTTTATCATTTTTTATTCTTTCTTCTATTTTTTTAACCAAATAATAAATTGACCAATTTGCCAATTGACCGATTTACCAATTTACAAATTAATATAGTCGTTAGTGTATGTAAATTCATGTTTTCAGTTTTTAGATAAAGAGATAAAAAAATCGGATTCAGTATTCTATCTTCTGTCTTCTTCTTTCCTACCTCTACGCTTTACGCTATCCGCTATACTATATACGCAATACGCCCATACTTCTTTTTTTAAACTTGAAATCCGTAACTTACAACCCATATCTTTAATTGGGCAATTGGTAAATAGGTTAATTGGTTAATTTAATAACTATATACTCGATACTATCTTATTCTGGCTCCAGGCTACTGACTCCTGAATTCTATTTTCTTAATCAGCCAACCAATATAAATATCTTTTTAAGATTAATATTATTCTTTCTCTAAATCATTTTTTAAATCCGGACTCTTTTCTTCTTTATACTCCAATTCACTTTTTATATCTACTTTCCATCCGCTTAATTTTGCAGCAAGCCTTGCATTTTGTCCTGCTTTTCCAATTGCTAAAGAAAGCTGCTGGTCTGGTACAATTACCGTAGCGGTCTTTTCGTTTTCAAAAAGATTTACCAGTAAAACTTTCGCCGGACTTAAAGAATTGGCAACTAATGTTTTTTCATCAGCACTCCATTTTATAACATCAATTTTTTCATCTTTTAATTCCTGCATAATTAATTTTATCCGTGCTCCCCTATCGCCTATGCATGCCCCTATCGGGTCCACCCTTTCATCCTTAGAATAAACTGCAACCTTTGATCGCTTACCTGCTTCGCGAGCAATATTCTTAATTTCAACAAGTCCTTCATGAATCTCAGGGATTTCCAATTCAAATAAACGTTTTAATAATTCAGGATGGGTTCTGGAGGCAAGTATCTTGGGACCTTTAGATGTTTTTATTACCTCAAGGATATAAATTTTAATTCTTTTCCCCTTGAAGTATTCTTCATTTCTAATTTGTTCGTTAGGTAAAAGTATGGCTTCCGTTCTTCCTAAATCTATAATGACATTTCCATGTTCTATCCTTAGCACAACTCCAGTAACAATATCTCTCTCTTTATCAATATATTTTTTATAAATTACATTTCTTTCAGCTTCTCTAATTTTTTGGACTATTACTTGTTTTGCTGTTTGAGCAGCTATTCGTCCAAATTCTTTAGGCATAGTTTCTATTAAAGTAGTATCCCCAATATTATATTTTTCCTTATCTTTTATTGACAAGTCATCTATACTAATTTCTTTTAAAGGGTCTGAGACTTTGTTTACAATTGTTTTATCGGTAAGCACTTTAATCGCTCCGTTGTCTTTAGAAATATCTATTTTTATATTTTCTAGATTGCTTGCATAGTTTTTTTTATATGCCGAAAGTATTGCTGATTCAATCGCCTCTATTAATATATCCTTAGATATTCCCTTTTCTTTTTCTATTTCATCTAATATTTTTGTTAAATCTATATTCATAGGTAATATACTTTATCCTCATTCCTATTAAAATGTTTCAAGTGAAATAAGTGTCTAATATATAACAAAAGAGTGGTCTTGAATACCACTCTTTTGGGGAGAACGAACTTTTTACTTAAGCACAAATAATTATAACATAAAACTATTATTTTGGCAATATAAAAAAGTATAAAAAAAGTATCGAGTATCGAGTATATAGCTATTAAATTAACCAATTTACCTATTTACCAATTGCCCAATTAAAGATATAAGTTGTAAGTTACGGGTTTCAAGTTTAAAAAAAGGAGTAGGGGCGTATTGCATACGCCCTGATAACGTAGAGCGGGTAGAACTCGTTACCTGGTTAGTTGGTTTAAGAAAGAGAATAGAAGCCAGGAATCAGAATGAAAAAACAGAAAGTCATTTAAAAGATTAATAGAAAAATAAAAGTAATTAAATCTGTCATTGCGAGGCGAAGCCGTGGCAATCCCTTTTAACAGGAAGCAATATTATGTTTACATGAAGTGAGCGATTTAGTATTATTGTATTTTTTTTCTTGACTGTATACTCAATACTATATACTGTTTTTCTATACGCTGTACGCTCTACGCTAGATTTATTCACTAACGACTAATTAGTTTGCAGTGAGGAAACGATATAATTAGAAGAGATTTGGTTTAATTTGACTTGAACGATTTCACTTTTTTTACCGATAAAATCAGGAATTATTATTTTAATATAATTAGAGGTGATACCGCGAGAATAAATTTTTCCTTCTTTGTCTTTTATCTCGTCCTCGACCAAGATTTCAGCAATCGAATTGAGGAATTTTTTTTGAAAATCATAAAATAGTTCTTTAGACAGGTCCTGTAATTTTTTGCTTCTCTCTTTTTTTGTTCTATTATCGATTTTATTGGGCAGTAAAGTTGCTACACATTCTTTACGATTAGAATATTTAAAAACGTGTATTTTTGCAAAGTATATTTCTCTAGCAAAATTGAAAGTTTTGCTGAAACTGTTATCGTCTTCATTGGGAAAACCAACCATAATATCAGTAGTTATGGCTATATCAGGTAAGGTTTTTTTTATCGAGGAGATCTTTTGGTAAAAAACCGAGGTATCGTAAGGACGATTCATAAGATTAAGAATATTATCGTCACCACTTTGTAAAGGAATATGAAGGTGATGACAAAACTTGGAACAGTTTTTAAAAACATCTAATAATTCAGCATCAATATCTATTAATTCTATTGAACTTAAACGAATTCTTTTTATTCCCTTAATATTGCTAATCAGAGAAATTAATTTTGCTAAATTTATTTTTCCTTTATCTATATCTCTGCCGTATGTGCCCAAATTAATTCCTGTAAGAACTACTTCTTTAACCCCATTACTACTTAAATTATAAACTTCTTCTAATACATCTTCTACGGATCTACTCCGGGCAGGACCTCTAACATATGGAACTTTACAATAAGTACAGAATCTATTACAGCCATCTTGTATTTTTAGCCAGGCGCGGGTATGCAAATTGCTTGATTTATTTTTAAGAGTATTGTCATATTTTTTTAGATATTTTGCAGGTCGTACTCTAATAACCGTATTATGGAAATCTATTTTTTCTAATTGTTGTAAAATAGCACCTTTTTCACCATTCCCAGCTATCAAACTGATCCCTTCTATCTTTTGTAGATCTTCATAATCAGTTTGTGCATAACAGCCGGTTACAATTATTTTTGATTTTTTATTTTGACGTATAGCTCTTCGTATCATCTGTTTCGATTTTCTATCTGCTTCCTGTGTTACAGTACATGTATTTATTATGTATATGTCGGCATTTTGTTGAAAATCTACTATTTGAAATCCTTTATCTTTTAAAATGCTGATAATGCTTTCTGTTTCGTATTGGTTTACTTTGCATCCAAGTGTTTTTAGAGCAACTTTAATAATAAATACTCCTTTTATTCGTATTTCGTATATCGTATATCGTGAAGAAAAGAGAATATAATAAGCATTAGTTAGTATATCGTATATTGTATTGCGTATTCAGCGAAAAACGAAAAGCGCAAAACGCAAAATGATAGCTTAAAACTTAAAATTTTAGGAAAGTTTTTAATTATTAATTTAAATCTGATAATAGAGAGTA
>Ga0307430_1003043_pt1 | contig 10698 bp, 9 predicted proteins | sample SalMarWE160130MG_FD_202159 | JGI IMG/M metagenome (GOLD analysis project Ga0307430, IMG submission 202159) | Salt marsh sediment microbial communities from the Plum Island Ecosystem LTER, Massachusetts, United States - WE1603-130 | ecosystem: Environmental > Aquatic > Marine > Intertidal zone >... | reverse complement strand
CATTGTGGACGCCACCAATTATGTCATGCTGGAGACGGGACAACCGCTGCATGCTTTTGATTATGATATCCTTGTCGAACGGGCGGGTGGTTCCGTGCCAAAAATCATCACCCGTACGGCGAAAAAAGGTGAAAAGCTCACCACCCTGGATGGGATCGAGAGGCAGTTAGATTCGGAAATGGAACTGGTCACGGATACCGCAGGATCCTTATCGATCGCAGGTGTCATGGGCGGTGAGGAGAGTGAGGTTCATGATAAGACAGAGGATGTGCTCCTCGAAGGCGCTTCCTGGAACTTCATCAACATCCGAAAAACAGTGAGCAAACTGAAGATGACTTCCGAAGCTGCATATCGCTTCAGCCGCGGCGTGCACCCCGCCCTGGCGGAGATGGGCGTGCGTCTCTGCCTCAAGCGCATGGCGGCATGGGGCGGGGGTCAAATTTCGCAGGGGCTGGCGGATCGTTACCCCAATCCGCCGGAAGATCCTGTTGTGCAGCTATCCGCCCACTGGGTGAACGAGAATCTCGGTACGGATATCTCCACCCAGGAGATGGCGGATATCCTCACATCCCTTGAGTTCGAGTGCGATGTCAAGGGCGATGTGATCACTGCCAAAACGCCGCCGCATCGCCTGGACATTCACCGCGGGATCATCGGGCAGGCAGACCTCCTGGAAGAGATCAGCCGTGTTTACGGTTATGATAAAATTCCTTCCTGCCGCCTGGATCAACCTCTTCCACCGCAGAGAGAAAACCCTGACCTGACCATGGAAGAGCATCTCAAGGATATATTGGTCGACCTGGGACTGCAGGAATTGGTTGCCTATCGTATGACAGCACCCGAACGAGAGGCGCGCTGCTTTCCGCCGGAAGTTGAGATACCGGATGTTGCCTATGTTGAAATTCAAAACCCAATTTCGGTTGAACGCCGGGTGATGCGCCGCAGTATTCTGGCATCGCTTTTGGAAATCATTGAGTACAATAGCAGCCTGAGCAGGCGTCTGGTGCTGTTTGAAATCGGTCCGGTTTTCCACCCCATAGAAGGTCAGGAGCTGCCGGAAGAAAAGCTGATGCTTTCCATCGGGCTGACCGGCTTGCGCGATATGCCGTCCTGGCAGGAGGATGAAGCTTCTCTGATGGATTTTTATGACCTCAAAGGCATGGTTGAAGCGATGATGGCGGGGCTGCATATTGCTGAGGTGACGTACCGCGCCGGGGAACACCCCAGCCTGCACCCGGGGAAAACGGCAGAGATTTGGATTGGTGATTCTGTTGTGGGCGTGATGGGGGAGCTTCATCCGCTGGTTAAAGCCAATTATGAGATGGAAGAGCCGCCGGTGCTGGTAGCGGAGATTGAATTGGCGCCCCTTCTGGAAGCCTCCCGCATCCTGTTTGATGTGGAACCCGTCCCGAGCTATCCACCGGTGCTGGAAGACCTGGCGGTGGTGGTGGATGAAGGGGTGACGGCAGCAGAAGTGGAAGAGGTCCTCCGTAAAGGCGGCGGGGAATACCTGGCAAAGGTGCAGCTCTTTGACATTTTTCGCGGGAAACAGGTCGGCGAGGGCAAGAAGAGCCTGGCGTTCAGCCTGACCTATATTGCCCCAGACCGTACGCTGACCGATAAGGAGGTCTCCAAACTGCGCCGGAAGATCATCTATCTGCTGGATGAGGAACTCGGCGCAGAACTGCGCAGTTAGATTGTCGGTTCACAAAAGTAAGAAGCTGGCTTTTTTGTGTCTCTATTTATAGGGTTGTGTAGATACACACGTCATTGCTGGGGTTTACACGCCATAAGTCTCAGATGGTTTCCTCGCTGGCGATGATCGTCGCTAGGATAATTTTCTTGTCAGGTGGGCATCGCCACACCTGACCTACGTTTGCTAGTTTCATGGAGATGGTCAGGTTACGCATGGTGAGGGTGCGAAGCACCCGAACCTGCGTGACAAATACTATGTTATTGCGAACGGATGCAGCCCGACAGGGTTGCATTAGTGCAGAAATCCGAGATTTATATTCCTTAAGACTTTTTTGATGGAATGTAACAAAACCTCTTGACTATTATGATCTAATGATTTGACTTTTTAAAATACGCAAAGACTTGTTTATTGACCTCATATGCCATAATTGCTTTATGCAATCTGTTAATTATGAAAACTTTATTGATATTTTTTAGATGTTTTGCTTCCCCTTGTAATAAGTTCTGTAAATCTTCCGCGTCACTTTTTTCAGAAAAACAAATGGCATCTTCAGTATCAATTAAAATCCAATAATGTGCGAAAGGTTGGTGCTTTTGAACAGCTTTGGTTTTATTAATTGCTTTATGTAGAATTTCCTTCCTAAAATATTGACAATCGATTAAATTCTTTGTTGGTGAAAGCAAAATACTGCCATTTTGAACATCAAACAAAATTATTTTGAGTAAATTTGGATGTTCTCTTTCAATAAATTTCTTAATTTCATGTGCACTTTGATTATTTCCAAATTTGTGCATTATGATTTTTTCTAGTTGCAATTCTGTATTTGTTGCTAAAACCGATGAGGTGATCTCTAATCCAATATCCTTTTCATCATGTCTGAGAATAAAATCAGGCTTTTCAGATTTCCTGAAAGAATAATGTGGAAAAAAATTTAGAAAGAACGCCAACGATCTAAATTCACGAAACCTATTGTAAAAATCACCAGAGTAGAGCAAATTATTATAAATTATTTCTCTTCGAATTTCTTTCCATTCTCTAATGATTTCTTTATCATGATGAAGGCAAGCGAGGTTAAGGAGATTTATGGTGATTACTTGATCTTTGATTATTATTCTTTGAAGGAAATCATTTAAAGTACAAAATACTTTTTTAGAAATTTCCTTTCTTTTGGAATATACATGCACGAGCTTGTCGATTGTGATTATTTCCATATACTCATTATAGCTTTATGTTTTTTCGCGAGCGAGCTGTAATGGAAAGTGAATTCAGATTTACGCTGATTATGTGTTTATCCTTTGACAGCGTTCGTATTCGTTTGAGTCATACTCAGATGGTTTCCTCGCTGGGAATCATTGCCATAACAATCTTCTCGCCAGTTGGGAGCCCTACTCTTCCATAAAAGGTCTGGCGAAGCGTTCATCGTATGCCCCGTTTTGCTCCAATTGTCTGTTCCAGTAGGATTGTGTCTTGGGGAATCTGAGGATCAACTTGAATAGGGGCGCAAGAATGCGCGGATAGCGGGCTGGTTTGGCGAGGGCTTTGAGTTTCTCTTGGTCGAACCTGCCCTCTTTTGCCAAATCTGCCCCCAATTCACGCAGAGTGTCAAACAGCTTCTGGTTCATCGCTTCCGGCATCAGCCGCAATCCCTCGCACCCGCCCTTGACGATCGTGCCGGCATAGGGCGCATCAAGCCGGCGGGTCAGTTTTTCTAGATAGCGTTCTACAAAACGGGAATGGTGGGCTTCAGGGAAGCCGGATTGCACCAGGAACGCCATTTTGGGATTATCATCCCGCCCGACATAGGGCTGCAGAGATTCAATAAACTCCTTCACTAAACCCGGCATGGCATCTGTATAAAGTGGAAATCCCAACAGCACCAGGTCGGATTGGGCAAAATGTTTATGCGCTTCTTGGCGCTGCTTTGCACTGCTTAGGTGGATGATCACCAAATCAGGATCTGTGATACTTGTGAAGCCCGCGATAACTTGGGATAACATCACTTCTGTATTGCCCGCTTTGCCCCTTGGGGAGCCGTTATAGACGGTTAATCGCATCCACTACCTCCTCTACGGGCTGTTCCATTTGCATGGTAAAGGCGTTCCGGGTCTTTAAATTCAGCATGGTGCGTTGATGGATCGCTTCGATGATGGCGATATCCTCTTCATCCGTCCCGGGTGTCTTTTCCAGCAGGAGCGCCCCCAGCGGATAATCGGACGGTTTATAGCGGTGTCTGTGGTGGGCTTCTCCTTTGTCAACGGTGATATAGGGATGAATGAGAGGGATCAGTTTATCCATGTACTTCTTCAGTTCAGCGCTCAGGTAGCCCATGATCACCGGTGAGGCAAAGATGACCAGGTCGCTGTTGATCACCGCCCGGCAGACACGGTGGGAATCGTCCTCAAAGATGCACTGACCGGGCGTCTTGACCCAGCATGACCAGCAGCCGGTGCAGTATCCCGCCTGTAAGTTACGCAATGTAATATTCTCAACACTATTGTTGTTATCGCTTTCCAGAATCTCACACAAGCTGTGCAGGTAGCGCTCAAAGCCTGGACTGTCCTGATCTGGATTGCCGTTCAGAATGGTAATTCTCATATTTCTTCCTTGAAATTTTATTGAATCACTTTATCATATCACGACCTGAAATCGTCATATAATGATCATAATAATTGACCATTAGAAATGGGGAGGGATTGTGGAAATCACAACATTAGTTGAAAACCATCAGGATCAGAAACGACCAAGCCTTAAGGCTGAGCATGGCGTATCTTTTCACATTAAGCATAAGGGACATATTTTTATGTCAGATGTGGGACAATCGGGTAAATTTGCGCAGAATGCCAAAACACTGGGTATTGACCTGGCTGCGGTGGAAGCTTTAGCGATATCCCACCATCATTACGACCACGGCGGCGGATTACCTTATTTTTTTGAAGAGAATACAGATGCCAGGGTGTATCTACGCAGAGTCCCATTGGATGTGGACTATTTGAGTGTTAAGGATGACTCAAAGCGATTTATTGGTTTGGATAAGGGGCTGCTCAAAGAATATCATCATCGGATTGATATGATTAAGGAGAATGTTGAAGTTCTGCCCGGCATTCACTTTTTAACGGATATTCCCGAAGTTTATCCCCAACCGGAGAGTAATAATGATCTAAAGATGCAGCAAGGGGATGTGATTGAGCCTGACACTTTTGAACACGAAATGGTCACTGTGATAGAAGGGGAAACAGGCTTGGTGATCCTGACGGGATGCGGGCATAAAGGCGTGTTGAACATGATTGCGGCTGCCCGCAAAGCCTTTCCGGGGAAGTCCATTCAAGCTGTCATTGGCGGTTTTCATTTGCACCACGAAGAGAAAAGCACCGTGCGTGAGGTTGGTGAGGCATTGCTGAAGATGGATATTCCCGCTGTGGTCACGGGTCACTGCACCAGTGAGGGGGCAGTGGATGTGCTGGCGGATGTGTTGGAGAGTCGTTTGCAGCGGCTTTACACCGGATTGGTGTTGACCTGCTGACCGGCAGAACAACAAGGAAAAAAAGCAGCAGGCGTGCAGGCTGTCCGTTCCCATTTCTGACAATCAGCTTGATTTTAATACTATGGATTTGATAAAATGATGCTGTCAATTGTGCTTCCCATATCGACCATTTTATTTGTGTAATCTAATTCGTAACAAAGTAATAATGCCTTGACGGCATGCAATTTGGACGTCAACATCTACTTTCTTAACCTATTGGAAAAGGAGAAATCATGGAGATAATGACTTGGATTATCGGCACGGGTATCTTATGGGTGTTGAAACTCGTCACCATCCCTTTTGCCAAACTACTCGCAGGGGATCGGGCGAAGCAGGTTACGCCCCCTGTGCCGGCGCCCGAAAGTGAACCCATGCCGGTTGATCCTGACGCGCCGCAGGCAGCTGTGCCCGTTGCTCCTGCAAAAACTGAGAGCGTTATTCCCACGGGCTATTACATCCTGGCAGATGTGCTGGTCCTGGGTGTGGCAGGCATCCTACTTGGGGCGATCACCGGCTGGTATTTCATCGGCTTCTCTCTGAAGCCAAAAGATTGGCCCGGCATGATCGTTTTTATCGTCAGCAGCCTGGTGGGTTCGTTAATCCACGGGTAATCTTTTTTCTGCAACCATAGCAATACCTGCCCTCATCATAGGGGGCAGAAGCTGAACATTATTTCATCTTCTTTTGACAAGGGATGGGATGTTGTTTTGTCATTTATCCTTTTTGATCTACAATTAATTATGCTGAAAAAATTTATATGGAGGTAGTATGGCAGAAATTAAAAAAAGGACATTAGGGAAGAGCGGTATTGAGGTCACCAAGATCGGTGTTGGCTTGTGGGCGATTGGGGGAACCGAATGGGGTGAGACCGAGGATAAGGAATCCCTCAATATGATCTCAGCCGCCCTGGACATGGGGATCAACTTCTTTGACACTGCGGATGTTTATGGTGACGGGCACAGCGAGCGTCTTCTCGGCAAGGCAATGCAGGGTCGGCGCGATCAATTTATCGTGGCGACCAAGATTGGTTGGAAGGGGTTTGATGGGGAGAAGGGCGTCAGCGCCTATGATACCGTTGATAAGCTCATCGCAGGCGTGGAGGTGAACCTGGCGCGTCTGCAAACCGACTATGTGGATCTGATTCAATGCCACATCAACTTTCGCGAACCCAACATGGAGGTTTTCGTAGCGGGCTTTCAGAAGCTGCAGAAACAGGGGAAAGTGCGCGCCTACGGCGTAAGCACCAGCGATTTTGATTATCTTAGGGCGTTTAACGCTGATAACCAGGCAGCCACCCTGCAGATCGATTATTCCATCCTCAACCGCACACCTGAGAAGAGGATTTTCCCCTACACCATGCAAAAGGACCTGGGCGTGCTCGTGCGCGGACCCCTGGCGATGGGCATCCTTACGGGGAAGTTCACCATGGATATCCAGTTCGAAGAAGGGGATTTCCGTAAACGCTGGACGGAGAATGAAGATGAGCATAAGATTTTCCTGAACGATTTGGAGAAGGTGGATAAACTCCATACGCTGGCGGATGGGCGTTCGCTGGCGCAGTTGGCGATCCAATTTGTGATGCAGCACCCAGCGGTGACCGTGGCGATTCCTGGTGCCAAGCGTATGTCCCAGCTCAGGGAAAATGTCAAAACCGCCCTTCTGCCGGATTTGACCCCAGACGAATTGCAATATATTGACTCCATCACGCCCCCTGGAGGCGGTCGCAAAATCTGGCCTGCATAGAAATCACCGTTCAATGAACGAAATTGGGGCTGTCTAAAAAGACCCATTATGATAATTCGCAATGATATTCTCGAGAGAATCGAACGAGAATGATTGAAAATAAAACTCGGAATTTCAATATTAACAAAATATAAGTATAATATTACGTAGGGGCGACCCACGGGTCGCCCGTGCAATTGATTATTTTTATATTTTTCTAACCGTATATTTCATCGCAAATTGTATCAAAATACTTTTGGGACAGCCTTGTTCATGTTTATTTATCCATTGATTGCCATAGAGCCATGAAAAGTTTGGAGATGTGATCATATCACCAAATGCCGGGGATCAATCGGTATCGCACCTTCTGTGCATAACCCCGATACCCTTCCAGCTTTTCCTGCAGGATTTTATCCTCCAGCGCAGTTCGTAAGAGGAGCAGCACAATGGTTAGAACAACCGGGATAAGACTCCATAAAGAGTCCAGAAGGAATGGCGTGGCGATGTAGGTTAATAATCCACCGACATAACCTGGATGACGTACGTAGCGGTATGGTCCGGTATCAACCAAATGCTGCCCCCGGTCTTTCTGAATACGCACCATGCCTGAGAAGAAGCGGTTCTCGATTAGGGCGTAGGATCCCAAAATCCATCCAGCCAGGAAGAGAATTATTGACAGGGTTTTGATGACGGCTCCAAATTGGATGGCGGCGTCGAAGCGCGCATCCAGCCCTGCGATGGCAGGGATGATTCCAGCGGTTATTCCCATTATGGGGGAGATGATTGTATCGAACTGTTCGGGATTCTCATGCTGCAGGAACTTGCTCCGTTCCGCTAAGATATCAGGATTCTTGCGCCATGCCAAATACCGGCTGATGAGAAAACCTAAAATATAAACCATGGCATAGAACCAGGCTTCCCACCAGTCCCACTGCCACGAAATGATTAACGACAGCATGGGCACGAGAACGATGAAGACTATGGATTGGAAAGCCACGCGTGGTGTTAGAATTTTTTCTTTTACGGGCATCGTTTTTTACCCTTCAATCACTGAACTTGGATGAATTGGACGAGTACTATTAAATCTTTGCCGATCTTGAAATCCATGTATTACGCAAACCTAAACGTGTCACAAGCTACCATCAAAATCTGTCGCTGTTTAAAATTATAAATTGTCAACTTGGAGGATCTGCGAGTATAAATCACCAGAGTCCCGGAATCAGGCGGTATTTCACTTTTTGTGTATACGTCTGATACCCTTCCAGTTTTTCCTGCAAGGTTTTATCCTCCAGCGCAGTGCGCAAGAAAAGGATCACAAAGCTCAGGGCGACGGGAACGAAGGTCCATAGGGAATCCAGCAGGAAAGGGGTAGCGATATAGGTGATCAGCGCACCGGAATATCCGGGATGGCGCACCCATTTGTACGGTCCGGTATTGACCACATGTTGGTTACGGTCTTCTTGAATACGCACCATACCGGAAAAAAAGGTATTCTCAATCAGGGCGTATGAACCCAATACATATCCAGCCAGGAAAAGCACGACCGAGGCGGCTTTTACCACTAGCCCGAATTCAACCGCTAGCCCGAAACGAGTGTCCAGCCCCGCCGCAATGGGGATCAGACCGCCGACAAGACCCAATAGGGGGGAGAGGATCTTATCAAAGGGTTCGGGATTATCGTGCTGCAGGAATTTACCCCGTTCAGCCAAAATATCGGGATTCCTGCGCCACGCCAGATAGCGGCTGATGATGAATCCCAAACTGCTCACCAGGGCATAAAACCAGGCTTCCCACCAATCCCACTGCCAGGAGATGATCAGCGGCATCATCGGGATGAACACGATGAACACCAGGACCTGTATGGCAACGCGTGGGGTCAGGATTTTTTCTTTTTCGGACATAATTTTAACTCCCTTAAATGACTTGTCATTAAATAATTAATTAGACGAATAATACAAAATAATTATACACTATTAAATAATAAATTTGTTATGACTAATTTCACTAAATGAATAACAAGATGTCATACCGATCCAGACAATGTCCCAGGGGTTCAGTAATAGTAATTGGGATCAGACACTCGAAAATATCGAATTGATAAAAAAAACTCATTGGTATTGCTATTGTAAAACTCATCAAATTTACACATAATATCGCGTGGAGGTATGCCTTATCCCGTCCCCGTGAACCATTTGTTGATTGCCGGTCGTTTGGAGAAAGAAGTATTCTCATTATCGTTTGCAACAACCCCTCAGCCGCCCATTAATTCACTCACGAAATAATTGGAAGAAAATCGGATGAGTCACCGAAGTGATTTGTTCATGTCTTTGAATCAAAAGGATTGGGGGTGATTTTGTGTTCGGCGGTCGGGAAGGATGATTAATTTCTCTCCGGCTTGCGCGCCACGATCACCAGTGAGAGACCCTTCCAGGGCAGGATGGGATCGATCAGCTTGAAGAGCGGCACCAGCACATTGAACGCTTTCAACCCGAAGCGCCCGATGGCTTGCTGTTTGGCGATCTTCCCCCGGTACCACCAGCCCAGCACGCCGATCTTGTTCAGCGTGAACAGCTCCTCAATCTCATAACCCAGGTTCTCAAACAGCGACCGCAGCCCTTGTTTGTTATAGCGCCTGTAATGCCCGATGGCGGAATCCAGGCTGCAGTACAGCTTCTCGCCCCGCGGCACAATGAAGATCATCCGTCCGCCCGGTTTCAAGGCGCGGTCTGCGTTTGCCACCACAGCTTGGTCGTCCTCAATGTGTTCCAGAACGTTGGAGCACAGGATTGAATCCGGCTGGGGCAGGTCCGGCGGGGGCGGTTCTGTGACGTCCCATTCATGTACGTCCACGACCGGCGTGTTCAGGTAGGCGTTCCGCAGCACCTCAAGATACAGCGGCTTCACCTCAGTGGCGATCACATCGGTGTACTGCATCAGGATGCGCGCATTGTTGCCGATCCCAGAGCCGATCTCCAGCAGCAGGTCGCCCACATAGGGGCGGGTGCGTTCCAACGTCCACTCGGTGTACTTGGGCGCGGCTTCCATATCGATCAGGTCCTTATGTCCGTAATCCCCCTCGAACATATCGTCAATGATCCAGTATTTCAAAATCGTCCCCAGCGCTCGCAGCCCGTCCGACCAGGTGATCTTCTTGCCCTCTTTATAAGTCCGCCCGTGGTAGCTGATCGGCACTTCGTAGATGCGCAGTTTGCGCTTGGCGAATTTTGCGGTCAGTTCGGGCTCTATGCCGAATCGCTTTGAACGAATCGGAATCGTCTTGGCGACCTGCAGCCGGAAGGCTTTATAGCAGGTTTCCATATCGGTCAGATTAAGGTCGGTGAACCAGTTGCTGATAAAGGTCAGGATTCGGTTCGCCAGGGTGTGCCTGAAGTACAGCACGCGCCGCTCTTCCCGCTCGGCAAAGCGCGAGCCGTACACCACATCCGCTTCACCCTCCAGGATCGGTCGCAGAATGATGGTGTAATCCCCCGGATCATACTCCAGGTCAGCGTCCTGCACGATGGCGAGGTCCCCGCTGGCAGCCTGAATGGCAGTGCGGATGGCGTTGCCCTTCCCCTGGTTTTCCTCCAGCAGGATGGGATGCACGGTCTCCGGATGTTCCTGGTGCACTTCCTGGATAATATCCGCTGAGCCGTCTGTGGAGCCGTCATCCACCACGACCACCTCCATCTCGTCAATCCCTTCCACCTCCTGCGCCAGGACGCGTTGGATGATCTCTCGGATGGTTCGGCGTTCGTTA
>Ga0307430_1003038_pt1 | contig 10712 bp, 9 predicted proteins | sample SalMarWE160130MG_FD_202159 | JGI IMG/M metagenome (GOLD analysis project Ga0307430, IMG submission 202159) | Salt marsh sediment microbial communities from the Plum Island Ecosystem LTER, Massachusetts, United States - WE1603-130 | ecosystem: Environmental > Aquatic > Marine > Intertidal zone >... | reverse complement strand
CCTGATTTCAGTGTTTAGGATTTTATGTTGTATGAGTGAGCTAAAGAGTGCCTGGGAAATTGCTCAAGAGAAAGCAAATAGATTGGGCAAGCTGTCAGCCGAGGAAAGGGAACAGCAAGAAAGACAAGGTTATCGCCAAATCGGTCAGGGGCTGGCACAAAAATGGCTTGACAGTTCCCAACGACTGGATATGACTGCGGAGCTAAACAAGCACGAAGAAAAGGGGCGAGAAATAATAAAGCAGGCCTTAATCGAGCACCTGGTAGAGGCTATCGAGTTTACAACTACCCAGGGTATAAATAGCGTGAAAAGGGTAATCGCGGCGATAAGCAGCTTAGGGCCCGAATTGCAACCACAGACAGAGGGAATAAGCCAGCTTGTTCAAGAATATGAAGAAGCGGAACAAAAGATAAGGCAGGAACTAGAAAGCGACTACAGGGAAACCCTGCACCAATTGAGAATCTCAGGAACAGCAGTGGATGCTATCAATATCGAAACCGACCCCAAATGGCAAGTAGCCCGGCAGGAGCTCGTCGAAGCTTTTACCCCCGGGCTTAATGATTTGAAGCAAGCACTAATTAGCTCCTAAACATTCCCAATAATTTGTCATGGGGCACAGAGCGCCAGACGCTGAGTGTAAATTCCCTGGCGGCGGGCGTTGCGAGCCCGAGCAAGCGACGGGTTAGCCGGAGCGCCTGAGCGTAGCGAGGGCGGGGGAGGGGGGTGGATATATGGTGGAGAGGGTGCTCGGGGTGTTTCCTCAGGTATCCATCTAACATGAAGGATGTATTGACAAGTCATTCAATGTTGATGGAAAATAGTGATTGAAGGTTAGCGTAAGGTCGGTGGGAAAGTGCGCACATCAGAGGGGCACCAGAATTGGGATCACATAGAGTTCAGTTCACATATAGGCACGTCTGATGAGCTTTATTTCTATTGGGTCAAATATGACCTACCGCGGATGACACCGCGAAGGGAGGAGCGATGAAAAACACAAAAATAGTATTGTCCATAGCTTGGATAAGTGTCCTGATCTTGGGCTTGGTTTTGACTGCATGTTCGGGTAATGAAATCGTGTACTACGAGGAGACCAAGATCCTCAACGAGGAAGAGGCAGACAATATAGCAGAGGTGACTGAGAACAGGACTAGAATCGTATTCAAGGAGAATACACCCTTCGTAGCAGGTATAAAGCCAGGCGACGTCCTCGTATACGAGCACCCGGTTCCTGGGGCAGAATACGGCCTTCTCGAGCGGGTGACTAGTGTAAGCACCATGGGATCCGGCTTTGTCGAGGGAGCGACCGGATTGACTAACGGGGGAACGGTAGTGGAGATCGAACCCGCTACCCTGGAGGACGCGATTGAACAGGGAGTGATTTCCGTCAACACGACCGTTCCTCAAGAGGATCTGATGAGCGATACACTCTGGACAACAGGTGTTGAGGTGCTGCAGGCTGAGGAAGGATACCAGTTCAGCTATAGTCCGATAGAAGGTGTCACTATCGAGGGACATCTATTGGTTACAGCTGATGCCGAGATTTACATAGAGGCAGGTTTTTTTAGCGGGCTCAAGGAGTTTAAGTTCATATTTTCCCCCGGCCTTGAGATGGAGGTTGATTTAACAGTGGACGAGAGCGTGAGTTGGGATGAGAAATACACCATCGCAGAGATACCCGGACCACCGATACCAATATGGGGCCCTGTAACCATAACTCCCTCTATAGAACTGGTCGTCGGAACAGATGGCGAGATAACTGGCCTACTTGAAGCGGGAGTGGCTTATGAACGGATCTACGATGTAGGAGTCAGGTACTATGATGGTACCTGGAGCACTATAAGTGAAATGCGTGGAGATGGAGCCACACTTGAACCACCGTCTTTCAATGGTCAAGCTGAGGCTAAGGTGTACGCCGGAACTGTGCTTTCTGGAACAGCGGGGGTTAGCTACGTTGCAGAAGCAGCACTACAAACCGAAATGCTGGGCAATATTCGTGCCACAGGAGAAATAGAGACCTCACCGTGGCGATGGCAGTATGATCTTGAGATGTACCTAACAGCTCAGGTGTTTGCCGATTTGGATCTATGCAGGATAGCACATGTGGGCTGGGATAGTGATGTCTGGCAATATCCGGATCTACCTTATAACTTGGCTTACGGAGCTTCGGGGCGTGTTACTGTCGAAGGGGGAGAAGGCTTGGACGGTGTACAAATCGACTTCTCTGGTGGTTACTCGAGTGTTACCACGGACTCTGATGGCTACTGGAGCAAACACCTATTGACTGGAGATGTTGTGGCGACGCCTGAGAGGATTGGATATACATTTGACCCACCAAACATAACTATAGCCGGGTCGGCGAGTGCTCTGGACTTCCAGGCATTTGTGGAGGTCCCTGAATTGGAGTGGAGTAAGACTCTTGGAGGGGTTGAATCCGAATCACCGTACTGCTCAGTTCAGCAAACATTGGATGGGGGCTATATCATAGCTGGTAGCACAGAATCTTATGGAGCTGGTTTGCTTGATGCTTGGCTGATAAAGACGGATTCCAGTGGCAATAAAGTCTGGGACAAAACTTTTGGCGGGACGGAATATGATGGGGCCTTGTCAGTTCAACAAACATCAGATGGAGGCTATATCATAGCTGGCCTCACTGAATCTTATGGAGCTGGCTCAGAGGATGTTTGGCTGATAAAGACAGACTCCAGCGGCAATAAAGTATGGGATAAGACTTTTGGGGGGACTGGACATGAGGTGGCCTGGTCAGTTCAGCAGACATCAGATAATGGCTATATCATAGCTGGCACAATAACCCCTTATGAAGTTGGCGAGGCAGCTATTTGGCTGATAAAGACGGATTCCAGCGGCAACAAAGTGTGGGACAAGACTTTCGGCGGACTTGATTGGGAAGTGCCATGCTCAGTTCGACAGACATCAGATTACGGTTATGTCATTGTCGGAAGCGAAGATTGTGAGGGAACTTGTGCGGCTCATGTTTGGCTGATAAAGACGGATTCCAGTGGCAATAAAGTCTGGGACAAGACTTTTGGTGGGACGGAAGAAGATATAGCGTACTCAGTTGAGCAGACATCAGATGACGGTTACATCATAGCTGGTGTCAAAGACACTTGGGAACCTGATGTTTTGCTGATAAAGACGGATTCCAGCGGCAACAAAGTGTGGGACAAGACTTTTGGCGGGACTGGCAGTGAAGGAGCTGCAGCGGTTCAGCAGACATCAGATGGTGGCTATATCTTAGCTGGCGGCACAGAAACTTACGGAGCTGGCTCAATGGATGTTTGGCTGATAAAGACGGATTCCAGCGGCAACAAAGTGTGGGACAAAACTTTTGGGGGGACGGAAGATGAGTGGGCTTTCTCAGTTGAGCAGACATCAGATGGTGGCTATATCTTAGCTGGTGGTACAGAATCTTATGGAGCCGGTGATTCTGATATTTGGCTTTTGAAGGTAGGATGAAATAATCAGCCAGACCTGCATGACAGGGGATTGGTTTTGAGTACCCGTATTTTCTTTTAACGTCTCTGGTTGTTTGTTCTCTCTTTTTTCTTAAGAGGCTGTCACAATTCAGAGACGAAGCGGGCGGGTTCGAGGGGAGGTGATTAGAAATCATGGCGCCCCTATAGTTAGCCGCTGCTCATAACGGCCCTTAAATCGGTCATAATCGGTTTGAATCGCCTGGACCCGATACTTCTCCTCCGAGATGCCGCAGCGCTCGTCGGTAACCTCCACGACATCGAGGAGCTCCTGGCCGACGTTGGTGGGGATGGTGATGGCGGCGGGGTTGGCCTCCTGGGCTCGGGTCCTGAGGATAGCGTCGGCCCTCTCTTGAGCCCTGGCAGCGGTCTGGAGGTTGGGGTCATAGTCCTGCTCCAGGATATCGATGGCGAGCTGCAGCAGATCCCAGTCCTGAGCTTCCTCCAGGATGCGGTTATCGGAGGCATCACGGCCGATAGCACGGACCCGGGAGACGGTGACGGCGTCGGTGTATTTACCACTGAGGATGGCGTGGTCGGTGCCGTAGGAATAGCAGCTACTCTCGTCGGCCAGGGGGTTCTTGGTGAAGGCTTCCTGACCACGGAACACGAGCTGGTCAGGGACGAAAGATAGCAGCTTGCGTATCGAGCTGTCTCCCCGGGTGCCAGGGTCGACGGTGAAGTCGGGGTAGAAGTTGTTGATGGCGGAGGACTGGGGCTTGGCGGGGGTGTTGGTGAGCTTGATGCCGGCACGGGCTAAGAGCTGATAAAGGATCTGCCAGACGCTCTTGGGGTTGACTTCGTCCTTATTCCACCTCATCTGGTAGCGGGCGGTCCAGCGGTCCACGAGCCCCCAGCCGTCCAGACAGGTGAGGATGAAGCGGGACATGTTGGGTTTTGAGGAGTACTCCCACGAATCAATCCAGTAGGTGCCGGCCTCGGAGGTCTCGTCTCCCGCGGTGGTCTTGTAGCCAAGCTTGAGGACGATTTCGCTGCGAAAGCGAAGCGAAGCGAGGCTGCCCTCCCCCGGGCTGGCGTACTGGCCTTTGGAGTTGTCGAGCTCAATAATTAGTCCACCTTCACCCTGACCCTTTCCCATCGAGGGAGAGGAGATGCGCTGGGTGAGAGAGACGATGTCTTTGGTTAAGTCGAGGGGCGAGTCGGCGGGGCGGGGGGCTCTCCAGACTCCGTCGGGCCTTTCCATCCACCAATAGCCGGCGGTGCTCTGGAGCCTTAAGCCGTAGTTCGAGCTGATGTCCAGGAAGGGCTTGGGCTCGGTGAAGGTTGTATCACTCCAATATGTGCCCTTTATCAAATGACAGGCCAGGGGGCGGGCATAGGCGGTTGTACCGGTGAACTTCTCCACGGCGACGATACGGTTTGTCTCGTAGGACTGGGCTGATGCAGGCAGGTGGCAGTCGGGATACTCGTAGGTGATGTCCTCTCCATCCGGGGACATGAGGAAGCTCTCAAGGGCACCGAAATTATAGGTATCGGAGAACCAGGTACGCCAGAGGTCGTAATGGTTGTAGGGCGTATCGGACTCCTTGCCGGCAAGGACGATCTCGATGGCGGGCCAGAAGGGATTGAAGGTAGCTCCGATGCCATAGGTATCCAGGAATATATGGGTGGCGGCGCCATGAAACTCCTTGATATGCTGGCTGGTTGTCTGGTCGGAGGTATCAAGGACGATGCCATTGAGCTCGTTGGACTTAAGGGCGAAGCAGACGACGATGTCACCGGTACCCCACCAGCAGGCGGCCAGGGAGAGGACATCGGCGTAGCTTACGAGCTGGGCGTCATCCCAGGACTGGCCATAGTCATGGGAGTAATACTTCCAGAGGACGTTGCCGGTCGTCCTATAAAAGATATAGACCTTGGCGCCATAAGCGGCGATGGCGCAGGGACCGGCACAGTCGGTGGCGATTTGGGTCCACTGGGAATAATCGGAGCTCGGGCCGGGGTTGGTGACTTTCTGGCGGTATAGGGCGTTGGAGGCTGCCGCCCTGATGCGGTGCATGCTCCCCTGACCGTCGAAGGCAATGCCATGGTGGTTGTCGGGCTCGGAGCCCTCATAGAGACGGGTCCAAGAAAGTCTTTTGATGCCCTGCTCGTAGTCATAGACCTTGGCCTCAACATAGGGGAGGCGGTCGGCCTTCTTCTGGGCGGCTAGTAGAATTGAACTAAGGGTTCTCATTTTTCACCCTCACCTTAATCCTCTCCCGTCAAGGGAGAGGAGATTTACACTAAAAGAAGGCCTCCTGGATGATTTTAGCGATGATGAGCCAGGCGATGACGCCGATGGCTCTGCCGAACATGTAGTAATGATACTCGGAGACGATTTGCTTCCGGAGATCCTTGTGCATGGACTTATGGCGTGGTGGCCAGGGGCAAAGAACCTCGCAGAAGCCGTTGACGAAGGCGTGCCACTCCTGGTGGGTGCTCAGGAAGGTAGAAGGCTTGATGCCTTTCAGGAAATTCATTAGCTCTACTTCTTCTTCTCCTTGATGTGCTGCACCGTCCTATCGCCGAACCACCAAAGGATGCAGGCGGTGGATAAACCCAGGAACCATTGGGGGGCGTCGATTCCGTCGATGACGACCTGGGCGATGACGGCGGCAAAGATGATGGTGACGGCGGGCCTGGTGGCGGCCCGGAAGAAGTTAGTGAAAACCTCCACCAGGGTCGGGCTGGACTTATTCGACTGTTCTGACATGTTTCCTCCTTAATTCATAACTCCCCTGGCCTCTGAGGGCGGGTACGAGACCCGCCCCTACGGGAATCTTGTGAAGTGGCCGTGAGAGGCTGCTCGCAATGACAGCGAGAGAGTCCTGAGAGGCTCAAGAAAGCTCCTGTTTCCCTTTTTGCCACTATATAAAAATTGCATGGAGTTAATATCACCCTCACCCCAGTCCTCTCCCGTCAAGGGAGAGGAGATTGCCACGTCGCTCCGCTCCTCGCAATGACATTTTAGATAAGGTCGCCCAGGGTGTCGGGGACGGACTTCCCTGCCTTTTCATAATGCCTGGCTAAATGCCGGGCGGCCTGGATGATGTCCTCCTCGGAGGCCTGGACCCTCTCCCCTCGATATCCGCCGCGGCTGAGGGCGGCGACGGCAGCGGGCATGCGGTCCCAGTCCACGGTCTTCTCGATATCAAGCCGTCCATGGAGGGCCCGGAAGATAGCCCTGGTGTGGTGGGGGAGCTTCCAGGTCTCAGGATCCTGGGGGTCGCCGACGATGGCGAAGGCCTCTTTGGGGAGTCCCTCCTTGGCCTTCTCCTTCTCGATTGCTTCTTTGACTTTGCTCATGGTTTGCTCCTTATCATGTATCGGCATATTCCAAAGTTGCGAGAACCGATATCTGGGGGGTAAAATCAGTAAAGGCACCAAAGTACACACAAAGTTTCTGGTCTATGATTGGTAAAAGACCCGAGACTACCGAAAACTCATTCGCTAAGTAAGCAGCACACATAAGCCGTTTTCCCGAATTGTACGCTTCGTAAGGGTGCACTATGACACGGTTACCAGCAACACCGGAGTGTTCAAATGCCTCAATTTGAATATATGCTACTACCTCATCACTGCTTATTTCATTACTCAAGTCCACATCCATGTAGCCAGCTTGTATGCAGGTTTGGGACTGCGCGGTAATGTCATCATTGTTAGCCCAATCATCTGTGGAAGGTTCTGTGGTAATCTCATTCGTCACTTCATCGAAGTCTACTATCAGTCTGCTGTTACCTCTTGTCGTATTGTGCAGAACAAATCTTCCCCATCTAGCCGCACCGACTGAAATATTCTTTAGGCAGTTCTCGTTGACCTCGCCATCATAGACGACAGATGTGGCTGTAGGATTGCCGTTAATCTTTCCGCTGAAAGGACTGGCAGCAGCATTCCCCACCCAGAAGGCAGCACCTTGCTTTGCTGCAAAATTCCATACATGAAGTCGTAAACTAGAAGCCCCGAAGGTCTGTGAGAGGTTGTCACCAGTAATCTTCTCGAACTCCAGTGCGGTCTCATCACTATTTACCTTAGCGATTCTTCCAGCCTGGTCTTCGTAGCTTGACGGAGTATCGGATAAATCGAGGAAGGAGCCTCCGCCAGGGCTGCCCCCGGGCCAGGTGGCGATGACGCAGGCGTCCCTGGGGTTGCCCCCGGGAATGGCCACGATGACGTAGTTGCCGATGACCAGGGCCGATGACGGGATATTCTTGGCCACGCTGATGTCATCGAAGTAGGTCGTGAGGGAGCCTGCGAGCTGGACGCCGGCCTTGTAGGTACCGCTGTCGAAGTTTTTGAGGATGCCGATTTCTAGCATAACTCCCCTAGCCCCTCTTATCTTAAGAGGGGAATTTTGGTTTATTCATCGGTGTAGAGCTCATGAGGGATGACTTTAGAGGTGCGGGAGACGGCTTTGAGCTTCTTGTCGTAGCGGTCAAGGCGCTCCTTGCCCCAGGCTTTGAAGTTGATGGTGGCATGCCTACCGGCAATGCTGGCTCTGTCCACTGTGTAGGCCGAGGCTGACATGGCTAAGTAGCCTGTCGCGCCGAGGACTATAATCTCCTCATGCTCGGCGGGGATGGTGGTGGACTGGGCATCCAGGGTATGCTTCTTAAGCCACTTTACCCGGGCATCGTTGCCGTTGCCTTCGTCCTGCATATAAAGGTGGCCGGCCCAATACTCGGTGCGCTGGAAGTATTTGGGCTTGTAACCGATAGGGAACTCGACCGACTCGATTTCAAGCAGTCCTGATAGGGAGGAGATATCGAGCTCGGTATCGCCGTCGGTGGTAGCGATATCGTCCTGCTGCTCGATGGGGGCATGAAGGGAGTACTCTATAACTACCCTGGTGATGGCGCCGTCGACCTCGTCGTCCGTCCAGCGGTAGTTCTGGCTATCGGTATCCTGAAGGTCCTCACGGACACGGGCTCGCATTTCGGTTAAGTTCATAATCTCACCCTCACCTTAGTCCTCTCCCATCGAGGGAGAGGAGATTGAGGAATAGGGAGGGGGTTCGACCTTCCCCCTCCCTCCCCGGTATAAAAAGGAGGTGTGAAGAAGATGGCCCAGGGCATGATCAGGAACCCTGGGCATTAGTCTCTCACTCCTGTGAGCATGGCGGCCTTAACGATGGAAAAGTTGGCCAGGGATACATACCACTTGACCCTGGTCCGAGAAGCGTCCTTGGTCTCCAGGGAGCCGAGGCGCTCGACCTGAATCACCTCGGGGCTGGTAAGGCCGCAGACGGCGCCCTCTCCCATCTGAAAGGCGAAGATGGCCGAGCAATCGCTGGACGTGCCCACGGTGTAGTTGTCCTTGACCCAGTCGGAGATGGCGACGGGGATGCCGTTGTAGAGCTCAACGAACTCGCCGAGCTCGCCCTTTCCGACCTGCAGGTTGCTACCCTGAGCCCTGGCCAGCGCTGCCAGCTTCCGGCGGGACCGGCGGCTCATTAAGAGCAGGTCGGGCTTGCCGCCCCTCACCAGGTCAATGAGCTTGTCCATGCTGGTCAGGGCGAGGGTAGCGCCGTTAACTCCCGAGCCAAGGTGGTTGCCGAAGCGGCAGGTCCAGGTAACCTGGTCGTCAACCACGGTCGCGCCCTCGGTGGTGGGCCAGGTGGGCTCAGTGGTGGCGTGGGTCTTCTTATCGCCTGCTGCTGCGGTGCACTCGTACCGGAAGCCGTTCTCCTTGCCGGCCGTGGGGACGACGATGTCGCCCACATCCATAGCGGTGTCGGCCGTCCAGGCGGTGCCCTTCATGGTCTTGTACAGGCCGTCGGGCTGGTTGGCGTCCACGCCTGAGTCTCCGTTCAGGAAGGTGTTCTCGAACTCGTTCCTCAAAGCCTTGGCCTTCAGCTCAATGACAGCGGCCTCGAGGTCCTGGATATTACTCCTGGTAGCCTTGAGGAAGTTGTCCACGTCGGCGTCTCCGCCAAGGACACAGAGGCTGGCAGAGCACTGCTCGAAAGCCGGCTCGGACTGTGTCCATGTGCCGGTCACCGGGGCGTACCAGCCTACGATGGGCAAAGTCTTCTCCCGGTTGTACTTCAGGCTATTGCCCACGATCTGGATGAAGGGCAGCTCCTGCAAGATAGGGCTGTCCTTGACGATGGTCTCGATGATTCCCTTAAGCAGGATATCGGTCGAGAGCTTGCTTGCTTCGTCTAAAGATATGCTCATATTTCCTCCTATTCAAAATTAAAAATCAAAGATAAAAGACCAAAATGACAAAGCAAAATGAAAATTTTTTGATTTTTGCCCTGTATTTTTGCGTTTTGCATTTTTACCCTTGACTTCCTTGTTGGATTCCAGCGGCGATCTTCTCCCTGGGGGTTAAGCCCTCGAGGGATATCTCCGTCCTGGTTGGCGCCCCTGCCGGGACCTTGGCCTCCTTGGCCTGGGCTTCGAGGTTGGCTTTAACGGCCGTGGCGATGGACGAGGCCTTCGCCAGAGCGTCGTCCACCTCCTCGATGGTGCTGCCGGCGATGATGTCCTGGGGAATGGTGGGATTGGCAAGCCTGACGGCATCGAGGTATTTGGCCAGGGCCTGGCCCTTAGCTTCCTTGACCTGGGCGAGCTCGGCGGCAGCCGCTTCGCTTCCCTGCTTCGCTTCGCTTAGCGATGCCTGGAGATTGCTTCGCTCTGCTCGCAATGCTTCGCCTTCGGCTTGCAGTTCGGCGATGCGCTGGTCCTTTTCGGCCAAGGCGGCCTCATCGGCGGCGTTGGCCCTCTTCTCCTCCTCGAGCTGGGCCTTGATGGCCTCAAGGGTTTCTGGTGTTCCTTGAGTATTTTGAGTTTCCTGAGTTTCTTCGGTTTCGTTTTCCATATATTTCTCCTATTCCTCTTGAGATTGCTTCAGCTTCGCCTCGCAATGACAAGGGGGTGAGTTATTATTCAGGCACTTCCATCTCAAATCAATCTACTTTCATTTTTGACCCCCTTTTTCCCAATGAGCTTTAGCTCATTCCTCTCTCTCGCGCTCCGCCACGTGTGGACGATGCCCTGAACTCCTGGTTCATCTGTAGTATCCTCTTCCTCTCCTCCAGCCACCTGTTGAACTCCTCGTCGGGGTCCTGGATCCCCATCTCATCCATAGCCGTCCTCCGGCTGTGGACTCCCGTCTGGACTAAGAGCTGCTCGGTCTGGGCTTGCCTATCTATATCTTGAGGCAGGATGGGACCCCAAACCACTCTATGGTTCACTCCCTCAAAGTTCTCGTTCA
>Ga0307430_1003034_pt1 | contig 10721 bp, 12 predicted proteins | sample SalMarWE160130MG_FD_202159 | JGI IMG/M metagenome (GOLD analysis project Ga0307430, IMG submission 202159) | Salt marsh sediment microbial communities from the Plum Island Ecosystem LTER, Massachusetts, United States - WE1603-130 | ecosystem: Environmental > Aquatic > Marine > Intertidal zone >... | reverse complement strand
CCCACCGTGGGTATCGACCCCCAAAGCAGGCGCAACATCCTGGATAGCATCAAGGAATTGAACCGCGCGGGCACCACCGTGCTCTACACCACCCACTACATGGAGGAGGCCCAGGAGCTCTCCGACCACATCGCCATCATGGATCACGGCAAGATCATCGCCTACGGCTCGCACGAAGAGCTGGTGGAAATCGTCGGCGAGATGGATCGCATCACGCTGACTATCAATGCCGAGTCGACTAAGGTGATCGAACGCTGGCAAGCCACAGAGGGCGTGGAGCAAGTCACCGCCGAGGATGGCACCATCGAGCTACTGGTAGACGACAGCAACTTGGTCCTGCCGCGCTTGTTCGAAACGGCCACGCAGGCAGGCGTGCGCATCACGTCGGTCGATATCCAGGAGCCAAACCTGGAAACCGTGTTCCTGCACCTGACGGGACGCGCGCTGAGGGACTGATAGGAGATAGCCATGAAAATTCTAGACATCGCCCTCAAAGACCTCCTGCGCTCCCTGCGCAACTATTTCTTCCTGGGCTTTGGGCTCGGCGTGCCGGTGCTGATGAGCGCGATATTCTACTTTGCCTTCGGCGGCTTGGCCGGAGAGGGCGGTTTCGAGATCGCCCAAGTGGACGTCGTGATCGTCAACCTCGACGAGCCGCTGGCAGAGTACGACGGCTTCTCCGCGGGCGAGATGCTGGCCGACTTTTTGCAGTCGGAGGAACTGGCGGGAATACTGGCGGCGACGGAAGTAGATAGCGCCGCCGAGGCCCGCGCCGCCGTCGATAACCAAGAGGCAGGCGTCGCCGTCATCATCCCGGCGGGATTGAGCGCCGCCGCGTTCGATCCGCAGGGCAGAGCCGAGGTCGAGGTGTATCACGACCCCACGCTGACCATCGGGCCGGGAATCGTCAAATCCATCGTCACCCAGTTTACGGACACACTGGTCGGCTCCAAGATTGCGGCAGAAGTAGCTTACAACCAATTGAGCGCGCAAGGCGCGACGGTCGACGCAATGGTCCTGCAAAACGTCGCCATGCAGTATGGGGAATGGTCAGCTGCCCTGGCCGAGAGCCAGGGAGCGAGCACCCTACTCGACATCCACTCCCCCACCGGCAAAGAAGAGGAAGAAGACAACCAAATCCTGGCAATGGTCGGCGGGATCATGACAGGCATGATGGTCTTTTACGCCTTTTACACCGGCGCGGCGTCAGCGATGGGCACTTTGCAGGAGGAGGAAGATGGCACGCTACCCCGGCTCTTTACTACCCCCACCCCGCTATCGACCATCCTGGGCGGCAAGTTCGTCGCCGTGTTCGCCCTGGTCATCTTCCAGGTGATCGTGCTGATGGCCTTCTCATCCCTGATATTCAAGACGGAGTGGGGTGCGCTCGGCCCCTTATCGATGGCGATAGTGGGCCTGGTCGTCCTGGCAGCCAGCTTTGGCATCTTTATCATGTCGTGGCTCAAGGATACCAAGCAAGCGGGCATCGTCATCGGCGGCGTGATGACGGTGCTGGGCATGGTGGGCATCAGCAGCGTGTTCACCGCCAATGTGCCAGGGGCAGAAGGCGGAATCACAGAAATCCTACCCCTCTTTGTGCCACAGGGATGGGCCATGCGCGCCTGGCGGATTGTCATAGATGGCGGCACTGTTGGCGACGTGCTTTTACCCTTCGCCGTGATGCTGGTCCTGAGCGCCATCTTTTTCACCATCGGCGTGCTCAGATTCAGAAAAAGATTCACGTAGGAGAAAACCCATGCGTATCATTGATCTAGCGATAAACGACTTGAAACAACTCGTCCGCGATTGGAAAACAGCGCTGTTCCTGATAGTGATGCCCATCGGGTTCACCCTCTTCTTTGGCGTGATCTTTGGCGGCGTGGGCGGCGAGCAAGACCCGCGCCTGCCGGTCGGCTTCATCGACCAGGATGGTGGCGGCGTCCTTAGCCCCCACCTGCTCGATCTGCTGGACGCATCGGACGCCATTCGCCCGGAGGTATCGGACGAATCCATCGAGCGTGCGGAGAAAAAGGTCAGCGATAAAGACTGGGCTGCCGCCGTGATCGTCCCCGCCGGCTATAGCGAGAGTGTCCTGCGCTCTGGCGAAGGACACGCCCTCGCCGGGGAAGAGGCCGCTCTGACAATCATCGTCGATGGCTCCACCGCCGCCGGTGCGACGGCTCTAAACGGCGTGCAGACCGCCGTCACGCGTCTGCGAGGGGCGGCCAAAGCCGCTCAACTCAGTGCCAGGGCCTTGGAATCCCAAGGCAAGTCTACCGACGAACCATTCCTGGCAAACGCGATGAGCGAGGCCATAGAGGCGTGGCGCGAGCCGCCGCTGACGGTCAGCGTGGCGCAGTCGGGCCTCGCCACAGAAGAGGATGAGGAAAAGTCGGTAATGGCGACCTCCTACGGCCAGTCCTCACCGGGCATGATGGTCCAGTTCTCTATCGCAGGCTTGATCGGCGCGGCCAACATTCTGGTGCTAGAGCGCAAGTCCCGCAGCCTGCAACGGCTGCTGACGACGGCCATCTCGCGGGTGGAGATCATCCTGGGGCACTATTCGACCATGTTCGTGATGATCTTTGCGCAGCTTGCCCTGCTGATCGGGTTTGGACAACTGGCACTTGGAGTGGATTACGCACGCGAACCTGTTGCCATACTGCTGCTGGCGGTGACGATGTCCTTATGGACGGCCAGCCTGGGGCTGCTGATCGGCGTTCTGGCCAAGACGGAGGAACAGGCCGTCATCTTTGCCATGATCCCTATGTTCATCCTCTCGGCGCTGGGCGGGGCGTGGATGCCGCTGGAGGTCACCGGCGAGGCGTTCCAGACCATCGGCCACCTCCTGCCCACCGCCTGGGCAATGGATGGCATTCAGAACATCATCGTTCGCGGCCTGGGGTTGGAATCGGTACTGCTCCCGGCGGGCATCATGCTGGCCTACGCGATCGTGCTCTTTGCGCTGGGGGTGTGGCGGTTCAAGTTCGAATAGCCACACGAGAAACCCGTTTTCTCAAAGAAAACGGGTTTCTTTCATCTATACGCCCGGATCGCCAGCCCTGAAGTCACACCGCTGAAGACGCTGGATAGCATCACCTTCTCCGGGCCGAATATGCGCCCCATCATCTCAATGAAGCACGGAATCTGCGCCGAGCCGCCGGTGCGCACGACGGCGTCGATCTCGCCAACGGCCAGGCCGGAGCGTTCCACCGTATCCAACAGGCAGCTCTCAATGCGCATGGCGGCGTCGGCGATGAGCGCCTCGAACTGCGCCCTCGTGATCGGCTGCCACACGTCGATATCCTCGCCGGCGAGCTGGATCGTCGCAAAGTGGGCCGTAGAAAGGGCGATCTTGGCCCGCTCAACCTCGTCGACCATGTGCATCGCATAGTTGTTCACCAGCAGCGACTCCAGCGCCCGCACCCGCGACGGATGGCTGCCGTTGATCTGCGCCAGCTCCAGGAAGCGCAGCGATTCCGGGCGGTTCAGTTCAGGAATAGTCTGCCAATGTACCAACGGATCGGTGTACTTGTCCGGGAAAGGCACCCGGTCGTCGCCCCACGTCGAGCCGCGCCCAAAGTGGTCCAACAGCAACCGCTCGATGATGCGCTGATCGAAGACATCGCCCGCGATCCCCACCCCACCCGTGGCGAAAATCCGGCGTTCCGCGGGATCGCCGCCAACCCACATCACAGTGATGTCGAGCGTGCCGCCGCCAAAGTCAAAGACGACGACATTCTGCGGCTCCTTCACGGTCAGCTCGTAGTGCAGCGCCGCCGCCACCGGCTCCAGCTCGAAAGCCACATCGCCGAACCCCGCCATCTCCGCCGCGCGGCGCAGCCGTTCCTCAGCGCGCCGGTTGTTCACATCCTCCTCGCCGCCGACAAAAGTCACCGGCCGGCCAAGTACCACCCCCTCGACCGGCTCGCCCATCTCCACCTCCACTCGCTCCCGCAGCCCCCGCAGATAGACGGCGATCAATTCCTCCAAGGTGTAGAAACGGTCGAAAATCGTCGTGCCCTCGTAATCGCTGGACAGCACGCTCTTGAGCGAGCGCAGCAGCCGCCCCGGCGTCAGCTCGTCCACCATCACGTAGACATCGCGAACGTAGAACATCTCGGAGGCCACGACCTCGATCTCGCCCACGTAGCGGCGCGCCATCCGGCTGGGCCGCCCGACATTCTGGCGGTAGTAAGTATCGACCGCCTCCTGCCCGATGGTGACCTCCTGCTCGCGGGTGATGTAGAGCACAGAGCGGACTACTGTAGGATCACGGCCGGCAGGGTCGAGAGGGAGGACGCACACCCGCTTCCCGTCGAACACCGCCGCACCGGAGTTGGTCGTGCCAAAGTCAAGACCGATGTGCATACGTCCACCTCAGACCTCCGAGTTTTTGGAAACCTCGGAGGTCTATTGCACCAGTACTACCGCAACCGCCGGATCGCGGTCGAAGACGACCACCCGCGCGCCCTTGCTCGACCGCGTGTACAGTGGGATGTCGCTCACCGAGGCAAAGACCGCCTTGCCGGAGTAGGTCAGGTAGAGCAGCCTATCCTCCGGCGCGCAGCAAAAAGCTCCCAACACGTCAAAAGCCTGGATGAACGACTGGCCCTTGCCGCCAGGGCGCAGGCGCGGCTCGAACTGGGAGGCGCCGCGCCGCACGGCAAAGCCATCCGCTGTGACGACGAGCACCTGCGCGCCTTCATCTCGCAGCGGCAGCGCCGCGACGACCTCATCGTCATCGTTCAACTCCAGCCCAACCGACCCCGAGCTCTCAATGGATCGCTGCGGAAACCGAACCTCCCTTCCCCAGCGGGTGACCAACATCAGGTCGCCCTCGTCGCCATCGACGACGGTCATCGGCACATCCCTGCGGAACGGGCTCTCAATCAACGGCTCGCTCTTTTCCACCCGTCGGTCAAAGTCGATGCGCATCAACTGCCGCACAAAGCCCCGCCGGGTGACGACCGTCCAGAAACGCGGCTGATGCGCCACGGCCACGGCCCCGGTCAGCCACTCGTTCTCTCCCGACGCCGGGCCATCCAGGGCGGGCCAGTCGCTCCCCTCCAGCAGCGGCACGTCAGAGACCGGTACCTTGAGACCACGCCCCTGGCTGGTGAGCAGCAGCACTTCCTCGTGAGGGCGGGCGAGCAACACGCGCCGCAGCCCCAGCATCGCCCCCTTGCTCAACACCGCCTGCTCCTGGCGGGCCAGCTTGTGCATCTGGGCCAGCGGCACGTGCGCTGCCTGCAGCCCATCGGAAAGCAACACCGCACACGGCTCATCCGATACCTCGCCATTCACCAGGGCCTGCAGCGTGGCGACCTTATCGCGCAGAGCGCTCACCTCCTCGCTATCGGCGGAGGCGCCCGGCGCCCGGCGCTCCAGGCGGATGATCTCGTCGCGCAGACGCTCGTTCTCCTCATCCAACGCGATCAGCCGCTCCGAAAGAGCCTCGACAATCGAGGGAGCTGCCTGCGGGTGCTTTTGCGCCTCCGCAATCCACCACTTGACGTCGTCTTTACGGATCATGGGTCACCTTGGTCTCTGTACTATATACATGCCAAAATAGCCAAAAGCGTGACAAACCGATTATGGTACGGCAGGGTGTTTTTGTCAACGCGCCAAGGCGCGCGGTTGCGTTTTGGAGGTTTTGTTGTAGACTTTCTCCGCAATGAGCGCCACAGAGCTTGCCACCCGATTCCGCGATCCCGCAGCTGCCCGCGCCCTGGCCGAGGCGATTCGCGCCCGCTCCACCCGCCCCACCCGACTGATGGAGTTCTGTGGCGGGCACACCCACGCCATCCTGCGCTTTGGCATCCCGACGCTCTTGCCATCGACGATCGAACTGCGCTCCGGCCCGGGCTGCCCGGTGTGTGTCACCTCGGCGGGCAACCTGGATCGCGCCATCGCGTTGGCGCAGATCCCGGACGTCATCCTGACCACCTTCGGCGACATGATCCGCGTGCCGGGCAGCCAGGGCGCGACGCGTCGCGCCCCTACATCACTGGCTCAGGCCAAGGCAGAGGGCGCCGACGTGCGCGTGGTCTACTCGCCGTTGGACGCGCTGCGCATCGCGCACGAAAACCGGGAGCGCCCGGTGATTTTCCTGGGCGTGGGGTTCGAGACCACCGCGCCGATGGTCGCCTCGGCGGTGCTGGCAGCGGAGGCCGAGAAACTGGCGAACTTTTACGTGTTCAGCACCCACAAGCTGACCCCGCCCGCCACCCGCGCCATCCTCAACGCGGGTGAGGTGGCACTGGATGGCATCATCGGCCCCGGCCACGTCACCACCGTCATCGGCGCCGACGAGTGGCGCTTCTTGCCCGACGATTACTCCATCCCCGTAGCTATCTCCGGCTTCGAGCCGCTCGACATGCTGCAGGCGGTGCTGGCGCTGGTGGAGATGGCTGAGGAGAACCGCGCCGACGTAGTCAACGCCTACGCGCGCAGCGTGCGGCTGGAGGGAAACCCCGCCGCACAGCAGGCGATGGCGCGCGTGTTCGAGATTGCCGACGCCGAGTGGCGGGGGTTTGGCGCCGTGCCCGCCAGCGGCCTGCAAATCCGGGAGGAATACGCCCACTTCGACGCAGCCCGCGCCTTCCCGGTCGAGGTCGCACCCGCCCAGGAGCCTCCGGGCTGCCGCTGCGGCGAGGTGCTGCGTGGGGTGCTGCTGCCGCCCGAGTGCGCGCTTTTCGGCAAGGCCTGCACGCCGCAAAACCCGATCGGGCCCTGCATGGTCAGCGCCGAGGGGGCCTGCGCAGCGTACTATCAGTATGGCGGGCGGATCTCTTGACTGGCGTGGCCGCGCCACTATTGTTCCAACTGGCCCGATCCCGGCTGGGGCGGCGGCTGGTCCGCTGGGGGTTTACTCAGATGAGCTTTACAATTCCGGTCAAACGGCTGAGGGAGACAGAGACGCTAATGGCCTTCCACCATCCACGGCCAAGCCATCCACTGCACATCCTGCTGGTGCCTAAACGACCCTACGCCAGCCTGATGGAGCTATCGCCAGATGATGCCGGTTTCTTGAAAGACCTTTTTGCGACGGTGCAGGACCTGGTGCGCGAGTTCGACCTGACACGGGGCGGCTACCGCCTCGTCGCCAACGGCGGCACGTACCAGGACGTACCGCATTTGCACTTTCATCTGATCGCTGAGGAAATCGCATGAAAGAAAAGACCATTCGCCTGGCCCACGGTGCCGGCGGCCGCATGATGGCCGATCTGATCCGCAACACCTTCGCTCCCCCCCTGGATAACGAATACCTGCGCCAGATGGCCGACTCGGCAGTCGTCCAATCTACAATCTCCAATCTCCGATTAGCCATCTCCACCGACTCGTTCGTCGTCCGTCCCCTCTTCTTCCCCGGCGGTGACATCGGCTCACTGGCGGTGCACGGCACCGTCAACGACGTAGCGATGAGCGGTGCGCGACCGCTGTGGCTCACCGCCGGCTTTATCCTGGAAGAAGGACTGGAGATGGACGTGCTGGAGCGCGTGGTGTGCTCGATGGCCGAGGCGGCCCGCGAGGCGGGCGTGCTGGTCGTGGCAGGCGATACGAAGGTGGTCGAGCGCGGCCACGGCGACGGTATCTACATAAACACCGCCGGCGTGGGCGTGGTGATGGAAGGCGTGGACGTCGGCCCCAACCGGGCACAGCCCGGCGACGTGGTGCTCCTCAGCGGCACCGTGGGCGACCACGGCATCGCCGTCCTCAGCCAGCGCGAGGGGTTGGCCTTTGAGACGGAGTTGGTCTCCGATAGCGCCCCGCTGAACGGGCTAGTCGAGACGCTGTTGGCGGCGGCCCCTCACACCCACTGCCTGCGCGACGCCACCCGCGGCGGGCTGGCAGCGGCGCTGAACGAGCTGGCCTGGACGTCGAACGTGGGCATCGAGATCGAGGAGGCGGCAGTCCCCGTGCGCCCGGCAGTGGCAGCGGCCTGCGAGATGCTGGGCTTCGACCCGCTGACGGTGGCCAACGAGGGCAAGCTGGTCGCCTTCGTCCCGCCGGAGGAGGCGGAGGCGGCGCTGGCGGCTTTGCGCGCCCATCCCCTGGGTCCGGATGCGACACGCATCGGCGTCATCACCGAGGAACATCCGGGAATGGTGCTGGCCCGCACCTCCATCGGCGGCAGGCGCGTGGTCGATATGCCGTTGGGCGAGCTGTTGCCGCGAATCTGCTGAAAAATAGACCACGATGGGCAAGATGACCACCTCAGATCACTAATTTACTAGCCGCCCATCTATTTTATACTTGCGCGCTGAGGGCGAATCAGGTATAATGGTATTCGAAATCATCGGCGAAATCACCGAATCGAAACCATCGCAGTTGGCACCTCAATTCGAGAGATTGCACGGCTGCGCAAGCAATACGGCCAAGGACGGTGGCGAAAAATCAAGGGTGCTGCGATGATTCGTCTGGCCGATGGCACAGTGTGTGAAGCAGAGCTACACTGGTACGAAGCACACGGCATCGGCAAGAAGGGAATCAAGATCAAACGCATTTTCTGGACATAATGATGAAACAGGACAACTCGAAAACACGCTTTGCCGTTTGCGTCAACAATGAAGGCTATGCGGCGTCGCTGGAGTTGCGAAAGATATATCAGGTGCTGATGGACGACCATGCCGCAGAGCACCATCTCATCCGAGTCGTTGACGAGTCTGGCGAGGATTACTTGTATCCAGAGGACTATTTTGTCTCAATCGAGCTACCGCAAACTCTGGAAGAGATGCTTTCCACGATAGCTGAGCCTGCACTTCAAGCACCAGCATAGTACAGTTCAGCGACACTCATCAGCCCACGCCAAACCCTGGGGTGGGCTTTATGCCGATGCACGAGCTATCGATCACTGAGAGTATACTGAAAATCGCGCTGCGTCACGCCGAGCAAGCCGGTGCCAAGCGCATCACCCGGCTGAACCTGGTCATCGGAGAGCTGAGCGGCGTGGTCGGTGAATCGGTGCAATTCTACTGGGACATGATCGCCCAGGACACCATCGCTGCAGACTCTGAACTGCACTTTGAGCACGTCCCGGCCAGCCTGCGCTGCCTAAGTTGCGGGCATGTCTTCCCGATGGACGGCAAGAGCTACAACTGTCCGGCCTGCGGTGGGAGCCGCGTCGTAGCTGCCGGAGGCGACGATTTCCGGCTGGAAAGTATAGAAGTCGAGGAATAGATGACTATACAGGTACCTGTGGTAGAACAGATCATGAGCGCCAACGATCAGTTGGCCGCCGCCAATCGCGCCCGGCTGGATGAGGCCGGCGTGTTCGCCCTCAACATGATGGCCTCCCCCGGCGCAGGCAAGACCAGCCTCATCACCCGCACGGTGGAGGCGCTGAAGGGCGGGCTGCGCATCGGTGCGATCGATGGCGACATCGCCTCCACCATCGACGCCGACCGCATCGCTGCGCTGGGCATTCCGTCTGTCCAGATCAACACCGGCGGCGCGTGCCACCTGGATGCGGCGATGCTGCAGAGCGCGCTTCCGCAGCTTCCGCTAAAAGAGCTTGACCTGCTCATCATCGAGAACGTGGGCAACCTGATCTGCCCGGCGGCTTTCAGGCTGGGCGCGCACCGTAGCGTGCTCATCGCCAGCGTGCCAGAGGGCGACGACAAGCCCTACAAATACCCGGTGATGTACCGTGGGGTGGACGCGCTGGTGCTGAACAAGATCGACGTGCTGGAGGCGTTCGATTTTGACGTGGACTATTTCCGCCAGGGCGTGGAACCACTGAACCCCGGCCTGGCCTTTCTCCCCCTTTCCTGCAAAACCGGCGAGGGCCTTGAGGCCTGGCTGGATTGGCTTCAAAACGAGGTGAAAGCGTATGTGTCTGGCAATTCCGGGTAAGGTCGTGGAGATCATCGGCCAGGATATGATGCGCATGAGCCGCGTGGACTTTGGCGGGATTACGCGTGACATATCGCTGGCCTACCTGCCCGACGTGCAGGCGGGCGATTACGTCATCGTCCACGCCGGCTTTGCCATCAGCCAGTTGGACGAGGAGGAGGCACAGGAGACGCTGCGCTTGCTGGCCGAACTCGGCGTTGTAGAACAGGAGTTGAATGCACCATCTCAAGAACGAAGCATCCCATTGGAGGAATCCCTGTAACACAAGAAACCGGTTTTTTGAGAAAAACCCGGTTTCTACAGCTCACTCCAGAGAAGCGTCACAGGCTCGCACGGTATCCTCCAGCCAGGGTGCCGGCTCTCCCCGTTTGGCGACGGCCGCCAGCATATCCTCTATCGCCTCGTGGCATTCGCCATAGCCAACCACCCCCGGCTCCACAGCGACCTCGTCGTCCAGGAAATCGAGGGCGATGTCGTACCGTGGATTCTCCACGACGTAATCCTCCAGGAAATCCGCAGCAGAGCGCCTGACTGGCAGGACACTGAACGTCTGCGCCCAGCGTGCTTGCTGCTCTGGCTCGGTGAACCACTTCAGAAACAGCCATGCGGCCAACTGCTCCTCCGGCGTGGATCGAAGCAGCGAGAAAGCCGGGCCTTGAACGTACACCTTGGGACGAGGCAAGGTTGTCGGCAGATGGGAAATCGACCATGTGAAGCCCGCGCCTTCGGCTACTTCTCTACGGTAGCGAGGCAGGTCGGAGGTGCTACCGATGGTAAAAAGCACCCTGCCTGCACCAAAGTCAGCCCGGGCACCGAACCGCTCCGTCTTTAAAACGGCACACTCCCTACTCAATAGATCTTGA
>Ga0307430_1003032_pt1 | contig 10723 bp, 7 predicted proteins | sample SalMarWE160130MG_FD_202159 | JGI IMG/M metagenome (GOLD analysis project Ga0307430, IMG submission 202159) | Salt marsh sediment microbial communities from the Plum Island Ecosystem LTER, Massachusetts, United States - WE1603-130 | ecosystem: Environmental > Aquatic > Marine > Intertidal zone >... | reverse complement strand
AACGGGCGCATTCCGGTTCCTCGCTGGAGTTGCCCGTTGTCGGGCTGCTCCCTTGCCGTCTCACTCCAGTCGGACTATAATGACGCCCATCCAGACCCGTTCGCTCGCATTGAACGGCCAGTATTTGTACAGCTCACGACTCGTTTGGCTCTCGATCTTGGAATAGTTGCCATGCCCTGTTGGGGCACACTCAATGATGAAAATGCTTCCCCCTCCCCCGCGCGCGTACTCGCGCACCCCCTCCCGCCGGGGGAGGGGGGTATCGGGTCCCTCCCCCCTGGTGGGGGAGGTTAGGTGGGGAGCGTGCCGTTTATTTTCGGAATAGGCCCATGCGCACACTCCAACAGTGTCTGCTGGATACTGATCCGGTCCGGCTGCGGGCCATCGCCCGTTTCTGGGACGTGGAACCGACCGCTAGCCGTCGGCGGGCCATCGCCATCCAGTTGGCCGAGGCGATGGCCGCGCCGGAGACCGTCGCCGCTGCCTGGGACGCGCTCCCCGGCGACCAGCGCCAGGCGCTGGAGGCGTTGCTCGCCGCCGGCGGGCAGATGCCGCTGCGTGTCTTTGTCCGCCAGTGGGGGGAGATACGCGCCATGGGGCCTGGCCGTGCGGAACGGGAGCGACCCTGGCGGGAACCCATCTCTCCGGTCGAAGGGCTGTGGTACCGGGGCTTTATCTCCCGCGCCTTTGAACAGGGGCCGGAGGGAACTTACGAGGCCGTTTTCGTCCCCCCGGAATTGAGAGCGCATCCGGTGACTGCTCCTGCGCCACCCGTCGCCATCGCCCCCGCGCCAGCGCCAGAGCCTGTCGTCGCGTCCTCGGCGGGCGATGCGCTCCTCGACGATGCCTGCACGCTGTTGGCGTACCTCCAGAACGAACAAGTGCGGCCACAGCCTGATGACGGCTGGCCCGCCCGCCACCAATCCCGCCTCCTCCCTCGCCTGTGCGATCCCGATCCGGCGCGGCTGGACCTCCTGCGCCATCTGGTGCGCAGCCTGGGATGGTTGCGCGTGACCGATTCAGACCATCTGCGCCCCGACCCCGGCCCCGTGACCGCCTGGCTCCGATCCTCTATTGACCAACAGCGCCGCGCACTCGCTGGGGCCTGGCGGGACGATCCGACCTGGAATGACCTTTTTCACGTGCCGGGCTTGGTCCCCGAGGACACCGGGGCCTGGTGCAACGATCCGCTCGTGGCGCGCAAAGCCGTCTTGCGTCACCTCGAAGCGTGCGAGGCGGGCACTTGGTATGCGCTCGATGCCTTTGCCAGCGCCATCAAGCAGGTCGATCCCGACTTTCAGCGGCCCGACGGCGACTATACCACCTGGTACATCCGAGACTCGGCCAGCGGGGCGTATCTCTCCGGCTTTGAGAGTTGGGATGGTGTCGAAGGTGCCCTCATCCGATATTTGATCACAGGGCCGCTGGCCTGGCTGGGCCTCGTCGACCTCGGGGCAGCCGCCCCTGGCGCGCCTGCCGCTGTTTTCCGCCTGACGTTGAGCGGCGCGGTGTTCCTCGACTTGATCGCTCCACCTCCTGAGCCGGAGCTTGCGCCGCTGATCCTGCACCGCGATTTCACCGCGCTCGTGCCTCCGGCCAGGCGCTACGACCGCTTCCAGTTGGCCCGCGTCGCCGAGTGGGTATCATCCCCCCTCGCAGGGGGAACGGAGGGAGGTGAACCGCTCTTCACCTATCGCCTCACGCCTACCTCACTGGAGCGCGCGCGACGGCAGGGTATCTCCGTGGCGCGCGTGCTCGAGTTCTTGGGTCGCGCGACCGACACCCCCGTTCCACGCTCTGTCGAGGCGGCTTTGACGCGCTGGGACGCTCGCGGAGCCGAGGCCAGCCTGGAGCGGGTGGTGATGTTGCGTCTCTCCAGTGAGGAGTTGATGGCCCAGGTGACGTCCTCTCCATCCACTCGCCGCCTGATCGGCGAGCAGGTCGGGCCGATGGCCGCTTTGGTACGTGAAAAGGACTGGCCGCGCCTCGTCGCGGCGCTGGGCGAGATGGGCCTGGTCCCCGACGTCGTTGATTTGGAGGATGCGCTGCCAGAGTAGTAGTGGTGGGCAGCGGCACTCGCCTCTCTGGGATTTTTGTGATAGAATGCACGCTGAGGTACCTCGATGACGATGCAGAGTAAAGTGACGGTGGCTTTTCAGTCTCGTTTCGAGCGCCGGCCGGAGGCCGTGGTTCGCGCTCCTGGGCGGGCCAACCTGCTGGGCGGTCATACCGACTACAACGATGGCTACGTCCTGCCGGTGGCTTTGGACCGGGCCGCCTGGATTGCAGCCGCCCCGACCGATGGACCTGAGGTGCGCCTGCACGCGCTCGACCTGGACAAGAGCGCTGCGTTCTCCCTGGAGCATATTCCCCCCGCCGATGGCGAATGGGCCGACTACCCGCGCGGCGTCGCCTGGGCGCTGCAGGATGACGGCCTGGAGTTGGCGGGAATGGAGGCCGTGCTGACCTCCAGCGTGCCGGTGGGATCGGGGCTGTCTTCCTCGGCGGCAATAGAGGTGGCCTTTGCCTACACCTGGCAGGTGCTCTCCGGTTTCGAACTCGACCGACCCAGGTTAGCTCTGCTCTGCCAGAAAGCGGAGAACGCCTACGTGGGTGTCAACTGTGGTATCCTGGATCAGATGGCGAGTGCCTTGGGTGCGGAGGGGTACGCGCGGCTGCTGGACTGCCGCACGCTGGAGTCGGAGCTCGTGCCGCTGCCGAAGGACGTCGCCATCGTCGTGGCAGATACCAAAGTGCGACGGCAACTGGCGTCCTCCGAGTACAACGTGCGCCGCGCTCAGTGCGAGGAAGCGGTCAGGATTCTGGGTGCGTATCTGCCCGACATCCGCGCCCTGCGCGACGTGAGTTCGGAGGAACTGGAGCGGTTCAAGGCCCATCTGCCGGAGGTCGTCTACCGGCGCGCTCGCCACATCGTCACCGATAATGAGCGGGTGCTTCAGGCGGCGGAGGCGTTGCGCCACGGGGACGTGGTCACCGTGGGGGCGTTGATGCGGGCCTGCCACGTCAGCCTGCGCGATGACTACGAGGTGAGTTCGCCGGAGTTGGACGTGCTGGCCGAGGCGGCATGGGAGGTGGAGGGTTGTTACGGCGCGCGGCTCACCGGCGCGGGGTTCGGCGGATGCACCGTCGCCCTCGTCGCCGCAGATGGTGTGCCCGACTTTGAGACCCGCGTCGCGGCGGCTTACGCGGCGGCCTTTGACCGCCAGCCGGATATCTACGCCTGTCGCTCGGCGAACGGTGTGGAGCGAATGCTGTAGCGCGGCCCTCTTGCGCGCTAAACGTTGATCACCACGGCCACCACGACGGGATGACGCCTGGTCTCCCGGTAGAAGAAGCGGGAGAGCGCCAGCTCTACCTTTTCCTCAATCTCACCGGAATCTGCCCCGGACGCCTCTGACACCGTCGAGCGGATGACGTCCTGCGCACTCGCCAGCAGTTCGTCTGCCTCGGGGGTGAAGACGAACCCGCGGGTGTCGATTCGTGGCTGGCCCACGAGTTGGTCGCTGCTGCGGGAGTAGGACATGACGGCCGCCACAAAGCCGCTTTGGCCTAACGTCTCTCGCTCGCGCATCACCGTCGGCCCGATCTCGCCCACCTGTATGCCATCCACAAAGACGTAGCCGCCGGGCACGCGCTCCCTAACCTCCAATCGATTTTCACCAAAGGTCAGCACGTAGCCATTTTCGACCACGGTGACGTTTTCGGGCGGGACGCCTACCTGGCGCGCGGTCTTGCTATGTTGTTGGAGGTGGCGCAGCTCACCGTGGATCGGAACGAAGAAGCGCGGCTTGAGGATGTTGATCAGCAGCTTTTGCTCCTCCTGGCTGGCGTGGCCGGAGACGTGCACCGGCGCTACCGGATCGTAATACACGTCGGCGCCCGCCTGGAAGAGACGGTTGATGACCTCGTGAATCACCTCTTCGTTGCCGGGGATGGTGTGCGACGAGAGTACCACCGTATCCCCTTCCTGGATGCGCAGGGAGGAGTGACGCCCGAAAGCCAGGCGGCCCAGGACGGCCATCGGCTCACCCTGCGCGCCGGTTGCCATAATGACGCTCTGGCGTGGGGGCAGCTTTTGGATCTCTTCCAGGTTGACGAGCATGCCACTTGGGATATCAAGGTAGCCCAGCTCGGCGGCCATCTTGGTGTTTTCGACCATGCTTCTGCCGGCGATGGCGATCTTGCGGTCGTGCCGGGCGGCCACCTCCACCACTTGCTGGATGCGCGAGATGAGCGAGGCAAAGGTCGCTACGATCAGTCGCCCGGGCGCCTCGCGCATGATCTGGTGAAATGCGTCGTTCAGCACAGCTTCCGACGGCGTGTTGCCGGGTTGGTCGGCGTTCGTGCTGTCGGATAGCAGCGCCAGCACGCCGCGGCCGCTGAACTCGGCCAGCTTGGCATAGTCGGTGGGCCAGCCGTCGACCGGCGTGTGGTCGAATTTAAAGTCGCCGCTGTGCACGATCAACCCCGCCGGCGTCGTGATACCCAACCCCACCGTATCGGGGATGGAGTGGCAGACGTGGTAGGGCTCTATGGTAAAGGGGCCGATTTTGATGGTCTCACCGGGGGCGAAGGTGTGCAACGTTGCCCGGTCCAGCAGGTGATTGCGCTTTAACTTGACCTCGATCAGGCCGCGCGTCAGCCGCGTGGCGTAAACGGGCACGTCGAATTCCTCCAAGAAGTGGGGTAGGGCGCCGATGTGGTCCTCGTGCCCGTGGGTGATGATGACTGCCCGCACGATGTCTTTTTTATCGCGCAGGTAGCTCCAGTCGGGGATGATATAGTCGATTCCCAGCATGTCGGACTCGGGGAACATAATACCTGCATCCACGACGAGTATGTTACGGCCATACTCGATGCTCATCATATTCTTGCCAACTTCCCCCAGTCCACCGAGGGGAACAATGCGCAGGTTTTCAGCCATACGAATGTACTCCAATCAAAATGTAGATCACCCTATTCAGGCCGCTCTTCGTCTACAGCTCCGTTGTCGTTGTTCTCCCCTTCTGCATCTGCGGCTGCGGTCTCCTCCGCTGCCCGTTCCCGATGGGGTATCAGCAGGTGTTTCACGGCCTTGTTGCATATGACGGCGGTGAGTGACAGTGTGACCAAGAACCATAGTATTACAAGGGGATACGTGCTGATGGCAATGATGACGGCAAGCGCCAGCGCCAGTAGAATGCCAAAGCCGGGCCGGTTGATAAAGAGCACGCCCGCATTGCGGAGCGCCAGATGTACCCGCTGATCTGTCTGTTCCAGGAACATCGCCATGGGGTACATTTGATAGACCAGCCACAAAGCTATCAGAAACACGAAGAATAACTGGATCGCCAGGCTCAGGCCGGAGTCGAGACCCAGGGGATTGTTGCCGGGCGCATAGAACCAAACGTTGACGGCCAGGATAGCGAGTACGACGACGTTGACCAGCGCCAGCGCCAACGATTTCCAGAAATATCGCCGGAAACCTTCCCGGTAATCACTCCAGTGGATAGCCAGTTCGTCCGCCACTCGGTTGGCGGCGTTCCACAGCCCTGCCAGCGCCGGCGGAAGCAGGATAAAGGGAAGCAACCCCACCACTGCAAGGATGGCCGCCGGTGTCTGGTAGCCTGCCTCCCATAGCTCAGCCATCAGGTAAGAGAGAGAGGCCGATAGGATAATGGGCAGCACTGTGACGAGGTTCATCAACATCAAGGAGAAAAGATTTTCCCACGTGGCTTTTATCGAGTCCCACAGGACGTGGATGACCTCTCGTACGGTATTCATGTTGTCTCCTCAAGTATCCCCACCGCGCCAGTCCGGCAAGCCGATGCGTGATTTCGATAATCGACTTTCTAATTGTAACTGCATTGTCATTCGAGGGCAAGTTGGGGGGATAGCGTATTCTTCCCTCAGGAAATTCAGGATGCTCCTCAGTGCAAAAGATTTTGTTAAAAGGGGATTGGGGGGAGAAGCTGGTTTTAGCCGCCCTGAGCACGAAAGGTAGGCGCTGGGCGAAGGACTTCTATACGAAGAAGCGTAACGAATCTGTAACCCGCTAGAATTGTCATGGAAATTAGAATCTGTTATAATAAGGGTGCACGCAGGCGCTCTGGAGAGCGCTGGTATGCTTGTTTGCATTTCAACATCTGGATATGGAGCATAATTGATGCGTGATACCAAAATTCTCTATATTGAGGATAACCCCGGTAACCGAATGCTCGTGAGGCGCATTCTGGAGGCAGAGGGATACGCCGTCAGGGAGGCGACAGATGGTCCTTCCGGGCTAGAAGTGGCTGTTCAGGAGCGGTTCGACTTGATCTTGCTGGACATCAATCTGCCCGAGATAGATGGCTACGACTTGGCCAAGCGCATGCGCGATATGCCCAACTTGGAAGGCGTGCCCATTTTGGCCGTGACGGCCAACGTGATGCAGGGCGATAAGGAGCGGACGCTGGAAGCAGGATGTGATGGATTTATCCCCAAGCCTATTGATGTCGACAAATTGCCGGAGCAGATTCGCACGGCGCTGGAGAGAGGACGCGTGTCGTAGAGATTGCTATGAGCGTGCAACCGAAGGATGCCACAATTCTCGTCGTTGAGGATAATTTTCAGAACTTTGTGCTCATCACACGCTTATTGGCTTATCTGGGTGTGAAAAAATGTGAGTGGAAGGCCTCCGGCTGGCAGGTGCTAGAGTTCGCCGAGTCGCTCCCCAACGTCGATCTGATCTTGATGGATATTTTCTTACCCGAGGAGGATGGGTATCAGATTCTGGAGAGGTTGCGTGCTCACCCGCGTTTCAAAGACACGCTTATTGTGGCTGTGACTGCCGATGCCTCTATGGAGAACATGGAGCGCGCTCGTGAGGCCGGTTTCGATGGATTCATCGGCAAGCCACTCAATCCAGACCGCTTCCCTAACCAAATTCGTAGTGTTCTGCGAGGAGAGGCCATCTGGGAACCGGGGTAACCGAATAGACTGTACAGGGGTAGGTACATAGCCATGTTGGCGTCAGGCTCGATGGGGCAGTCCCCACTCCCGACCACTGGTATGCGCGGAGGGCTGGGCAGGACGCTGTTGACCGCTTTCCTGATCCTGGCAATCGTGCCGCTGAGTGCAATCAGTTGGTATGCTACTGTGCGTGAGCGGCAAGATGTTCAACGTGAAGTCACTGCCAAGTTATCTGCTGTGGAGGTGCAGGGGCATCAATGGGTCGAGCGTCGTGTTGCGAGTTTGGCGTTTTTCGCGGCTTTGCCTGCCACTGAAGAGAACGTGAGTGCCCTGGTTGCCCCCCTCGGCGACTCGACCGAACAGGGCGAGATCTCGGTACCCACCACGGCTGAGGCTGCCCGTGACGTGCTTTACCTCCAATTGCAGTCTCTGCTGTTGCAAGACCCCGTCTTTCGTTGCCTGGCTGTGCTGGATAGTGAAGGGGTCGTGTTGGTCTCTGTTGGCCCACAGGGCGTAGAGTCCCTGCTGGAGCAGATGCCCGTGCTTGAGGCCGGACAGAACGTCGTTCTTCAGCCTACCCCATTCGTTCCGAATGCCAAGGCGGGTTTGGTGGCCGTCCAGCGCATCGTCGGCCAGGGTGGTGAGACGGTTGGCCTGCTGGCTGGCTGGCTCGGCCTGGATGACCTGATCGCCGACCTGCAGACGGCCAGCAACTTGGGGGAAACGGGAGAGGTGTATCTCGTAGACGCCAGTGGGATGGCTTGGCCTCAGGAGCGAGAAGTGTCCAGCCCCGGTGTCGATATTGCTCTATCCGGTGGAGATGCAGAGGGGCTGTATGATAACTATGCGGGCATTCCCGTGATCGGCGTTTACCGCTGGATGCCAGAGTTAGGGCTGGTGTTGGTTGTGGAGCAGGGCCAGGACGAGGCCTTTGCCACGGTCGACAGCGTCACCGCCACCGTCGTCGGCGCCTCGCTCGTGGTAGCGCTGGTCACTGCCGTGCTCGCCGCGGTCGTAACCCGGCAGATCACGCAGCCCATCGTGCGGCTGACCAAATCGGCGCTCAACATCGCAGAGGGAGATCTGAACCAGCAGGTGCCGGTCAAGTCGCGGGACGAAATCGGCATTCTGGCCTACGTGTTCAACCGCATGGCGGCGGATTTAAAGTCCCTGTACGAGGACCTGGAGGGGAAGGTCGCCCAACGGACGGCGCTCTTACAGAGCGCTAACTATCAGATTCAGCGACGGGCTATCCAGATGCAGGCTAGCATGGAGGTGGGGCAGGTGGTCACGTCCATCCTCGACCCCGACCAATTGCTGGAACAGGTCGTCCAAGTCGTCAGGAGCAGGTTCGTTTATTCTCACGTCGCAGTGTACACGGCTGACGACGGGGGGCAGCATTTGCGGCTGAGGACTTGTGCCGGCGACGCCGGCCCTCTCCACGAGACGCTAGTCCCTGTCGATTTACCGGGGCCAGTGGGCCAGGCCTTTCGGGAAGGGGAGACGGTGGTGGAAATTTGCCCCGTTCCCATCACGGTCGGTCCTCCGACCTCTTACGTCAGTTCAGAGGTGGCGCTGCCATTGCGCTTGGGGGATCGCACTCTGGGAGTGCTTGACGTCCAGAGCACCGACGAGGAGGGCGTCGATCAGGACGATGTCTCCGTTCTGCAGAACGTCGCCAGCCAGATCACGATTGCCCTGGAGAACGCCCGGGCTTACGCCGTGGAACGGGAGGCGGTCGAGCGATTGAAGGAACTGGATCTATCGAAGCGTCGTTTCCTGGCTAACATGTCCCATGAGTTGCGTACACCTTTGACCAATATCCTGGGCTTTTCCCGCTTGATGCTGAAAGAGATCAGCGGACCCCTGACGGAATTGCAACAAAACGACCTGCAAATCGTTTATCAAGACGGTCAGCACTTGTTGGGTTTGATTAACGACTTGCTGGATATTTCCCACATCGAGGCCGGGCTGATGGAGCTGGATTTTCAGGAAGTGGACTTGGCCCGTTTAATTCAGAGCGTGATGGCGACTGCCAGCGCGCTGGTGCGCGACAAAGATGTGGAACTTTATCAGGAGATCGCCCCCGATACGCCCATGGTGCAGGCCGATGTGGCGCGCATCCGCCAGGTTTTGTTGCGGCTTTTGGCCAACGCAGCCAAGTTCACCGAGCAAGGCTCTATCACCGTGCGAGCCTGGCCAACCGATGGGGAGATCAGGGTCAGCGTGAGCGACACCGGCGTGGGCATCCTGCCGGAGGATCGGGAGCGAATCTTTGAGCGATTTGAACAGGGCACCCTGGAGAATGGTCGTCGGCCAAATGGAGCTGGGTTGGGCCTGGCCCTGAGTAAGGAATTCGTGGAGATGCACGGAGGCCGGGTTTGGGTGGAGAGCGAGGTGGGCAAGGGGTCGACGTTTACGTTCTCGTTGCCTCTGAGCCAGGGAACGAATGGCAAATAGCGAATGAGTGAATGGTGATGAGAGACAGGACCTTTTTGCCGGCTTGCCCACTCGCTATCTGCCAACCGCTGACCGCTACCCGCTACCTACTGATTTGACGGAGATAACCGTATGAGCGAAAATGTGCGCAAGGGACCTGGTGGGCAGAATTCGCGTCCGACCATCGGCCTGCTTGTTGATCTACTTACCTACGAGTACCAAGCTGGCGTGTGGTCCGGAGTAACTGCCGCAGCTCGGGAACGAGGTGTCAACCTGTTTTGCTTCGTGGGCAAGGCGCTGCGCTCACCTTACGGGTTTGAGGCTCAGGGCAACGTGATCTACGACCTGGTGGACGCGGAGAACGTAGACGGTCTGGTGATTCTGTCTGGTGCAATAGGCACTCGTGTTGGCTCTGAAAAGACCAGGGACTTCTGTGAACGCTATCGTCCCCTGCCAATGGTCAGCGTTGGGCTGGCGCTGGAAGGCATTCCGAGTGTGTTGGTGGACAACGAGAAGGGCTTGCGTGATGCGATCAACCACCTCATTGAGGTGCACGGTCACCGACGCATCGCTTTCATCCGCGGGCCGGAAGACCACCAGGAAGCAGAGGTTAGATATCGTACGTACACCCAGACGTTGGCCGAGCACGGCATTTCTTTAGATCCTAGCCTAGTCGCGCCCGGCGACTTCTTGCCCGCCACGGGCGCAGCGGCGATCCGCCTGCTGCTCGACGAGCGAGAGGCGGACTTTGAGGCCGTGGTGGCGGCCAATGACGATATGGCCCTCGCTGCTCTGGAAGCGCTGCAAGCGCGGGGGATAGCCGTGCCTTATGAAGTGGCCGTGGTGGGTTTCGACGACGTGGAGGAGACCAGGATTGTTACACCTCCCCTCACCACGGTGCGGCAGCCGTTGTACGAGCAGGGGCAGCAGGCGATCGAGATGCTGTTGGCGCTGCTGGCGGACGAGGAAGTGCCCAAGCAGGTCACTCTCCCCACAGAGTTGGTGAGCCGCCAATCGTGCGGGTGTTTGTCCCAGGCGGTGGTGGAGGCCGCAGATGGGCTCCAGGCCGCGGTGGGCCCAGCGAAGGCGAACCGAGAGAAGCTCGAGGCCGCGTTGACTGCGCAACGAGAGGAGATACTGGACGGAATGATGCAGGCGCTGGGAGGGCCAGGGGAAAGCCCGGGCTCCGCGTGGGCGGAGCAACTGCTGGATGGCTTTGCCGCCGAGTTGGCAGGAGCTTCAGCGGGCGTTTTCTTGGCTGCCCTGAATGAGGTCCTGAGCCAGGTGGCCGCGGCCGCCGGTGACATCGTCACTGTGCAGAATGTGGTATCGA
>Ga0307430_1003024_pt1 | contig 10761 bp, 7 predicted proteins | sample SalMarWE160130MG_FD_202159 | JGI IMG/M metagenome (GOLD analysis project Ga0307430, IMG submission 202159) | Salt marsh sediment microbial communities from the Plum Island Ecosystem LTER, Massachusetts, United States - WE1603-130 | ecosystem: Environmental > Aquatic > Marine > Intertidal zone >... | reverse complement strand
CAGCGGCACGAAGCGCAACAAATTTGAGGACGGCCTTTTGCTGCCACCTATGCTTCTTTACCACGAGGATAAGCCCATCAGGCACACCTGGCAGCTTTTCTTCGACAATACCAGATTCGGTGAAATCCTGTTGACGGATATTAAGGCAGCCTATCAAAACATGCTTATGGGGGAGAGGGAGGTCTTAAGAACCATTGATAAGTATGGACTGAATGCCTTTCACGGTGCCATGCGCTATATACTTGATGCTACCGAGGAGTCCATGCGGCTGTCATTATCCAGAATACCAGACGGAGACTATGAGGCAGTCCAGATGACGGATTGTGACGCCGTGGATGACCACGAGGAGTACCCCATCTACTTCAAGATAAAAGTCAGAGGGGATAGAGCTGAGCTTGATTTCTCGGGGACTCACCGGCAGGCGCGGACATCCATAAATGCCAGCTGTCTGGATACCAAATGCGCCGTGATGGTTGGTATGAAGTACTGTCTGGACCCTGAGTCGCCGGTAACCTCGGCGGCTATGAGACCTTTTGATATTGTCCTGCCCGCGGGAACCATGCTCAGGGCGCTGCCTCCCGAGGGTGCTATATGCATGTATTTTGAATCAACCGAAGGTGTTCTGACGGCAACGCTTCAAGCTCTGGCTCCGGCTCTGGGGGAAGATGCCATTGCCGGGTGCTACGGTTCCCTCAATATGCACACCAGCAACGGGGTCTTTCCTGATGGTAAGCCCTGGGTTACTATAGGGCAGGTCGGAGGGGAACACGGGCCTCTGGGTGCCACCAAGGTTGGGGATGGCGTCAACGGCACCGCTTCTTATCTCGGCAATAGCTTCGACCCGTCTACAGAGTCGATAGAACTTGATACCCCGGTTATTTTATTGAGAAAAGAGAACGTCATTGATACGGCGGGAGCGGGCAAGTATCGAGGTGGGCTGGCGAGAGTCACCGACTTCCTTTTGCCCACTGAGTGCGAGTCCTACTCAATGCCCCTGCATTACAAGATACCCACCGGTTTTGGAGTGTATAGCGGGAAAGCGGGACAAACCGGCGGTGTCTGGACATGGCTGCCGAAGGATTATGACATAGCCAGAGAGAAAAAGATTATGCCGCTGGGCCCGGAATCATATAAGAATAGCAAGGTAATGGCAGGGGTGATTAACCCGGAGACGCACCTTCCTGACCGCGAGAATGGAGAGTATTATTATATATTGAGGTCTTTAGACTATAAGAACAACTACCAGAACGTCCCCGGTAGTATATGGAGATATTTAACAAATTGTGCTGGCGGCTGGGGTGACCCCTTAGACAGGGATGTTGAAGCAGTCAAAAGGGATGTCCGTAATGAGTATGTCAGCATTGAGGGTGCTAAAAGAGACTATGGGGTGGTCGTGAAGGGCGACCCACATTGTGACCCTGAAAATCTCGAAGTTGATATGGAAGCCACCGGGAAACTGCGGGAGGAACTCAGGAAGACCCCACCGGCCCAAGGAGTCGATTACTTAGAAAGGCGGAAAGGCTCCGAAGGCTACCAGGGCTAGCGACCTGCTGTGATTATGCTAAATCATTTTCATTGGCTATTTTTTATTACTCCCCTTATCAGGGTATATAAACGACCAGTATTATATGCCTCCTTCCACTTGTTTTTGTCGGATATTTTAATCACTCTTCTTTTGAGAGTCAATGCCTGTTTATATGCCTCCTTCAACCCAGGCGTTAAAGCGCAGTCCGGAAGCCGCGTCATACTCTCTTTCAAAGGCTTCGGGGTATTGCTTCCTCCATTCTTCCATCTGAGCCATGCTGACCCTTTCAACCTCAACCAGGTAGCCGCTGGTAGCCATGCCGGTAGCATTTTTAGAGGATATTCCAATTGGGGATATGAGGTTAATGGCGCCGCCTCTGTCGAGCTTTCCTGGAATTATTGAGTCAACCCTGGCTCCATGGTCCATGTATGCCACCCCGGGTATCAGTCTCTCAGTCACATAGGCACCACCGAGGACAGTACCTCTCTCGTTGCATATCTTCACTATATCTCCACTCTTTATGCCCCTCTCGGCAGCGGTTGCCGTGTTAAGCCAAAGGGGCTCGTACATGTATCCGTCCGTACCCTTTACTTTACCTGTCGAGATTTCCCTTGTCCATGATATATCATCACACTGGGCATGCACTCGCCACCTCCCGTGGTTGGATATCATAAGCAGCGGGTACTTCCTGGCTCTATTACTGGAAATCCTCTCATCATGCGTCGGGCCCTTTTCGATCCATTTTGGTAGCGGCGGCCTCTCCTTATCATCGGGGAAGTGCTTGGCCAGTCTCTCGGAGTAAAACTCCAGCTTACCGGACGGCGTACCCAGAGGATTGTTTTCAGGGTCCTCATAGAACTGTCTCAAGCCAGCCGGGTCTTTTTCCCAGTCCGGGGCGGTTGGATAAACGTAGTACTGTTTTTCCTGAAAGTCTTCCCAGCTTATAACCTCTGACAATCCCAGACCATCATAAACATATTTAATCAAGTCCTCTATAGTCCGCCCCTCCGTAATCTCCTCATACTTACCCAGCTTCTTGGCTACCTCCAGGACTATCTCGTAGTCGCTCTTGGACTCGCCTATGGGTTTGATGGCCTGCTTCTGGAGCAACACGTTTTCAAGCTGTACGCCCTGCATTGTGTTCGGCATGATATCGTCTACCTCAAAATGGGTATTGGCTGGCAGTACGATATCAGCAGATAGACAATCGTTCTCAAGCCATGGGTGCTGGACGACAATGCATTCTATCTTCGGGCTTCTAAGTTCTTCTATCACCTTATTTCCATGATTCCAGCAGGTAGGCCGACAGGGTGTATCGGACCATATCATATGTATTTCAGAGCCACCCTCTTCTTTAGGTGCCGGAAACGTGTATTTCACGAACTGGTCTTCCACCTGCTCCATGGCTCCGCTCTTACCATACCAGGAAAGGGGCGGATTAAGGAGAGCATCATGCATGAGAACCTTGGGGAAATGCTGCTTCTGGCTGGCACGGGCGTGGGCGGCCAGGGTCCGCATTATTGGGTCAGCATACACAGCATCGGTGGCGGTCATTTGCATGTTTAAACGTACATTTTTCGGCTTCTTAGCCCTGGGCATCGCCGGCGCTACCCAATATGGGTCGCACTGGTGAACCCCCGGTTTTCCCAGCCCCTGCATTGCCAGCAGTATAACCTCCAGCCGGCCGGGCTCATGAGAATACGGGCCCCTGATGTAGGAACCTCCGTAACCATGGGCAATCGTCGTCGTCTTGGCGGCAAACTCTCGCGCCAGAGCTTTGATAGTCCATTCCGGGACACCGCACTTCGGGGAAGCCCACTCAGGCGTCTTGGCAATACCGTCTTCTTTGCCCACAACATAGTCCTCTAACTTGTCACAGCCAACGGTGTGAGTAGCCACATAATCCTTGTTGTAGGTACCTTCCTTTATCCAGGTGTATATTATCGCCAGTTGCAGCGCGGCATCCGTGTTGGGTAGCACTGGTATCCACTTGTCAGCATGAACTGCCGCCCCGTAGTTCAGGTCAGGGCAGATATATACCTGTTCAATGCCGACATCTCGCCAGAAATAGCATAGACGACTGGGAAACTGCCCGCAAAATCCCCATGGTGATGTTTCCGGGTCAAACCCCCAGCACAGGACCAGCTCACTGTTCTCTGAAACGTCCTTTACGACATTACCTGCCGGTGCCATCATCCCCTGAAATCCGGTTCCCCACACATGCATTGCCCCCCAGTACCACCCCTCCCAGCTATCCGCATTTCTAATTTGTTGCGTGTAGCCCCCCATCTTGCTGAGAAGAACCGATGCCGGACCATGAGAAGGATGCACCAGCTTAGATTCCCCGTGCCCTTCGGTCTGGGTAAGAATCCCCAACGGCCCGTATTTTGCTTGCACCCTCTTTATCTCGCTGGCTACTATCTCAGCAGCCTCATCCCAGGAGATTCTCTTGTATTTGCTTATTCCCCGGTTCTGCGGGTTTCTCTCGCCGTTGGGGTGCCAGTCAACCCTCTTCAGGGGGTATTTAATCCTGTTGGGGGAATAAGCCCGCTTTTTATATGCCAGTGAGAAGGGGGCAGGCAGCGATTTCATAAGGGGTTCCAGGGTCTTGCCATTTCTCTGAATCTTCCAGGGGTTGAGCTCCTTCTTATTATATTTCCAGTCGTAGCGGAATGGTCTAATCCTGACTATTTTGCCATCTTTAACGTCAACGGCGCATTCGCCGCCGCCACCGAGTAAGCCGCCGAGGGCAAGCGCTTTTATAACTGTTTTATCTGGCTTTACGGAGACTTTCCTGTCGGCTTGTACAGCCTGACCGGTTTTTTTTGTTTTACCTTCTTCGTCTGACATTTCGTTCACTTCCCTTCAAGATGTTGTGGATATGGTTGAGCTTCGTTTGGTTAAATCAGTCAGTCAACTGTTACAGTCAGTCAACTGTTATATGTGGTATAGCAACACCGCTGTACATAGAATTGACCGTATACTCGTAGCTGGTGCTTTTCATTATATCTCTTTTCTGCGGGGGGGGCAAGTTGTGTCAAGCGGGGAATTGCGTTAAAAAGTCTGATAGACTTCAGTTTACCTTCGACTGCCAGCGGGCACTCCGCTTATTGAGCGACTCTTGGTACTCCATGGTGATTCTATGCACAAATCAATAAAGACGAAGTCGCTGCTTATTCGGTAATCCCTGAGCCGAGACCGGCTGAGGACTTCGTGCGCTTCCGGGATGGTGTAGCTGGCTAGAATAGCCTTGGGCCAGTTTTCCCGGTGCCGCTTGTTCATGAACCTGGAAATAAACCAGATGATAGCTCGCCACACCGGGTTCTGGTAAACCCTCTTATTATCCCTGATGATGGCGTGTCCGGTCTGTCTGGTTACCCTGGCTACCTCATCAAATACAGCCACCGGTTTAAGCCAGTGGTGCAATGAAGCGTAACTAATCACCAGGTCAAAGGAGTTATCAGCAAAGGGGAGAGTCGCGGCTGTAGATACTAAAAAGTTTATCTTGTTTTCAACTCTATAGCGCCTGGCATTCTCCCTGGCTTTTCTAATCATGTTCTCCGATATATCAAGGGCAACAATATCAAAATGGCAGTCTTTTAATTTCGCCAGTTCAATAGCCAGCAAACCGGAGCCTGTGCCAATATCCAATACCCGGCCGCTTTTTATCCCCCTTCTCAGAATCTTCCTGACGAAGTATTTATATTCGGGCATGATGTAATATCTGGCGCCCTTATCATATTGAATAACGGCATCCATGTCAGCGATTGGCTCTTCAGGAAGGGGTATTCTGTTGCCCATATTGATGTTTTTACAACCCTCCCCCCGTATCCCACCTCTATGTTATCTTTTCCCACCCGACCACCCTCGTATCACCCATGGCTTAGCCCGTAAACAATCCCCCACTTATTCGGAGGTGGGAGGTACAAAATTCAGGGATAAGCCGTAGATGATGCGAGGGCGGCTTGGGTGGGAATAGATAAAATACTCTTCGCCTCTCTTTAATCTATTTACATCCCTTTCAGGGAGGTGTAAATCCCGCCGGTGCCGCCGTAGAGCATCAGCCCGTGCTTTTCGTAGAGAGGCAGGGCAGCCTCGTAAAGGTGAAGCATCCTTTCGACATCTGTCGGTGCCCTATCCTCGTAGGCGGAATTTATCATAGGCGTAAACGGTACGATAGAAACCACTACTCCCATGGAAGCGGCCATTTCCACGCCCTTGAGCATAGTTTCGTCATCCTCACCAAGGCCGGCAATGGCCATGGTGTAGACCTCGTTGTGGCCAAACACATCAAGGCATTTCTCCCATACCCTCTTGTAATCGTCTATCGTGTTCTTACCCTTCATGGGCATGATGTCTTCTCTGAGGCTCTCATCAAAGCACTCAACATTGCACAGGGCGGTAGTGGCGCCGGCGGCTTTACCCTCGCGGAGAAGAGACTCAAGCATGGCATAATCGGTCAGAGGTTCAAAATTGAGTGTCATGGTAACGTCAGCCTTCTTATTTATGAGCTTGGCTGCCTCGACCAGGTCCTCCAGCCCCTTGCCCCGGGTAAGCTTGGTGCCGGTGCTGAGGGTGACATGCTTTATCATGCCCTCTTTATAAGCAGCTTCAGCGACCTCAGCAACCTGCGCGGGAGTCTTGTCCATGTAGCCGGCCCACCAGCTTTCTATAGCGCAGAACTTGCATCCCTTGCCTATCTGCTGGTAGCCGCACCTTTGATTCAGGACGGAGCGCAGGTGGTCGGGCTCGCCGATGACGGCGACATCAGACATAGGGATGCCGTCACTGGTGGAGGTGTCATAGTACCTGGGGTGGGGCATCATGATAATATCCGTGAATTTCTCGTTGTTCTCCCAGATTTCGTACTTGCCCGAGTCGGCCTTGACCATGTGGAACGGGGATTTTTCGGCAAACTTGCCGTTAATGATAAGAACAGTGGTAAATAAGCCTGTTACCGGAGTCTCCAGCAGGAAGACAAACCTTCCTCTCTTTATGGCCGGGGCGTTCCACTCTCTTTCCAGTTCGTCATGCAGTTGTGGTGGGACTAATACGCCGTTCGCCTGGAGCTCGATTTTTATTCTGCCCAGGACACCTATTTCATCCGTATAAGTTAAAATCGGTGCATTTGACATAATATTTTCCCCCTTTTAATTAAATTTAAGTCTACCTCTCCGGGTTAATCTGCGGGACAGGCATATACCTCTCTAAGATTCATATCACATGATATCCTCCTCTGCTTTTACCTCGTAATCTCTCTAGGCACCAAATCTGGCTACGTCCTTAATGGCACTGAAGCCGCCACCCCGGACACAGCCAGCCTGGCAGGCACACAGGTCGAGCCCGTGTTTCTCATATATCGCCACCGCCTTCGAGTAGAGTGAAATCATCCTGTCAGCGCCCGGTGGCTCCATATCCTCATAGACAGCACCTTTTGCCGGACTGTGCGGTACCAGGAAGGTCATTACCCCGTGAGAAGCCGCCATGTCCACACCCCTCAGGATTGAGTCGTCATCTTCACCAACGCCAACTACAGCCACGGTAAATACCTCATTTTCCCCGAAGACGTCAAGGCATTTCTCCCAGGTTTTAATATACGTGGCTACAGGAATCCTGCCCTTCACCGGCATCACCTCCTGGCGAAGGCTCTCATCAAAGCACTCAATGTTGCAGGAAACGGTGGTGACGCCCGCCTGTTTTGCCTCCTTAAGTAGAGAATCAAGAAGGGAGTAATCAACGATTGGTTCAAATTCAAGCATGATAGGTACTTTTACCCCTGCCTGTATCAGCCTTGCTGTCTCGACTAAATCCTCCAGTCCCTTCCCCCTGGTATCGAGGGTGGCTGTGGTCAGGGATATGTGCTTGACCACCCCTTCTCTAACTCCAGCCACAACGGTATCGGCGATTTCAGATGAGGCTTTCTCGATGCTGGCATCCCACCAGTGCTGGACGGCACAGAACCGGCACGGCTTGCCTATCTGGTGGTAGTAGCATATCTGGTTCACCACCGAGCGTAGATGACCCGGCCCCACGATAACAGCCAGCTTGTAACTGGGAATGCCGCTGCTGGTAACGCTGTTATAGAAGCTCGGGCGGGGTAGCAGGGTAACATCTGTGTATTTCTCATCGCCTGCCCAGACTTCAAACCTGCCCGAATCTGTCTTGACCATATGAAGTGGTGATAGGTCTCCCCGTTTCCCGTTGACGATGAAAGCCGGTATCAATTCCCCATTATCTTCCGGCGACTGGAGGCATAAGACCATGCGCCCTGTTCTTATGGCGGGGGCGTTATACCTTGTTTCCAGTTCGCCGATTAGCTCCGGGGGGATTTGCACACCCCTTGCCTGGAGCTCAGCTTTCTTTCTGACGGCCGAGTCTAGAGTGTTCATAGTCAGCTTATTAAGTAGTCCGGTCCTTTGCCTCATTTTTCTTAAATTTGGGATAGAAAAACGGTAAGCAGTATGGCGGCTGAGATTACCAGCCGGAATATTGACAGGGAAGTGAAGGCTCTAAGCCCCGTATTCCTGTTAAAAGTATCTTTAATGAGCCTTAGTCCGCTAACCAGAGCATAAAGGCCGGCAGCTATCACCAAAGCGAGGTAAAGAGCACTCAAGGGAGCTATGAAGAAAAGCCCCGCGCTTAGCAGCAGTGTAAGGAGAGTAAAGATGACACCAATTTTTACGGCGGCCTGCGGCGATGGCGTAAAGAAAAGAGCCGGGGTTACCCTTGTCCTCGGCTCACTACTGCTGGAGATTACGTGCAGGGGATAATAGACCATAATATGAGCCGTCTGCCAGAAAACGCCGAGGAGGTAAAGGTACCAGGGGAGCCAGCTGCTGAGCAGGGTTCCCGGGGAGAAGGCTGCCCAGCCCCCCAGATAAATCAGACCCACAATAGGTGGCAGTGAGAGATAGCCGACCCGGTCCCGAAGGTAGGTTGAATAGAGGGCACCGAGAATAACCGCCAGAAGAAGGATAAGGAAAGTCGGGGGATTGAACCAGAACCAGGCCATTGAGAGGCTGGCGGCAAGTGCCACTATCACCATAAGCAGGGCTTCGTTTGGCTGGACCCGGCCGCTGGGGATAGGGCGGTCTTGCCAGATAAACCTGTCGCGCTCGCGGTCCACATAGTCGTTGAAGACGTTAATGGCGCATCCCGCCAGGGCTACGGTGCCAAAACCAATGAGGCACTGTGACAGTGATGGGTAGCCTTTTAATGCCAGTACGGCGGCGCTGGCCGCGTTTACGGGGGTCAGAATAAAAAAAATGGGACGGGTTAAAGCCAGGAAGCCCGATAGCCTTTCCCTTAAGCTGTGTTTCTGCGCCAGTTCTTGCCTGGAGCCGGTACCTGCCAGTATACCTGGCGTGCCGTTAATTGGTGCTCTTGCTCTGATGAGGTCCATTCTCAAAATCTGTAGCTGATGCCATACCCGCCCCTGGGGTAGTCCCAGGTTATCGCTCCCTGGTCACAGATAATGCGACAGGTTCCGCATTCAAGGCAGCCTTCCCAGGCAAAAACCACAGTATTATCCTCATTAATCGTATAATTCTCTACCGGACATACATAAGTACACAACCTATGTGGGCACTTACGACATATCTCCTGGTCTACCTGTATGTGGGGGTCTTTATCAACATGGAATAGATTCAGGGCTAACTTGTCATCGATGTTCATACGAACGCTATTCCTCCCTTCATACACTTCCAGAGGAACCTGACAAGCGGACATGTTCTGGAGAATGCCCGTACTAACCCTTTTTGACGGCGGGTGACGGGGTTATCGCTGGCGTAATAATCGCGCAGATTTGAGCGGAATCTTTTGAGCATATTAAATTCCTGATGGCGCTTGGGTAGCTCATTCACGGTAAAATAGTCAACTGCCATCTGGGTTATGGCGTCAAAGTAGCCGTCAAAAAACTCGGGGTTTTTCTCAGCAAATCGGTTCAGTTTCCGGTATCTTTTCAGGTCCTTCATGACGAAACTGCCATTCAATAGCTTCTGGTAATGGGACAGGCCTTTCTCTGTGAAGTCGCCTTTCTTTTTGGCTTCTATCACCGCCTTGGCTGCCGCCTCTCCGGAAGCCATGGCAAAGTTGGTTCCCTCATAGTGTATCGAGGCATTGAGGAAGCGGGCGGCATCACCGGCTACCAGCAGCCCACCGGTATAGTATTTGGGAGTAAAGTCATAGCCGCCGTCAGGAGCCAGGTGTGCCTGGTACTCTATGGTCTTGCCGTCTTTAATATAATTCCTGACAAAGGGGTGTTCCTTGAAACGTTCTAATAACTCCGGCGCTTTCTGCTGGCTCGCCAGAAGGGGTTCGACACTCAGCCAGGTGACCACGGAGAGGGTCTCCAGATTGGTGTAGATATTACCCCCGCCCCAGATGCCCTTGGTGGCATCCCCGGCCATGTATTTCAGCTCGATGCCTTCATTGCCACTGAGATTAAAGCGTTCTTCAATTACTTCCCGGGGTAGCTCCATGACCTCTTTCATGCCCAGAGATACCTGGCGTGGCTTGAACTCCTTCCTCAAGCCGGCTTTCTCAGCCAGGAGGGAATTGACACCATCAGCCACTATAATGACATCGGCATAAACATCGCCTTCTTCTCCCCTGGCTTTCACACCGACAACCTTGTTACCCTCCCATAATAGGTCATCAACTACCGTGTCGGTGATTAGCATTGCCCCGACATCCTGCGCCTTCTGGGCATACCAGCTGTCAAATTTTGACCTATATACGGTGAAACTGTTATTGTATGGCGGTTGGTTATGCTCCTCGCTCTCCACCCCGATAGATACAGCGTTCTTCTCCGAAAGCAGGAATATCTTCAAGCCTTTAATGTGGCGCTCTATGGGTGCTTCCTCCCAGAAATTGGGTATCAGCCGGTTCAGAATGGGGGTGTAAATGATGCCGCCGAATACATTCTTGGCTCCGGGGTATGCCCCGCGCTCTATCAATAGGACTTCCGCGCCGGCCTTAGCCAGAACATAAGCGGCCGTGGTTCCGGCGGGACCGGCCCCAACAACAATAACATCAAATTTCTCGGTATTTTCCACTTTATCTTCCAACGAGTTTCTTTATCTTAATATTACTTTGCCGGCACTGGATAGGGTATATAAGGCCAGCCAAAACCGGAACCGAGATTTCTTACTTCTTGCGTATTTTCCCCTCTTGCCCAAGGGGGACCGTGCCGATATCTCCTTCGTAACTCTGAAGCCTGACTGCCCCTTTGGGCA
>Ga0307430_1003015_pt1 | contig 10782 bp, 9 predicted proteins | sample SalMarWE160130MG_FD_202159 | JGI IMG/M metagenome (GOLD analysis project Ga0307430, IMG submission 202159) | Salt marsh sediment microbial communities from the Plum Island Ecosystem LTER, Massachusetts, United States - WE1603-130 | ecosystem: Environmental > Aquatic > Marine > Intertidal zone >... | reverse complement strand
GCGGGCTTCGCGCACGGGCGCTGCGCGGGCTTCGCGCACGGGCGCTGCGCGGGCTTCGCGCACGGGCACTGCGCGGGCTTCGCGCACGGGCGCTGCGCAGCAACGCGCGCGATGGCTGATGAGCGGGCCGCCTACCTCGTCGCCGCGGCCGCCTGGAGTGCGGTGATCGCGACGGCGTTCACGATGTCGGCGGCGTCGCAGCCGCGGCTCAGGTCGTTGGCCGGCTTGCCGGACCCCTGCAGCAGCGGGCCGATCGCGTCGGCGCCGGCGAGGCGCTCGGTCAGCTTGTAGGCGATGTTACCCGCGTTCAGGTCGGGGAAAACGAGCACGTTGGCGTCGCCTTGGATGGGGCTGTCCGACGCCTTGCGCTTCGCCACGCCGGGCACGAGGGCCGCGTCGGCCTGGAGCTCGCCGTCGAAGACGAAATCGACGTTGCGCTTCTTGAGGATCTCGACGGCGTCGGTGACCTTCTCGATCGTCTCGTCCTTCGCGCTCCCCTTGGTCGAGAAGCTCAGCAGCGCCACCTTCGGCTCGGCGCCGATGAGCGCGCGGCACGAGCCGGCCGCCGCCATGGCGATGTCGGCGAGCTGCTCGGCATCCGGGTTCGGCACGACGCCGCAGTCCGAGTAGATCAGCGCGCCGTTGGCGCCGAAGCTCGAGTCGGGCACGACCATCAGGAAGCAGCTCGAGAGCGTCTCGATCCCAGGTGCGGTCTTGAGGATATGGAGCGTGGCGCGCAGCATCTTGGGCGTCGGCGCGATGCTGCCCCCGACGAAGCCGTCGGCGATGCCCTTGCGCACGCACATGGCGGCGAAAAACACGTGGTCGGCCATCGTCTCGCGCGCCTCGTCGAGCGTGATCCCTTTGTGCTTGCGCAGCTCGTGGTACTCGCCGACGAAATCGTCGGCGTGCTTCGGGTCGTCGGGTCGGATGAAGGTGGCGTGCTCGAGGTGCGCCAGGTTGGTCGCCTTACCCAGGATCTCGTGGCGGTCGCCGATCAGGACGACCTTGGCGATCCCGTCCGACAGAATGCTGTCGGCCGCCTCGAGCACGCGGTCGTCGTACGTTTCCGGCAAGACGATCGTCTTGCCGAGCCGCTTGGCCTTCGCACGGATCTCGTCGAGAATGCTCATCGTTCTCCCTCGTTCGGGTGCGGCAGACGTGTCCCCTCATCGGAGACATCGTAGCGGCGGTCGGGCATGGGGTCAATGGCGGAGACGGCATGTCGGTTGCGGCGACGCAGCCGGGACGCCGGTCCCGGCTGCGCCACCAGGGTGAAAGAACGGCAGGCTAGTGCGCTTGCACTGCAGGTTCGTCGCGAGACGCATCCTGCTCATTGGCCGCCGGCTGATCGACCGCTGGTTCGTCGTCCGACGGCTCTTCGTCCGACGGCTTGTCGTCCGACGGCTTGTCGTCCGACGGCTGATCGGCCGCTGGCTCATCGGCCGCTGGCCCGTTGCTCGAAGGCTGATCGGCGGTCGGTGCGTCGGCCGGCCGGTCTCGGCGGGGTTCGTACGGCCCGCGCCGGAGCCGGTCGCCCCAGTCGCCCTCGAGCCATCGTTCGCGGCGGTGCAGCTTGATTTGGGCTTCGCGCAGCGACACCCTGGCCTGAACCAGGCGTTCCATCGCGAGCTTCAGCCCCATCTCAGCCACCTTCACCTTGAGCTCGGCGACCTCGATCTCGAGCCGCGAGTTCTCCTTGACGAGGCCCTCGAACTCCGGCCGCAGGTCGGCACGCGCGTCGGCGCCGGACGCCTCACGCGCTTGGTCCCAGATCTCGCGCAAGCGGCTCGTGTTCTCGTCGAGCACGCGGCGCGACTCGGCGATCTGTTCCTGCGCCGCGCGCAGCTCCTTCTCGTAGGCCTGCTCGATGTCCTTGAGCTCGTGTCCGGGGGGATGGAAGGGCTGGCGGCCACCTGTTCCTTCGGGCGGGGGACCTTCCCTGCCGGGCATCACCATGGCAAGAGCCCCCGCGCCAAGACTCACCAACAGCGCCACAGCTCCGACGATCATGATCCGTTTCATCGCTCGTCCACCTCGCTCTTCGTCAACCGGCCGGGCCGCTTGGCCTCAGCCGAAGATGTACGACTCGTCGCTCTCGCCGTTCCCGTCAAAGGACGGCGCTTCCTCGATCACCTCGTCGACCTTGTCCATCTCTTCCCAGAAGTGCTGCTCGACGGTGAGCAGGTCCGGATCGGGCAGCGTCTCGGCCACCGGGTAGTACTGGGCGAACTCCTCCCAATCCCATTCCGGCTCGTCAATGCCAGCTACTACCATCCGCGGCTTCGTCTGCGCGCCGGGGCGCAGCGTAACGACGGCGATCAGCACCGCAATTGCCACCACCGCTCCGGCCGACGCGGCCACAGCAAGACGCCGCGGCCGTAGCAACGCGACAAGGCGATCGAGCCACAGCGCCAGCCGGCCATACGCGCGAGGCTGCTCGGCCTCGATGGTGGCCTCGAGCCGCGTCGAGAACGCGGCCCACTCGAAATCGCTCGGCTGCTCGACGGTGCTTGTGTGCGCCGCGGCCAGGATCGCTTCAGTCCGGCGCACCTCGGCGTGCAGCGCGTCGCCGTCGGCGCAGAGCTCGACGAGCTCGCCGCGCTCGGCGTCCGTCAGCTCGCCCGTGCTCATCCGCTGTATCAGTTGATCGAATCGCTTCCTATTCATCGGTCTCACATTCCCATCTCTGCCCAATACCCCGCGAGGGACTTACGCACCTTGCGCACCGCCTGGAACAGCGTCGCCTTGACCGCCCCGAGGGTGGTCTGCTGGATCGCGGCGATCTGCTTGAGCGGCAGGTCCTCGAAGTGCCGCAGCACGAACACCTGCTGCTGCTTCGTCGGCAGCGCCATCACCGCGTCGCGGATCCGGCCTTGGATCTCGCGCGACGACGCGAGCCGTTCCGGGTTCGTTACGCCGCTCGCCTCGGGCTCGGGCAGCGGATGCTCGTCGCTCGCCGCGTCCCTCGACACCGTCTTGTGCCGCGTCTTCTTGCGTTTCATGTCGATCGCCCGGTTGATGATCACCCGGTACAGCCACGTGAAGACCGACGCCCGCGCCGACCAGTTCGGCAGCGCCCGGTACAGCTTCAGAAAGGCGTCCTGGCAGACGTCGAGCGCGTCCTCGCGGTTCTGCGTCCACTGGTATGCCAAAGAATAGGCCTTCGCGCGCACGTCGCCGACCAGCGCGTCGAACGCGCCCGTCTCGCCGGCCTGAAAGGCCCGAATCAACTTGAGCTCTTCGTCGCGCGTCAAGGCCCCCAATTCCTACACTCGCTTGAACGCCTCACACCCCCAGAAGTTTACCGCGAGGCGAACAGGGTCAGTCACCTCTTTCCCCCGTGCCTCCCGTGTCCCCCGTGGTTGTATCTTCCCGTTTCCGGGAAAACCGCGGGGGACACGGGGGGCACGGAGCGGAGAGCTATCTTTCTTTGAGGGCGCGGAGCTTGTCGACGAGCTTGTCGTACTGGTAGGCGGCTTTGACGATCTCTTTGGCCAGGGCGAGGCCGGTCTCGGACTCCTCCTTGCCGACCTGGGGGAAGGTGCTCAGGTGGGCGTCGGCCCGGTCGTCGCCGAAGATCTTGAGGATGTTGATCTCCTTGAGCAGCTTGTCGGGCAGGACGATCTCGCGCGCGAGGTCCTTGAGGCGCTCGACGAGCCGCTCGCCGGCGGCGCCTCGGTCGGCGCAGATCAGCTCGAGCGCGCGGCGCGTCATCATCGCCGCGGCCGTGTAGCAGCCGTTGGCGTGGCACTCGAGCGCCTCGTCGAGCGGCGTCATCACGTGCTGGGGCACGCCGTCCTTCTCGAAGTCGACCCGTTGGGCGGGGAACGTGGTGACGCCCTCTTTGCCCTTCGTGATGAAGAAAAGGTGGGCGTCGCAGTTGGGGTTCGGGCACCGGCGCTGGCCGTAGACGTGGCCGCGGTAGAGCAGGTCCTTCATCTCCCCAAAGGACTCGAAGACCGACTCGTGGCCGCAGGAAGGGCAGCGCGCCGCCACGCGCGGCCCATCGACGGGCATCCCGTCGACGCCGCTCACGAGAGGCTCCTCAGCCGCTTTCTTCTTTTTCCTCCTGACCATGTGCCTCCTCGATGCTGCACAGGGAAGTAGCACGTCGGCGGGCCGTGGTCAAGCCGGCTCGGAGCGTCCAAATCGGCGGATAAAGGTTGGCTGTGCTTGCCAGCAGCCGCGGAGCGGCGACAGGCGGTAGCCTGGGCCGTTAGGCCCAGGGACTCTACGGCGCAACACATGGCGATGAGCGCCATCGGCGCGGCAGGGGTCGTATGAGCGGGCTGCTGTCCTGTCCTCGACGAGCATCTGTCGCCCCTACGGGGCTTCCTCCATTGAGGGCGATTCCTCACCTGGGCCTCACGGCCCAGGCTACCGGCTTCCGCGCCTACGGCGCTGCCGGCGGTCGCCCCGTTCCCTGAGGACGCATGCCAGTATCACCTTGTGAGCGAACGACCTCTCGACGAGCGAGACTCCCTATCCGGCGGTTTTTGGGCCGTTGGTCTTACTGTCCCGTGCCGAGCCTCTCTCGGAGCAGCTCCCAGAGGGCGTCGAGGGATTGGGGCATGACCTTGGTGTTGGCGGTGGCGGGCATGAAGTTCGTGTCGCCCGTCCAGCGCGGCACGATGTGGAAGTGGAGGTGATCGAGGATGCCGGCCCCCGCGGCCCGGCCGAGGTTGAGGCCGATGTTGAACCCGTGCGGGTCGAGGGTCTCCTGGAGCAGCGCGATGCAGTCGCGCACGAGCTGCATCAGGGCGACGAGCTCGTCGTCGCTCAGGTCGCTGAGCCCGGCGACGTGGCGCTTCGGCGCGACAAGCAGGTGGCCGTTATTGTACGGGTAGCGGTTGAGGATGGCGACGCAGTCGGGCCGGCGCACGACGACGTGGCGTTCGCGGTCGCGGTCGGTCTCGGGCGGGATGCAGAAGATGCACTCGTCGTCGCCGTCGTCGTGGATGGCCTTGACGTAGTCGAGGCGCCACGGCGCCCAGATCCGCTTGAGTTGTTCGTCACCCTGATCGGTCATTGCCTGGTCTCCCCGGCAGATTGCCGGGACGGGCCGGCCGAGGCGGCACCGAGACCGCCCTTGCGCAACCCTTCCGGGGTCGGATCTTTTTCCTCACACATCTTGGTCTCCGGGTTTGACCCGGAGCTACTCACGGCGCTCCTCTTCGGGACCCCCCTCCGGGGCATCCTGCGGGTGCTCGCTTGGTGTCGAGCGTGCGGGCGGGGTGAGGGCCTGACGTCGGAGCTTCGCCTCAGTTCGTTGGATTTTGGCCTCGATGCGCTCGATGTCTATCCTGTACGGGTCGCGCGTGAGCTTGACCTGCTCGATGCCGTCCTCGAACACCGTTTCATACCGTCGCATCGTGCTGAAGATCTCGACGCCATTCCGGTACTGCCCGAGGGCCGCCTGCAGCTCCCCGGCGAGAACGAGGTAGTCGGCGTAGCCTTCGCGATACGTGCCGTTCTCGGGATGAAGCCCGATGGCGACCTCGTACCAGTCCCGGGCCTTCTTCTTGTAGTAGTCGACCGGTTCGTAGTCGGTCTGGTCGACAAGGTTGAATAGGTCCTGCCGGTTGAGCCGATCGTACATCTCCCGATGCATCTCGCCCATGTTGAAGGCGGTCATTGCGGAGAGCGGGTTGAGCCGGGTCGCCTCCAGGCCGTGCGGCATTCCGCGTGCGAGTTCCCTGAGGGCCTCGTGGTTGAGCAGCCTGTTCTGTCCCACGTACACGTAGTAGTTCAGCAGGGCGGCGTGGAACTCGAAGTTCGACCCGTCCAGCCTGATCGCCCGCTGGTAGGCGGCGACGATCCGCTCCTGGTCCTCCTGCGTCATGCTGCGGGCCGCGCGCGCCGCCCGCATGAGCTCTTTGATCGCCTCGGGATCGAGCGTCTCCTTATGGCCCATGCGGCGCAGCGTCCGATCGACGTCCTGCATCATCGGCCAGTCGAGCATGGAGAGCGCTCTGACAATCGGCTCGCGCTGCTCCGGGGTGATCTGTTCGAGGGCCAACACGTGCTCGATCACCCGCTCCTTGAGCCCGATCGGCCTCGGGACGGTCATGTCGACCTCGCGCCCGCGGTGGTGGGCGATTCGGGCCGCATGCTTGCGGCCGTTGACGAGCAGGATCGCGGCCGCGGCAAGCACCAGGGCGGCGATCGCGACCACCTTCACGGCCGTGGCCAGTCGGCGCGTGCCCGTGTGCTTGAAGACGACAAGCTCGCCCATGCGCCGGAGCTGATACTGACGGACGGCGACCAGGGCGGCGGCGAGCACGAGCATGATGATCAGGTTGGCCGGGACGCGCATGTTGAAGTCGACAAATGAGTGCGCGGCAATCGCCACCGCGCTCGCCATCACGCCGGTGGCGAGCGCCAGGTCGGCGCTCTTCTTCGCGCGGCGCAGGGCGCGCACGCCCCGGTAGGCGAACGATCCCGCCGCCCACAGCATGAGACCGAGGCCGACGAGGCCGTAGTCCGACAGGGTGTGCAGGTAGTCGTTGTGGGTGTAGCGTACGTCGAAGACGAGATCCCGCGGCTGCGCGCGTGTGAACGCCCACCGGTACGTGCCCGGTCCGGTGCCGACAAGCGGGTGGCGCCGCACCACGTCGAGGGTGTGCTTCCACGCCAGGGCGCGGCCGCCGTAGCTCAGGTCGTCGCGATCGAACACGATCGAGAACCGGTGGCGCACGCCGGGGTCGTTCACGATGATGGCCACCACGGTGGCGATGATCACCACGAGCGGCACGAGCCAGGCGAGCAGCTTGATTCGCCTGTTCAGCGTCGCCGCGGCGAGCAGGAAGACGATACCGAGCGAGAGGCTGATCCACCCGCCGCGCGACATTGAGAAGATCATCGCCGTCACCATGGCGAAGCCCGCGGCGCCGGCGATCATCTTGTGGACGAGGCGCGCCTTGCCGATCATGATGTAGGCGAGCACGAGCGGGATGGTCATCTCGAGCAGCCCGGCGAAGTGGTTCGGGCACACATACGTCGCCCCGAGCCGGCCGTGGTACTGCTGTGGCCGCTCGAGCGTGAGCACCAGGTCGCGCGTCTCGAGCCGGAGCATGAGCACCAACCCCACGATCGAGAGCACGAGCGCCGTGCCGACGATCGCGCCGACGACCAGGTGCTGCTGCCGCCGCGTGCGCAACACGTTGACCGCCACGTAGAAGATCGCCGCATATGCCGCGAGCCAGCCGACTTCGCGGATCGCCACCGCCGGCGCCGCGCAGGTGAGTGCCCTCAGGAGCGCGTAGACCAGGAACAGCACGAGCGGGATGTCGATCGGGGTTCTGGCCAGCACGAGGCGCTCGGTGAGCACCATCTTGACGCCCCAGGCGAGCACCATGAGCACGGCGGCGGCCGCGATCGTGTAGTTGAAGTAGTACAGGACCGTGCCGAGCGGTGTCTTCGAGAACGGCGCCAGGTCCTGGTCGGCGCCGCCGAACGCGATCGCCGTCAGCACAAGCACGCCGACCAGGAGTGCCAGGATGATCGTATCGCACACCCGCTCGATCTGTTCCGTCTCCCGGCTGCGCCTGAGCGGCTCGGGGCGAATCGGCTCGGCCTGCTCGGGTGGCTCCTGCCGGAGGCCTTGAGCGGTGTCCGTCATGGGCGGCGACTCGTCAGCCGGGTGTCACGGGATATGAGGGCAGCTCGCGAGTCCAGTGTAGCAAAACGCGGGCCGACGATGGGGAACAACCTGCCTGCGGCAGGCAAGCCTCCTCGCCATGGGCCACACGAAAAACAGGGACAGGCACCTGTTTTTCCATCTGCGGCCATGCTCAATGCGTCCCGCGTCCGCAGAAAAACAGGTGCCTGTCCCTATTTTTCTATTCTCACTGTTTCTAGTAGCCGCGAGGCACGAAGACTGTGTCGTTGGGCAAGACGACGAAGCTGTCGGGCTTGCGTCCGGTCATGATGCGGCGGCAGTTGATTACGTAGACCTTGACGGTGCCGTCGGGCTGCGGCCGCAGCACGCGGACGTCGCCCCGGTCGGCGTACTCGCTGAACCCGCCCGCCTCAACGATCGCCTGGTACAGGGTGATCTGACGGATGTATTGGCGCTTGCCGCGAGATCGTATCTGGCCGTCGATGAAGTAGTACAGCGTCAGGACGGTGACGCTGACCTGCGAGTCGGTGAAATGCCCCGCCTCCATGTAGGCGGTGTCGATGTCGTGTTCGAGCTCGCTCTTGGTCTTGCCGGCCGCCTTGATCTTGCCAACGTAGAGGAGGCTGACGAACCCTTCCTGGTCAACGTGCGCCCCTTCCTTGCTGACCTGGGGGTTCCTTCCGCCGTCGATCTCGAGCACGTCGCCAGGGGCGATGCGGTACGTCTCGACCGGGTCCTCGGTCACCGTCGGTGGGAGTGGGTCCGACTTCACCCCGCCGCAGCCGGCACCGAGCGTGATCACGAGCCCGACAAGGGCAACAACTGGAACCCGCCTACGCATTGCTCCTCACCCTCCAATCCGGCTAGAAGACGCTTTTGGGCACGCGGATGATGTCGTTGGGCAGGATGACGACGTCGTCGGGCGCGCCCCGCATCATCTTGCGCACGTTGATCACGTAGACCTTTGCCTCGCCATCCGCCGTCTGGCGGATCAGGCTCACACGCGACGGGGCGGCGAACTCGGTGAATCCGCCGGCGTCCACGATCGCCCGGTAGATGGTGATCTGACGGACGTACTGCTTCTTGCCGGGTTCGCGGATCTGGCCGTCGACGTAGTAGTACAGGGTGAGCACGGTGACGGTCACCTGCGGGTCCTCGTATTGACCGGACTCACGATACGACCCGTTGATCGCTTCCTCGAGCTCGCTTTTCGTCTTGCCGTCTGCCTTCACCTTGCCGATGTAGAGGAGGTTGATGTCGCCGTTCTCGTCGACGCGGGCCGCATCCTTGCCCAGGTTCTCTTCGGCGCCCCCGTCGATGGCGAGCACGTCGCCGGGGACGATCCGGTACAGGTCGACCGGGTTGCCTTCGACCGCGGGCGGATGGCCGGACTGGACATTGACGCCGCCGGTCGTGGCGCACCCGGCTATGCACAGCGTCAGCGCGGCGGCAAGCAGTCCAACACGCATAACAGTCATCACGGGCACCCTCCTTGCGTCTCCTTCACGTGGCCAGACGCCGATCACGTGGTCTGATCTCGGTCCTCGGACGTCCCGCGTTCTTGCTCGGAGGCCGTCTCGATCTCCTGGTCGGCGGGGGTCTCGTCGTCCGCTGCGGCGCCTTCCTCGTCGGCTTTCTCGCCGGAGGCCTGGAAGTAGTGGTAGACCTGCGAGTAGTAGTAGTAGTCCTCTTTGACGATGTTCAGGTTGTTGATGACGCCGCCGAGGATCTTGCCGCCGACGTTCTCGAGGATCTTCTTGGCGCGGGTCGCCACGGTCTTGGGGTACTTGCGGTACTCGACCACGAGCACGATCCGGTCCACGAGCCCGGCGAGCACCGAGGCGTCGCTCACGCCGATTACGGGCGGCGAATCGAACAGGACGATGTCGTACTTGTCGTGGAGGTGGTCGATGCACTCGCGCATGTTGCGCGAATTGAGCAGGCCCATCGCGTTCGGCGGCAGCTTGCCGCTCGGCAGCACGTACAGGCCCGGCACCTGGGTAGGCACGGCGAGCCGATCGGGATCGATGTTGCGCAGCAGCGCGTCGGTGAGCCCCTCGTGGTTCGAGATACCGAGCAGCTTGTGCACCCGCGGGCGCCGGAAGTCGCTGTCGATCACCAGGACGCGGTTGCCCTCGCGTGCGGCGACGATGCCTAGGTTGACCAAAGTGGTGGTTTTGCCCTCGCCGACGCCACCGCTTGTGATGAGCACGGTGCGCAGCTTCGAGTCCTGCCGGGCAAAATCGATGTTGGTCCAGAGCATCCGGTACGCCTCGTAGGCGGGCGACTTGTGCGTCACCTCGGTCAGCAGCTTGACCCGCTGCGGGATCACGCCCAGGATCGGCATGTTGAGGTTGCGCTCGAGGTCGTCGATCGTCTTGATGCTTGTGTCGAGGTACTCGATGAAGTAAGCCAGCCCGGTGCCGACCGTGAGGCCGACGAGCACGCCGATCAGCACGTTCATGAGCCGCCGTGGTCTCGACGGGCCCGAGGGCGGCACGGCCAACTCGGTGACAATGACGCGCGATGAGGGGATGCTGCGCCTCACGTCCTCCATGATCTTCTTGGCCAGGAGCTGATCGATGATGTTCCTCCGGCTGTAGATCTGCTGCAGTCGGCGTTCGTACTCGGTTCGGTCCCGCTCTTTCTCGAACACGTCCTTCTCGATCTGCGAGATCTTCGTGTCGAGCTCCCGCTTCTCGCTGCCGAGCGACTTGAGCTCGATGTGCAACGAGTGCAGCACGCCCTCGATCTCGTTGTCGATGCTGTTCTTGAGGCTGTTGATCACCACCTTCAGCCGCTTGATCTCCTCGTTCTGCTCGCCGAGCTTGCTGCGCCCCTGGCTGAGCTGAATCTCCTGTTGTTTCTGCAATTGGCGGACGTCGTAGAGCGACTGGCTGCCCTGGAGCATGGCCGTCATCAAGTCGCGCCGCTTCTCGTCGAGCGGGTCAAGCTGCACGAGCAGCGCCGCGATTTCGGCGTCGACCTCGGCTTCCCGCTGCTGGAGCGCCTTGAGCGTCTCCGGGTCGTTCTTCGCGGCGATGATGTCAGGGTCGAGCTGTTGTGCCTCGGCCTTGAGCTCCTCGATCTTGGCGCGCATCGGCTTGAGCACGCCGTCGAGCCTGGCGTCCATCTGCGTTCTGAGCTCGTCGATCGAG
>Ga0307430_1003010_pt1 | contig 10786 bp, 13 predicted proteins | sample SalMarWE160130MG_FD_202159 | JGI IMG/M metagenome (GOLD analysis project Ga0307430, IMG submission 202159) | Salt marsh sediment microbial communities from the Plum Island Ecosystem LTER, Massachusetts, United States - WE1603-130 | ecosystem: Environmental > Aquatic > Marine > Intertidal zone >... | reverse complement strand
CCATCGGCCTCTTCTCCAGGCAAGAGGCGGAGATCGCCCGGCTGACGCAAGAGATCAACCAGGCTCCCACGGCCGCGGAGAAAGCGTCTTGGGCTCAAGAACTGAGGGAAGCGGTGAATGTGCTACTGGCCTGCGAGGACTACGACGAGGGAACCGTGGATTGTCGCCTGTGCCACAACTTTTCGGAGTTACGCCGGAAGACAGCGACGCTGGTCCTCAAGGCCGGGCGACTGGATAACCGCTGGCGACAGACGTAAAGGAGGAACGCACTATGTCGGAACAACGTGTGCCAAGTGCCCTTCAGACCACCAACCTGGCCGACATCCTGGAGCGGGTGCTCGACAAGGGCATCGTCATTGCCGGGGACATCACCATCTCCCTGGCGAATGTGGAGCTACTAAACATCAAGCTGCGGCTGCTGGTAGCCTCAGTGGACAAGGCCATAGAGATGGGCATCAACTGGTGGGAGAGCGATCCCTACCTCTCCTCCCAAGCCGGGCAACTGGAGGAGAAGAACCGTCTCCTCCGAGAGCGGCTGGATCGGATGGAGGCTAGACTGGAGGCGACAACATGATGAGAGCAAACGCGGAAACGAAAAACCTCGGCCCTCCACGGATGGCCGACGCTGACGCTCAGGTGGAGGTGATCTGCGCCTTCTGCGGCGGCATGGGCAAGGACCCCTTCGGCATTATGTCGCCTCTGGCCACCTGCCAGGTCTGCAGCGGGACGGGACGCCACCCCCTGCGGCAACCCACGGCCCCCTGCCCCTTCTGTCAGGGCACTGGCGTACATCCTGGCTCCCGCAACACCTGCACCACCTGTGGTGGTGTCGGTACAGTGGAGATCCCTGAGGATGCGGTGGCCTGCCCCTGCTGCGGCGGGACTGGGCAGGCTGCAGACGACGTTGACTACATCTGGCCGGACAGTCCCCTGTCCTGTGGTTGTTGCAGGGGCAAAGGTGTCATCTCGGCCGAGCGAGCCAAGAAAGTTGCCACCCGAAAAGAGGCGCCCGCCTGGAAGAAGGCGTGGCCATGGTTCGAGGAAGCTTAACCTGGAGCACTAATGGGATATACCCATTACTGGCGCTGGCGGAGCGCCAAAGGAGGAAGCTTGTGTCTTGGGAAAGAAGGGTCATGGCCCAGTTCGAAGCTGAAGTACGTCGGGCAGAGGCTAAGGCAGCCCGATTGAGGCCCCGGCAGTCCACTCAAGAAACAGCCGATGAAAAGGACTTGCATCTAGCTAAACAACAGCGTCGGCTGGAGGAAGAGAAAAGCCGGTTGGAGGAGGAAGCGAGGAATCTGGAAAAGACGGCCATTCTCAAGAAAGCCAGTCTTCAGCGCCAGATCGAATGGTGTGGGCGCCAGATTACGGCTATAAAACGACAGCGAAAGGAGAATAGAGGCTTCGCCGCAACTTTGGAATACTGAACCGACCAATGTTCATCGGGCATCAGGTAGGAGAAGAGTATGAGGAAAGAAACTGCGAACGTCACAAAGGCCCAACCGACTGAAGAACAAGATTTACTCCTGCGGGTCGCCGAGGCTCTGTCCAAGGACGTAGGCCGGGGATTGGTCCGTCTGGATCCCCAAGATCTGGAGCGGTTGGGAGTCGAGATCGGCGACATAGCGGAAATCGCCGGGAAGCGGGCCACCGTGGCCCGGGCCATGCCCGCATATGCTGCCCAACGTGGCCAGGATCTGATCCAGATGGATGGCATCCTGCGGGCTAACGCCGGTGCTGGCCTGGACGAGCGGGTGACGGTGCGTCGGGTCGAAGCCCAGCCGGCTCGCGTGGTGGTGCTCAGTCCCATCGAGGGTCTGCGGACCGCACCGGCAGCGGATCAGGTCCGCTACCTGGCACGCCTCTTGGACGGTATTCCCGTAATCGCCGACGACCAGGTACGCGTGGATCTCTTTGGCACCCGCGCCCAGACCTTCACCGTAGCCAAGACCACCCCTGCTGGCCCCGTGGTCATTGGCCCATCAACGACCATCCGCCTCACCGGCGAAGGGACTACACGAGAACGGGGCGCCATCACTTACGAGGACATCGGCGGGCTGCACCGGGAGATCCACCGCATTCGAGAGATGATTGAGCTCCCCCTGCGCTACCCCGAGGTCTTCGAGCGACTGGGCATTGACCCACCCAAAGGGGTGCTCCTCCACGGATCGCCTGGCTGTGGCAAGACCCTAATCGCTCGAGCAGTAGCCCATGAGACCAGCGCCCACTTTCTCCACGTCAACGGCCCGGAAGTGATCGACAAATGGTACGGCGCCTCGGAAAAACATCTAAGAGGCCTCTTTGAAGAGGCTGGCCGCCATGCCCCGGCTATCATCTTCATTGATGAGATTGACGCTATTGCCCCCAAGCGAGAGGAGATGAGCGGCGATCGCCAGGTGGAACGCCGTGTGGTCGCCCAGCTTCTGGCCCTGATGGACGGGCTGACGTCCCGGGGCAATGTGATCGTTGTGGCTGCAACAAATATCCCCAACACCCTGGACCCGGCCCTGCGCCGTCCTGGTCGCTTCGACCGCGAGATCGCCATCGGGGTTCCAGACAAGGATAGCCGCCGGGAGGTCCTGGAGATCCACAGCCGGGGCATGCCTCTCGCGGACGATGTAGACCTGGAGAAACTTGCAGCGATTACCCATGGTTTTGTCGGAGCGGATCTGGCCGCCCTCTGCCGCGAGGCGGCCATGAATGCCCTCCGTCGCTTGATGCCCGACATCGACTTCGTCCAGGCCCACATTCCCTATGAGAAACTCATGTCCCTGGAGGTGACGTCCTCCGACTTCCTGAGCGCTCTAGCCGAGGTGGAGCCTTCGGCCATCCGGGAAGTCTTCACCGAGGTGCCCGATGTAGGCTGGGCGGACGTGGGTGGGCTGGAGGAGGTTAAACGGCTGCTCATCGAGGCGGTGGAGTGGCCACTCAAATATGGTGCGCTGTTCGACCAAGCCAAGACCACTCCTCCCAAGGGCATCCTCCTGTATGGTCAGCCTGGCACGGGCAAGACCCTGATAGCCAAGGCCGTGGCCCATGAAAGCGAGGTCAACTTTATAAGCGTCAAAGGACCAGAGCTATTATCTAAATATGTCGGCGAGAGCGAGCGGGGGGTACGAGAGGTATTTAGAAAGGCAAAACAGGCCTCTCCTTGTATCGTGTTCTTCGATGAGCTGGATTCCCTCGCTCCCCGGCGAGATGCTGGCGGCGGAGATTCCCATGTTGCCGAGCGGGTAGTCAGCCAGTTCCTTGCTGAGATGGATGGCATTGAAGAACTGAAAGGGGTAATGGTATTGGCAGCCACCAACCGCCTGGACATCGTGGACCGGGCCCTCTTGCGTCCCGGTCGTTTTGAAGTGTTGGTGGAGCTCCCCATGCCTAACCAAGAGGCCCGACTGACTATCTTTCAGGTGCACACCCGCGGCAAGCCATTGGCCCCAGACGTAGACTTGGCGGAGATGGCCGAATGCACCGAGGGTCTGGTGGGTGCCGACATCGAGGGTCTCTGCCGCCAGGCGGCCATGCTGGCCATCCGCGAGTTCCTGGAGGAACAAGGCGGACACGGAGACACGGGGACGCGGGGACGCGGAGACGATCTGCTTGAGATCGGCAGACGGCACTTTGACAAGGCATTGGCAACCAGACAGAGGGAGGAATAACAATGGCTGCGACGTACGTCTACGCTATTATCCCCAGAGGCAACCAGGTGACCTTTAATGTGGCCGGAGTGGACAAGAACCACAACGAAGTCTTCGCTATTCCTCATCGCGACCTTGCTGCTGTAGTCAGCTTTAGTTCCATGATGGATTATCGGGGGCTGAAGCGGGATGAAGCAGTTCGCTATTTGGTGTCCCACCAGCGTGTTGTTGAGGAGGTGATGCAAGAATTTCCTATCCTTCCGGTGGAGTTCGGTACCATCTTACCCGATAGGACCTGGGTGCATCGCCTCCTGGTTCAGGGAGAAGTCCTATTTGGCAAGATGCTAGAGCAGTTCGCCGGTCGGGTGCAGATGGAGGTGGTGGTCCTCTGGAACCTCCAGGAGGTTTTCCAGGAGATTGGCCGAGAAGAATCCATTGCTCATCTAAAAGCCCAAGTGGCGATTCGGTCTTGTGAAGAAACGGTGGCTGAACGGGTCACAATCGGCCAGATGGTCCAAGCCTCCCTGGAGCGTCGCCGTGCCGCCCTGCAAGACCGTCTGCTCTCATCGTTTCGGGACTTGGCTCTGGACCTGGTAGTCAACCCTTTGATGGATGACAGCATGGTGACTAACGCGGCCTTGCTGGTGGACGAGGCGGGCCGCAATGTGCTAGACCGGCGGCTGGAGGAGCTAGACGAAGAGTTCGGGGGGCGGCTCCATTTCCGCTGCGTGGGCCCCCTGCCACCCTATAGCTTTGCTACGGTGAAGGTGAAGGTGCCCTCCTTCAAGGCCGTGGGCGAGGCCCGGCGCCGGTTAGGCCTGGGAGAGACCGCCACCTTGGATGAGATCAAGCGAACCTACCGTCGGCTGGCCGGCCAGCTGCACCCCGATCATAACCCTGAGGACCCGGAGGCCGGGGCCCGCATGGCTGAACTGAGCCAGGCCTACGAGCTCCTCGCCGCCTACGCTGAAAGCCGGGCGCTAGAGGCAGAGAACACGGGGCAAGCAGTCTGCCGTTTTGACCGGCAGACGGTGGAGCGGACGTTGCTGATTGCAATCCGACGGCAGGAGGTGGCAGGATAGATGGTCGGGCAAGTACCGTCCTTTCTGGGCAATGAAAGCCTGAAGCTCCTGCTCTTTGGCGGCAAGGGGGGCGTGGGCAAGACCACCACCGCAGCAGCAGCAGCCCTCTGCTGGGCTGGCCGAGCACCGGAGCGAAAGATCCTCGTCGTCTCCACCGATCCGGCCCACTCCCTCGCCGACAGCTTCGAGCAGCCCATTGGGGATGAGATCAGGGCCATCGCAGGGGTGCCCAACCTCTTCGCCCTGGAGATGGACGCGGGCCGGCGGCTGGAGGATTTCAAGCGACAGCACGGAGAGGTGCTCAAGACCATTGCCGATCGCGGCACCTATTTCGACCAGGAGGACATCGCCGCTTTCTTCGACCTCTCTCTGCCGGGTCTGGACGAATTGATGGCCGTCATAGAGGTGGCCGACATCGTCAGAGAGGGACAGTACGATCTGGTCATCCTGGACACGGCTCCCACAGGGCATACCCTGCGGCTCTTGGCTCTGCCGCAACTGATGGAGGAGTGGATCCGCGTCCTGGACCTGATGTTGGAGAAGCACCGCTACATGGCCTCGGTTATTACCCGCCGCCGCTACCGCCCCGACGAAACGGACGCCTTTCTGGAGCACATGTCGGCCGACCTGGGCCGCCTGCGCGCCCTCCTGGGCAATGCCAACGTTACCGAATTCGTGCCGGTCACCATCCCAGAGGCAATGAGCATCGAGGAGACAGCCAGGCTGCTGGAGGGCTTGGAGAGTAGTTATCGTCTCCGCGTACGAACCGTGGTCGTCAATCGGGTGGTCACCCAAAGGGAATGCCCGTACTGCCAAGCGCGGCGTAAAGGACAGGAACGACACCTGGAGGAAATCAAGGGCCGCTTCTCGGCCTGGAACCTGGTGCTGGTGCCGCTCCTACCCCAGGAGGTGCGGGGGCAGGAGGCCCTGGAGAGGTACACCCAGGCCATGTTGGATCATGAACCGTCGCCCTTACCCCCACACTCCCATCTCCCCTTCCCCTCTCCTAACCTTGGGAAAGGAGGCGGGAGGGTGAGGGAAGAGCTTGCCCTGGGGCAGCAGCAACTCATCCTCTTCGGCGGCAAAGGCGGGGTGGGCAAGACCACCGTCGCTGCGGCCACGGCCATCCATCTGGCGGGAGGGAATGAGGGGAAAAAGATCCTGCTCTTCTCCACCGATCCGGCCCACTCCCTATCGGACAGTTTGGACCAGGAGATTGGCAACCAGATCACACCTGTCGCCGGCGCGGAGGGGCTCTTCGCCTTGGAGATGGAGGCCACGGAGCTGTTGGAGGAACTGAAGCAAGAGTACTTAGCCGAGATAGATGAGGTCTTTGACGCTTTACTCGGTGGCTCCTTCGACGCCCCGTTCGACCGGCCAGTCATGCAGGAACTTATGTCCCTGACTCCGCCGGGCCTGGATGAGTTGATGGCCCTGATGAAGATCATGGACTTCATGGAGGAAGAGGAGTTCGACTGCTACATCCTGGACCTGGCTCCCACGGGGCACGCTCTGCGCTTCCTGGAGATGCCAGGCATGGTGCGGCAATGGTTCACCACCTTCTTCAGGCTACTCTTGAAGTATCAGGGGGTGGTACGGCTGACCCAGGTGGCCGCGTTGCTGCGGGATAGATCGAAGCAACTGCGGCGGGTGGAACAACTGTTGCCCAATGCTGAGCGCTGCCAGTTCATTGCCGTGAGCATCCCCGAGGCCATGGCCGTCTTGGAGATGGGCCGTTTCCTGCATCGCCTGGCCGAACTCTCCATTGCCTGTCGGTGGGTCGTGGTCAACATGGTAGTGCCTTCAACCGAATGTGCCTTTTGCGCCACGATGCGGGATGAGCAGCAGCAGCACCTGGAGGAGTTAGGTGCTCTCGCCCCTGGTCTGATCCAGGTACCTCTCTTCCCCCACGAGATCAGAGGCATGGCGGGGTTGGACAAGATAGCCAGGGCGATCTACGGAGATGACAATGAGTGAAAAGACGAGCAGGCTGATGATCGAACTCAAAGATAGGATGATCGAGGCCTCTGATGGTCAGATAACCAAGATCATCAGAGAGGCCAGAGACGAGGCCCTTGCCGAAGCGAAGGCGATCATCAAAGACATGATGGTTCGATCTACTCTGGAGCGCGCCCTGGGCAAGTTGGAAGGCGTCGGCAGGAGCGCCGTCCCTGCAACCTTGAGCAGAGGAGCAGAGGAGCAAGGGAGCAAGGGAGCAGGGGAGCTCAGGGAATGCTCTGCTACATCTCCGCCCCTCGGCTCCCCATCGCGGAGTGAGGAGCAAATTCAGCAGGAGATCGAGGCCGTCAGGAGAAAGATCGCTGAGAACGAGAGGCTCCTGAGCCAGGTCAAGGCATCCTCCGTTAAGGCTGAGGAAGAGCAAGAGCCTCCAGCCGAGAAAGAAGCGGGTGCCCCGATAGATGGTGGAGAAGAGGACTACGGCTACTACGTCTACGGCATCGTGGGGAGCGATGGCAGCCAATCCATCGAGGGATTGCCGAAGGAAGGAATTGACCCAACCCATCCAGTCTACGCTCTGCAACCATCAGCCATCAGCCATCAGCCATCAGATATCAACGCCATTGTGAGCAAAGTATCGCTACAGGAGTTCGGCCAGGAGCAGCTAGAGGCCCATCTCAATGACATCAAATGGGTGGAGGCCAAGGTGCTGGCCCACCAGCGCACCCTGGAGGCGATGCTGGCCAGCCGTACTCTCGTCCCCATGAGGTTCTGCACCATCTATCAGAGTGAGAGCCGAGTGCAGGAGATACTGGCCCAGCACTACGATGATTTTGTGGAGGCATTGGCGACGCTGGAGGGCAAGCACGAGTGGGGGGTCAAGGTTTACTGTGACGGCGAGACCCTGGCCCAGAAGGTAGCAGAGATCAGCGATAGGGTCAAAGAGCTCAAGGCAGAGATGGAGCAGAAGTCAAGTGGGGCGGCGTACTTCTTGAAAAACAAGATAGACGAGACTATCGCTGAGGAAGTGGAGCGCATCAGTGACGAGTACGCTCAACGCAGTCACGATCGTCTGTCGAGCCATGCCGAAGAGGCCATCATCAACGCCTTGCAGAGCAAGAAGCTCACGGGCCAGAAAGAAGCGATGGTCCTCAACGGGGCTTACCTGGTAGCCAAGGAGCAACTGGCAGCCTTTCGGGCCGAATTGGAAAGTCTGGCAGAGGAGCACAGCGACCTGGGATTCATCTACGAGATGACGGGCCCCTGGCCCCCTTATAACTTTGTGTCCATTGGCTTTGAGGAGGGCGCTGCCCATGAGTGATCTGGTAGCTAAAGAGAAAGAGGTCGCCCTGCTGGACCTTCTGGACCGCATCCTCACCAAAGGGGTCATCCTGTGGGGCGACATTACCATCTCCGTGGCTGACGTGGACCTGATCTACGTGGGCCTGAAGGTGCTCCTGAGTTCGGTGGAGACAGCCGAGCGGATGCGGAGGGCAGCGGCTCAACCCACGCGGAAGGTGGAACGTGAATCATGATGTATCTCTATGCCATTACCGACCGACCTGAGACACCCATGCCCACCGAGTCCGGCCTGGAGGGTGCGTCTCTCTCCAGCCTGGCCTACCGGGGCATTGCCGCTGTAGTTAGCCCTCTTATCACGACGACGGCCGAGGCGCCGACGACGGAGGCCAACCTATGGCAGCATGAGGCGGTCGTGGAGGCCCTGATGACGGACCGCACCGTCCTGCCCGTGCGTTTCGACACCGTGCTCGCCGACAAAGCTGCCGCCCAGGCCGTCCTGGCAGCGCACTATAACGACTTTGTGACCGGCCTGAAGCGGGTCCGCGGCCGGGTGGAGCTAGGGCTGCGGGTATTGTGGGGTGATGACTTGCAGATAGCAGATAACAGCCAGCAACCATCAACTACCGGCTATCCATCAGGTATGAGTGGCCGTGCCTACCTGATGGCTCGCCTGGAGGAGGAGCGCCAGTGTCGGGCCTGGCGACAGAAGGCAGAGGCCTTGGCCGCAGAGATCCACCCACCCCTGGCCCGACTGTCGGCGGAGAGCACCCGCCAGGTGCTGCTCACCCCCCGCTTGCTGCTGACAGCGGCTTACCTGGTAGAACGTGATCACGTAGTGGCCTTCCGGCAGGGAGTGGAAGCCCTCAGCGCTGCCTACCCGACGCTGCGCTTCCTCTGCACCGGCCCCTGGCCCCCCTACAATTTTGTGACGGCAGGTACGTTGACAACGGAAGAAGAGGAGAGGAAAGATGATGCCCGTGTCCGATAGGGAGAAGCTGTTGTGCGATCCGGGCGACCTGGAGGATTTTGCCGCCGAGCTGGAGCAGGCTGAAAAAAGTACCCTGCCCCGGCGGGTCAACGCCGATCCCGAAGGTGTGGAGCGTGGGTTGGCCAAGCTGGTCCTGACCCTGATCGAGCTTTTGCGCCAGCTCCTGGAGCGTCAAGCCGTCCGCCGCATCGAGTCCGGTTCCCTGAGCGACGAAGAGATCGAACGGCTGGGTGAAACCTTTTTGAAGCTGGACGCCCGCATGGAGGAACTCAAGCAAGTCTTCGGCCTGGAAGACGAGGAGCTGAACCTCAACCTGGGCCCCCTGGGCGACCTGATGTGAGAGCCCGTGCACGAAATAACGGTTTCTTGCGTGGTCGACTTTGAGAACTAGTCTCCCGTCCTGCCTGAGTTGAAACCGTAATCCTTATCCTCTCCTGTCTCCCAACTAGATTCCTCAGTGATCCCCCTCGTCCAGCAGATCGCGGCTGTGGCCCTGGAGCCAGGAGAAAAACATTTCATTCTTGAAGTCTCTTTGGCCGCATTGCCGCTTCACCGCGTCGATGCATATGCGTTCTTGGTTGCGGTGGAAAGGCGGATCATGCGAAGCGACCGCTCATGAAAAACATCAGGGGGCAACTGGCCGATCTTACTATATCTTACCACAGATAACCCAAAGTCAGAGGATTCCGAGCGGATCATCGATGAGATCGAAACGGGACTAAAACCTACCGGTGGCCGCTTCGAGCGGATCGTCGATCGCCGCCACGCCATCGAACGGGCGATCGATCTCGCCCACAATGAGGACGTCGTCCTCCTTGCCGGCAAGGGGCATGAGCCGTACCAGATCATCGGGCACGAGTTCGTCCCGCACAATGATGCGCGAAAGCGCCGGTGAAAACCGGCATGGTGGTGGTGGTGAAAGTCCACTACGTAGTAAGGCGTAGCGAGCCGCTACGGTCCCTCGGGGGATGTAGTAGCCGAAGAGGGACTTACTACACCCCCCGAGTCATGCGTCGGCTACCTGTAAGGGAGCGGCGAAGCGTTGGCGCGGGGCTGCGTAGGCGAGGTATTGAGCTCCGAAATCACCCTTTTGGTGCGTCGACCTTGTGCCAATATGGGGAAGACAACACGGTGTGCAGCGTTAGGCGAGGCGCGTACCGGCCCACGGAGTCCGAGACCCTCTGCATGCGTAGAAGCTCCATGCGCGGGAACCGGGAGAGCCCGGAAGCGACTGAGCGAGTTCCCAGCTCAGTCCGGCTGGGGAAAGTCAGTGACCGCAATCCCAGCGTGTACGCGACCGGGCAGTTTCGTAGTACTGAGGAAGCCATCGAACAAAGGTCCTGTGGCCGGGAAAGACCGGCCACCGACCGGCGGAGATGGTGGTGGGAAGGGAACTGACCAAGGGGAACTCGTTTGAGTCCGTCACACGCCGGACGCAGAGACGGAGGGAGCGATATGGCGAACCCTAAACGGGCACGAAGCGGGAAACCGCAGACACAGCCAAGGGGAAGTGCCTACGTCGAATCCAGAGGTGTGTCACAGGGGCTGGAGCGAGTACGTGAGGCAGCGAGACGGGACGCAAGTCTTCGTTTCACCAACCTGTTGCACCACATAACGGAATAGCTGCTGCGGGAGGCGTACGAAACGCTGAACCCGAAAGCAGCGCCGGGAGTGGATGAGGTAACGTGGGCGGAGTATGGAGAAGGTCTGGAAAACAGGCTAAAGGACTTGCACGACCGCGTGCACAGAGGTAGCTACAAACCTCAACCCTCGTTAAGAACCTACATACCCAAGACCGATGGTCGCATGAGGCCGAT
>Ga0307430_1003007_pt1 | contig 10802 bp, 8 predicted proteins | sample SalMarWE160130MG_FD_202159 | JGI IMG/M metagenome (GOLD analysis project Ga0307430, IMG submission 202159) | Salt marsh sediment microbial communities from the Plum Island Ecosystem LTER, Massachusetts, United States - WE1603-130 | ecosystem: Environmental > Aquatic > Marine > Intertidal zone >... | reverse complement strand
AAAAAAGCCGGCTAAAAGGAATTGCGCACCCTTCTCCTTTTAGCGCTTAAAAGGCCGCTAAAATCATTATAATTATACACTTTTTGATACTGCGAATCAAGGAAAAAATGCCCAGAGAAAAAGTACTTAAAGTGAGCTAAAGTGCCTAAAATACGGATATCAGTAGATCAGGACATCAGGATGCAGTTTTAAGTGAATCAGGAAATCAGGAAAAGACAGATTTATGCTGTTATCCTGATAACTTGGTACCCTGATAGCCTGATAGCCTAAATCAGTAGCTCACTTTAGTCACTTTAGCTCACTTTAGGCACTCCAAACTCTACCGACCCTGACCAACCACCATACCCAAGCCCCAGACAAGGAAAAACACAGCTAAACGTTGTCTCTTTAGTCAAAATACCGTAGAATTATGGCTATGGAAAAGGCTGAAATGAAGCGGATTGGCGTACTTGGCTATAATGGGTCCGCGAGGGCAATAAACCATGAAATTAGATAATCAGTTTGAAGCAGACATATTCTGGTTAGAGCGGTTACCCCGGAACCTTAGGCCAGATGAAAAGCAAATCGAGGAATTAGAGAATCTTCGTAGACGTTATCGCCTTACAAATGACGTGTTTCTTATGACTTTGCTCAGTTCTCCTATTATGACTCGTCGAGTTCAGGAAAATGTCTACGTTAACGTGAAGCAGCGAATGCCAAATGCGTCAGAAAAAGAGTTACTTGAAGCTATATTTAAAAGCCGTGTATTTCCGAAGAATCCGGCAGGTTTAAGAATGACTGATGAGGAAATTCAAAGGGAAATGCAACACATAGATTGTCTTGAAGATTTGATAAAATTTATAACTGAAATAGAGACACAAGAACCTCGTTTTAAACGAGATATACTCGGCATTGGCAGACGAATAGCGAAAAGAATTGACGGCATACTTCATAGTTAGTTATATGGCGTATGATTGTGAGGATTTGAAGATGGGTCGCGTTCAAGTTATCAATGAAATCCATAGAAACAAGGATTTTTTTTGTAAGAAATGGGTTGAGTTTTGCCAGTGGGTTGAGGACTGTGGCGAGCAGTTGGAGAAATACCTAAAAGAACATACGGACGAATACTACTTGTTTGTGGAAGAGCATAAACGTCAACTTAATGAGTACAGAGTAGCAATTGATAAAGGCGACGAGAGAATGGCCAACCGATTGAAAAATACTCTTGATAAGAAAGAAGACGAAGGGCATGAAATCCGTTCCAAAATGGATAAACGAGAGGAGGAGCTCAAGCAAAAAGGCTGGAACATATGGACTATTTATTTGACACGCTACTTAAACATTCCTTGCCATCTTGGCGACTTCCCAGCACCGCCGGACGCTATCAATCCTTTATCTTGGCTGTTCGATGAATGGAATCCACGACACCCCGATCAGAGTGAGCAATTGCTTCTCGATTGCGCGTTGTTGTGTGTTACTCATGATGCAGGAGTCCCCGATAGAAAACGGATATATCACCAATGGACTTATAAAGGTAAATATTTCGAGTGCGACAAATTCTGTAATAACCTGGAGGTGAAGCTTGACAAAATGGATAGAAACGGAGACCTCCAGCGGGCATGGGATGACGTGAAGCCAAAACTAAAACCAGAAACAAAGCGGGACATTTCTCCTACCGAAGAGCACAAAGAGAAAGCTAAGGAGATTCCGAGTATCAACATACAGGACTCTAATGTCATATTGGGAGACATTCAAGCCAAGAATCTGCAGATTGGAGACGATGCTTGTATTGATAATCAGCCAGAAGCAAACAAGAAAAATAAATTGCTGATTACTAAATGCTTACGTTTCTTACTGTGGTTATGGACTCAACTGAAGTGGATATTGTCAATTTTGGGGCTTAAGTAAATAAGTCTATCTCGGTGTTAGTTCCTCAAGCAATACGCACGACGCAATACGAAATAGAAAATTAATGATTCTTATAAACGTTCTGCGTGTGGAGGACATCTATAAAGGCCAACATATTTTCTAATGGGACATCGCCTTCGACGGCGTGGGCCGGTGCGAAGATATAGCCGCCGTCTTTGCCTGCTTCCAACAGTCTTGCTGTTGCGCTCTTAACATCTTCGACCGAGCCGTAGGGCAGGGTCTGCTGGGTGGAGAGGCCACCGTGAAATGCCAGCCGTCCCTTGTACCTTTTCATAAGGTCAAAGACGTCCATAACCTCCGGCTGAAAGGGATTAAAGCAATTCAGCCCAAGCTCAATCAAATCATCAAAAAGCTCGTCCACCTTGCCGCACGAATGGATAGTAACGTACTTGCCAGTCTCCCGAGCCACCGAGTACATCCGCTTCAACTGGGGCCGGATAAACTCCGCCCACAGCCGCGGCCCCATCTGCAGGCCCGTCTGCTGGCCCCAGTCATCGCCGAAATAGACTGCATCTATATCGTACTTCAGGGCCTCGGTAATCTGGGCGATGTTATAGTCGGCTATTGTACGCAACAGCTTGTGCACGAATGCCGGATGGTCCAAAAAATCCATCATCAAGTTCTCCATCCCCCGCATCGCCCAGGCCCGCTCGTATAGTGAAAACCCGATCTTAAAGACGCGGAAACAATCCCCATATTCGAACAGCAGCTCAGGGATATTCTCAAAAAACCGCCTGTCCAGCGGGTCGGGGAACTCATATCCGGCAAGGGTTGGCTCCGGCAAAACACACCCCTTAACATTACCTATATCCTTGTCAATGCTGCGGTCCCACACCACTCCGAAGACATCACGGCAATGGTCTTCGCTGAGAGCAGTAAAAAATCCTATATCGCTGCCTAACTTGACAAAATGGTTATCTAAGACCCTGTCCAAATCCTCCCGGCCAAAATGATTCCGCAGCTTCTGGGCCGCTTCAACAGTAAAGCCGCACTGCCAGGGAATGTATGGAACCTTGTGTCCCTCAATCGCTAACTTAACCACCTCTCTTTTATCCATTCACTACATTCCCAAATTAAACAAATCAGAATGCTATTCTCAGCGTCATAGCTTGCAAATCCAGCACTTCTATCTTTTTCATAGTTTATCCTTCGATGGGCTAAACTTAGTCACTTGTGATTCTTGCCAATTTCTTGCGAGCCCATTCGTAGGATGGATCAAGCTCCAACGCTTTATTGTAGAATTCGATTGCCTTTGCATTATTTCCTTTGAGTGAATATGTAGTGGCCAATGTAGTGTAAACCTTGGCGCTGTGGCCCCTTATTTCAATCGCTTTCTTAATCACTTCAATAGACAAATCGTACTTTTTTAGCATGCTATACGATTTGCCCAATCCGATATACGATTCAACGATTTTGTTGATAAAAAATACAGGTCCATATATTGGCACATAGCCAAATTTTTCAATCGCGACTTCACCGTATTTAATTGCCTGTTGGTAGTTCATCAAATGAAAATTCGTAACAGCTAAAAAAGAATAAATGTTCGCATCCTCAGAGTCAAGCTCGAGGGCTCGCTCAAATAACTTGTTAGCCAGTTCGTATTTTTTTTTTGTCGAAACATATTATTCCGCGTACAAGCAATTGCTGGAAAGGAGTATCTTTTTTTCGAAGACTTTCTTTTGCCAGTTCAATCGGATCCTTGCCTTCAGGTAGGCCTATTACAATGGCGTGTATAGTAATAGCTTTATCAACCAAATCAATGGTTTTCAGGTATTCCTCAGTCGATTTTTCATAGTTACCGGCGTTGAAGTACAATGGGGCGAGTTTCGAGCGCGCCTGCCACAATGTCGGGTCAAGGATTACCGCCTTGGTCAGAAATTTTTTGGCTTTTTTCGCCTTGCCAGCTTTTACATACAGATTTCCGATATTGGTATGGATTTCGGCTGATTCGGGCGCTAGAAACAACGCCTTTTTATAAGCGTCCAACGCATCGGTATTTCTATCGGCTTCCTTTAAAACCGCTCCTAAGTTTGATAAAAACGTGCCCAGCAACTGGGCCTTGCTCAGTTTTCTGAGAAAGAAACTTGGGACTATTCTTTCCGGATAGGGAAAGAAACGGCTATAATGACTGTCCGGCAAACTATGTCCACCTGCTGTAGTCTCGATATTAAATTTGCTCTGTCCATCGTCGTAACAAACAAAGATATGCGCTGGCACGACTTTTGCAAATATAGGAAGCCCTAATCTTTCCGCTATTGCTATGTATATTAAAGACAAACCCATACAGTGACCTTTTTTGCTTTCAAGGACCTTGTTCGGTAAGAGGTAGGATATATCTAATGCATTACCAATCGGGCTGATATGTAATGTTTCATAGAGATGCTTATTAATGATTCCAACAATTTGACGTGGCTCATTTACCCCTTCGATTTGCTCGCTAATGTCATTGACGATGGCATTAAAGACTTCGTTTGCTTGAGTTCCGTTTATATCGCTATAATAATTCTGGGCTAACAAGACAGATGCATTGAAAACGTCTTCATTTTGCACGATTGCCCGTAATACCCTCTTCTCCCTTCTGTCTTCGTAATTTTGTCTTGCCCATAAAAAGAGTCGCACACATACTATCGTAAGCAGGAAAGTAGTTAAGAAAAGTAATGACTTTGTAGCTGTCTTACTAAACTTTTGATACATAATGTCAGCTTATCAATTGGTAACTAAAATTTCGCTAAGTGCTTTTTCCGTTAAGCCGGTCAGGCGAATGTCATCGCCGAAACGTTTGATATCAACGTGATGCAAACCGACAGCCTGTGTTAATTCAGCCATAGGCCCGGTTATCTCGGCGCTGCCCTGCGTCCCTAATATTCTCGGTGCGATATAAACGACAATCTCATCGGCAAGGGCCTCCCTCAGGAACGAAGTCAATACCCTCGGCCCGCCTTCGACAATTAAATGAGCGATGCTGCGTTTACTCAGCTCATCGAGCAGAAAATACAGGTTAGACCGGCCTTGCGTATCCGGGTAAGCAAGCAGCTCGGCCCCCTTTTTGGTCATCTTTTCTGCAATTTCCGGATTCGCCCGGACGGTGTTTTCACTCGTATATATCAGCACAGGGCTTTTTCGGGCTGTCTTAATCAGCTTGCAATCCAAAGGAATCCTCAGGTTGTTATCTAATACGATTCTTATAAGTTTCTTACCTTTGCTTGGCCGTGGTGTTAAAAGCGGGTCATCGGCGATTACGGTATTTATGCCCACTAATATTGCCTGCGCACGTCTGCGTAATTTGTGCACATCTTTCCTGCTTTGTTCGCTGGAAATCCATTGCCGCTCATCGCTTTTTTGCGCCCACGCCACTTTGCCGTCAATGCTCTGCGCCCATTTTAACGTTACCCAGCACCTGCCGATGGCGACAAATTTAATAAAAGGGGCATTCAGCACCCTGGCTTCGGTCTCGCATATACCGGTCTGAACTTCAATGCCCGCATTACGTAGTTGCTCGATGCCTTTCCCGCCGGCGTGCTCTGACGGGTCAATCGTTGCGACGAAAACCTTGGCTAACCCAGCTTCAATTATAGTCTGTGTGCACGGGCCGGTCTTACCCTCGTGAGAGCACGGCTCAAGCGTAACGTACATCACAGCGCCACGAGGATTGACACCTAAGGTCTTGCAGTCTTCAAGCGCGTTTATTTCCGCGTGTGGGCCGCCGAACTTTTTATGCCAGCCGCTACCGATAATCTGATTGGCCTTTACGATAACCGCCCCGACCGCAGGATTCGGCTCAACCGAACCGATACCCCGTCGAGCCAGCCTCAATGCTACCCACATATATTTCTCGTCCTGGGTAACCATAACTCGTGTTACTCTATCAATTGTAGAAACTCTTTTTCGTTTATCACTTCAACTCCGAATTCCCTCGCCTTGTCGAGTTTGCTTCCCGGATTTCCTCCGGCCAGCACGAAATCGGTTTTCTTACTGACACTCGATGATATTTTCGCCCCTGCCTGCCTGATCGCCTGCTCTATTTGCTGGCGTGTTTCGTCGTCTTATGTCTCCTTCCGTGATAATTCTACTGTTTTGACTTGTTCAAAATCACATTTTCTAAATTTTTCTTCGCTTTTTTTACATTTCTCTTTGCCTCTTCTAAAAAATCTTCAGATTTATTTACTTCCAATAAAAGCAAAGGGATTTGTGTTTCTTGCAAATGATTGCTGATTTTTTCCAATTCACTTTTTTGATTTCTATCATAGAGGATTGAGGCGTCACCAGCTACAATCTTTCTTACATGCTTACATAGCATTCGATTATCTCCAGCAGGGCAGGAGCAAAAAATCGATATTTTATTTTCTTCAAGGTAACATCTGGCAGTATATGGGGTGTTGGAAGAACTACTTTTAGCTAATATCTCGATATATTTTTTGGCACCCATAAATCAACTTTCTTTTTCTGACTTAAGTTTCTTTCTGAATGAGGTCGCGAAATTCACTCTCGTCAATCACTTTGATTTGTAACTGGCGTGCTTTATCCAGTTTCGACCCCGGGTCTTCACCAACAACCACAAAACTTGTCTTTTTGCTGACTGAAGAACTGACCTTGCCACCGTGGTCTTTGATGGTCTGCTCAATCTGTTGCCGCGTAAAATGAGACAGCGTACCAGTTATAACGATTGTTTGTCCGGTCAGCATATCGGACGCTTTTTGTTTAGGTGCTGTCGTCTGAACCTCTAGCAGTAATTCATCGAGAACACGGTTGTTGTTTTTATCGCGGAAATAATCGTAGACGCTTTGAGGTACTATTTTTTTAGACAATCGCCTTTTGAGATTTTCTAAATCCGATGTGGCACTCAAAAAATCGTCTATTGAATCAAACTTTTCAGCTATATTTTTTAGTGTCTTTTCAGCAATTTTCTTAATTCCAAGTTCTTTAATAAACATCCAGAGTGGGTGATCCTTATGTTTATTGACTGTTATCCGGATTACTTCTTTGTTTTCTAAGTTGTTCATATATTCGTAAATAGTTTTAGGGTACTTGGGGTCATCAGTCACAGTTAACGCTTCTTTGAGTTCTTCAAATGTAGCATTTCTTAGTTTTTTGAATGAACCGAAGTGTTCGGCAAGAATCTGGGCAGATTGGCCTCCAATGTGGCGGATGCCCAGAGCAGCAACCAGTCGCCATAAGGGTCGATTTTTGCTGTTTTCGATTGATTTAATTACATTGTCGGCGCTTTTTTCAGCCATTCGTTCCAGGCCAGCCAGTTCCGATTTCTGTAATTTGTAGAGGTCAGCAAAATTTTTGACCAGCCCGGTTTCAACTAATTGCTCAATCAGGGCTGTCCCGAGATTTTCGATGTCCATCTGTCCGCGTCCGGCAAAATATTTCAGTCTCTCCTTCAGTTGTCCCAGACAATCCGGATTCACACAACGTATGTATACACCGTCCGGGTCTTTGGCAACCGCCGAGCCGCAATTCGGACACTTTTGAGGGACCTTAAAGGGTTTTGTGCCGGATGGTCTTAACTCTTTCTTTACCTCGACCACCTGTGGTATTATCTCACCGGCCTTTTCAATTACCACAGTGTCGCCGGCGCGCACATCAAGTTTCGCAAGCATGTCGAAGTTATGCAGGCTCGCCCGCTTGACCGTCGTACCGGATAATAGCACCGGCGTCAGATTTGCCACAGGCGTAAGAATACCGCTTTTGCCGACCTGAACATCAATTGATTCGACGGTCGTTTCGGCCTGCTCGGCTGCGAACTTATACGAAATGCACCACCGAGGCGCCCTGCCCGTGGCGCCTAATATATCCCTCTGCTCGAAGCGGTTAATCTTTATTACCATCCCGTCAATCTGGTAATCCAACTTCAGCCGTTTTTCACTCGAAGCCAGACAAATATCTATCACTTCGTTGATGTCCTTGGCCTTTTTGATATTGGGATTAACGGGCAGGCCGAGTTTTTTGAATCTCTGTAATGTTTGATAGTGATTTTCTGCCAACGGCTCTGAAACCTCACCGGTCGCGTATGCGAAGAACGAAAGGTTCCTCGCAGCGGTGATTTTTGCATCCAGCAGCTTCAAGGAGCCTGCCGCGGCATTTCGCGGATTGGCAAAGACCGGCTCGCCGGCTTTTGCGCGAAGTTTGTTCAGTTCAACAAAAGCACTTGTGGGCATATAGACTTCGCCGCGAACTTCGAGCACGGCGGGGATTGTATCGCGGCCCAATAGTGTGAGCGGCACGGCCTTAATTGTCCGCACGTTAGCGGTAACATCGTCACCCACTTCGCCGTCACCACGAGTAGCAGCCGTAACGAGAATACCATCCTCATAGCGAAGGCTTATAGCAAGCCCGTCGATTTTCAGCTCGACCACATAATCGTAATCTTTGCTGCCAAGCTGCTTTGTTACTCTCTCGTCAAAGGCCCTTAGCTCATCGGCGTTATAAGTATTATCTATACTCAGCATCGGCACTGCGTGCCTGACGTTGGTAAAACCTTCGATGGGCTGTTCGGAAACGCGCTGGGTAGGTGAATCGGGTGTAATAAATTGTGGGTTCGCCTCTTCTAACGCTTTAAGCTCCGCAAAGAGTTTATCGTATTGAACGTCGCTGATTGTTGGTTGATCAAGCACGTAATAACGGTAATCGTGCTCTCTAATCTCGTCCCGCAATCGCTCGATTTGTTTCTTTATATCTTTCGCCATAACGGCTTAATTTATATGCTGTTTTGACCGTTTTTGCAAGACTATCGCTTACCGGGCTGGTTTGACTCGGCTTTTTTTATGAGCTTTGGGGTAGAATAGGGCATAAAAATTTTTCAAAAGTCTTACAATACCTGTCACAGTTTTGGATTTTTTCCGTCATTGTTAGTGAAAGGGGATGTTAATTGACTGAAGCTGGGCCGCTGAATAAAAATGAAGACACGAGTGCTGGAAAGGTTTTAACGCCTCAGATGCTTGTGCGTAAGTACGCATCGGCGGTGCTGGGCTTGTGTATTGCCCGGACGAAAAACTTTCACGATAGTGAGGATATTATGCAAGAGGTTTTCTTAAAAGCAGTTACGAAACTTGACACTCTGAGGGACCCCAGCCGTGCCCGCAGGTGGCTGCTGCAAATCGCTCGGCGGATGTGTATCGATTACTATCGCAACCGCTCATCGGTTCGGGCGATACCGGATGATGTGCCGGCCCCACCAGAACAAGGCGATGAGCATATAGAACGTTTGTATGAAGCTATCTCTCAACTACCGGACGGATACCGCGAACCGATAACTCTGTATTATCTAAATGGTCACAATTGTGCCAGTGTAGCCCAGACACTGGGAATCAGTGAAGATGCGGTGCGCAGCCGGCTGGTCCGTGCTCGGCTTCGGCTGCACGAGATACTCTCGGAGGATACGACATGAATAAGCAAAATGATTGTCACAAACGCCGGGAAGCGATTACAGCTTTTGCGCTTGGTGAGTTAGAGCATCGGGCTGCCGATGAGCTTAAGAAACATATCGATACCTGCGAAACCTGTCGATCCCTCTATCATGCCCTGGTGGACGAGGAGGAAACGATTCAATCGGCTTTTCAAGCAATTGCCGATAGAAGTGAAACCCTGCAAAACAGCCTTGTCAAGCAGCTTGATAAACACGATCTGTCGGTGCCTCAGATATATATAAGATCAAGAAAAACCATCAAGGTGATTTTGAGCGCAATTATGAAAAGCCGGATTACGAGATTAGCCGCTGCAGCAGTGATAGTTATAGCGGTGATAATAAGCATTAATCAGTTCTGCAAACCGGTTGGCTTTGCGACGATTGCATTCGCCGATATTTCCGAAGCAATGAAAAACGTGCCGTGGATGCATCAAATAAGTAGCGGTTTTGAAAGGGGTATAACCGGATCTGCTGAGCAGTGGGTCGGTTTCAAGTCAAAAATTTTTGCGAGTAAAGACGCTAAAGGTAAGATTATCTTTTGGAATATTAGAGAACACAAGAAATATGAATATGACCCGCAAGAGCATAGAATCTCAATAGACTATGCCTCCGAAGATGATTTCCCTTTGAACTTGTCTTCTCCGGCTTCGCTCCTTGAGAGCATGCATAAGATGATGAAGGAACAGGGCGCGCAAATTATCACAAAACAAGGTGAATATAATGGTCAAAAAGCTCAAGTTCAAGAGATATCTATTTCATCTGTGGGACTGAATAATGAAAGTCATACTTTACGATTGTATATTCAGCCCCATTCAAAAAAACTATTTGCAGCCCAGGTGAAAGGTGTCGACGCAAATGGAAATGTTGTAATGGATGGAGAGATTGAATTCGAATACCCGAACAGTGGGCCAAAAGATATATATGATCTCGGAGTGCCAAGAGCAGCAAGCGTGGTGAACAATCTTCCGCAAGTGGATGTATCTGAGGTCTTAGCAAATTATCGTTCTCATCGAGAAAAGTTCCCTCATAAATACATTGTTATTGTGACAATGGAGTGGCCAAGGGAAAGCGTACAACCAGGCGTGGCAAGAATAACTTACTGCAACGACAAGTCGATGATGACGGAACGTCACATTGCTAAGAGACGCACAGCAAATTGGAGAGAGTACCCAAATGAGACGGAGCCAAACTTCGATTCATTGCTTAGTTGGTGGACAAGTAACAAAAACAGTGAATTGAGGGAGGTTTTCCTTTACGATGGTAAATATGATTATCACGTGTATGGTCTGCCTAATCGCTTGAAAAACCACCGAACGAAAGGACATAATCCAAATCATAAAGATCTGGATGATATTAGCTGGCCTAATATTAGTATTGGGTGGATCGGATCCGGCCGAGAGTTAAAAATATTCGAAACGTATTATGCGAAAAGAAATAATTTGATTTGTATTGAGCTGCTATTCTCAGGACGGGTAGACCATAG
>Ga0307430_1003004_pt1 | contig 10811 bp, 14 predicted proteins | sample SalMarWE160130MG_FD_202159 | JGI IMG/M metagenome (GOLD analysis project Ga0307430, IMG submission 202159) | Salt marsh sediment microbial communities from the Plum Island Ecosystem LTER, Massachusetts, United States - WE1603-130 | ecosystem: Environmental > Aquatic > Marine > Intertidal zone >... | reverse complement strand
CGTCTCGCCGTTAAGCTCGGCGAACGTGATGTAGCGCTCCCCGTCGCGGTACCTGATCCAGTTTTCCTGAAACGGATGCGCATCCACGAACAGGTCCGTGGTAAGCGTGAAGGGCTTGCCCGGCTCCGGACATTCCACGAGGCCGCGGATGGTGATGCCATCGGCCTGCATGCCGAGCACGGTATCCGGAAGCGGATCCGGTTCCGCGTTCCACGTACATGACGCATCACCCTGCGTGAGCTCCACGCTCTCTTCCACGTACGCGGCAATGAGCGGGAGCTTGTCTCTGAAATAATCAAGAGCCAATTCATCATCGTGCGATTTCCCGATGACGGTCATGGCGAGTTCGGGCTGGATGCCAACGACGAGGACCGTACCCCGCTCCGTCTGCTCAAAATCAAACACGCTATACGCCGCGTTGTGCGCGTACACGGGCAAACTGATGGCCAACGCCGTGATGATGGCGAACGAGAGGCGGATGCTCATGGCTCTATGGTAGATGGTCAGAGAGAATTGATCCATTGCTCCATTGTCCCATTGTTACGCTCAAAGCTCTTCATGCAGCAACAGTGAATCAATGAAACAATGGAACAATAATTCTTATAAAATGGCTTAAACTGGCAAATTTTTCGTTTATCTTGTCAATTCCTCTTGACCGATCCACCTACGTCTGCTATCCTTGTCATCATACATATCATTATGGCCAAGGAACACACCATTTATAACTGCCTTCGCAACCTCCGCCAGGAGAAGAAGATCACGCAGGAACATCTCGCAAAGTCCGTCGGCGTCAGCCGCCAGACCATTTGCTCCATGGAAAAGGGCGACTACGTCCCCTCCCTGTCGCTGGCCCTGCTCCTCGCGCAGTACTTCAACCACCCCGTGGAACACGTCTTCCAGCTGAAGCGCGTCTGCGAATAAGTTGAATAAACCGATACAGACATCATAGACCCCGACCCTCGGTCGGGTTTTGTGATTTTGGGATACGGAATACAAAATACGGAGACGTTCCACTCCGTATTCTGAATTCCGTATTCCACTTCCCCCTTTTCCATTTTCCCGCCCGCTTCAACGCATTTCACCATCAACACTCTCTGCTGATTCCGATTCAATGAGCGGCATGGGCACAGGCTCCGGGAGCGGACGCGCCACAGGCGGACGGACCTGTTCCATCACGCCTTGGACGATCGGAACGATGATGTTCTTCCTCCAAAAATTCGGATCATCCACAGTGCCGGTTACCGGGAAAATGAGGGCGGGCACAATGAGTTCGGCGTACTCCCCGTTCGTGTAATTGCTGATCTGAACGAGAGAGAGCTCCGGCGTTCCGATCTCAACGCGCACGACCTCGGCCCCCTCATACGCGTATCCGTACATGCCGCCGTATTTCGCCTGATCCAAAATCTCCTGCACATCCGTAATGACATCGTACGCGGAAGCCTGATACGCGAGCGCACGAATGTTGTTTATGTACGCCACCTTCATGACGCGCAGGTTCACTTGAACGAATAGCCCCGTCTTGTTTCCGGAAGCGTCATACACCGGTTTGCCTTCAATCATGAGCGGATACACCACCTGAATGGTGTCGGGAATGGTATTCGCCCGTTCTTTCACAACGGATACTTCCCAATTCCGAACGACTTCCGGAGCGCCATACGATGCATGGTCGATATTGTATCGACGGATGAAGTCGTCAGCCACGGCGATGATCTCATCGTCCGACGGAACGTCTTCCGCCTTCAGCCAGTACGCCTCCCAGCACTTCTCATCATCCAGGCATGCGGGCTCAATGGAACGCCACTGTTCCCAATTCTGAGAAATGGAAACGTCGCCGGTGGAAGGATTCGCGAACACCATGTACCCGAATTCCGTATCCTGCTTTAAGGAGATGCTCTGCACGCTCATGCCGGAAAACGATCCGAGATCAATGAGGCCCAGATCCATACGAGATACCAATGTATTCAAATTTCCTGATGCCTGAGATCCAATCATTTGCTTGTACACATCCATTTGCGCACTGTCGATCACGATATCATCTCCCGTATACACGTACTCATACGTTTTCATGTACTCGGGCAAAAGGATGCTTGAAGGAGTGCGGATGGCCGTGCCGGACGAGAGCGCCCCCGGACCTTCTTCTGTGGCCGCACGAGCATCCAGCGCGTACCCGCCTCCGCCGCCCGCACCAAAACCCTGAGGAGCTATTTCTCCGGTATCCTTATTCTGGATGGAAATGCTTCCGAACGCTTCGCTCCCCACGCGTGCGATTTGAATCCCGGCGGAATGACTCCACGATTCCGATTCATCAAACGATGGAATCACGGATGACGTGAAAACGTCCGGCCATTTGAACACCATGAACGCCGCGAGCAATCCGATCACGAGTCCGCCGGTTGCAAACGCGAACGGCTTAAAGGAAAATCGGTTCGCGACGTTCCGCTTTTCTTCTTGTTGCTTGCTCATAGATAATTCGTTTATGCGATGCGTTAGTGTATGCTTCAGCTGCTTCACAAACCGTTTGTCGATCGTGGATGCGGGGCGCGCTCCTGCGAGTTCCCGGATAATCTTCGCTAACTCCTCTTCGTGCCCGCGGAGCGAGCCATCCAGCTCATAGAGCTCGTCCAGAATTTTCCGAAGGTCTTTTGTGCTTAGTGGTGTTGCCATACGGTTGTTGCGATAAGTGCAAAGATGCTTAGGAGCCCCATGCCGAGTTCGTCACGGAGCCGGCGGATCGCGCGCGAGAAGGTCATCTTGCAATTCGCTTCCGTGAGTCCCGTGATGTCCGCGATCTCTTTGTATGAGAGCTGATCCCACACGCGCATGATGATGATCTCCCGGTGCTGCGGTTTCAGCGTTTCAAGGTAACCCCGAACGCGTTCCAGTTGTTCATTCGATTCCGCGTTGCGCAGAATATCTTCCTTCGAGGACAGGCCCCATGCATCGGCAATGTCCATAACGTCTTTGGATGTCCGATAGTGATCGATCACCGTATTGCGCGCAATTCGGTACAGCCAGGCGTTGAACGATCCTTTGGATTCGTCGAACGATTGAATATTTTCGAGCGCTTTCATGAAAACGGTGCTCGTGAGATCTTCCGCCGTCTCCCGATGCATCGTTTTATGGTAGATGAAGTTGTAGATCTTTTTGATATACGCATCATAAACCTTTGTGAATCGTTCGATTCGACCATGTTGGCACTCTTTGATTACCGCCGTATCCACGTACTCCATGTTCTTAAAATTGTAGCATGGGAGAAGGATTGAGGGCCGCCTTCACCACTTTTCAACGATGGAGGGCTGAAAACGTAACACGCTCAGGCTTGGCAAAACTTCGGTTTTATGCTACGCAGAGAGCAGAACCTTTCACCCCCAGTGCCATGGGAGGACCCAATGAACCACCGAGTACGAATCGCGATGGCGATATGCTCCGCCATAGCGGTAACGGCGCTCGCTTCGAAGGGCGCTCGAGCCGAGCGCAAAAAAACCGAAGCGCCAAAAATGACGAAGCTCATGACGTTCCAGTTTCGCCTGACGCCCATCCACACGGAACACGTCGAGATCAAGGACATTCCAGACGACGTCCGGCAAGTCCATGCCTACAGGAGCGAGGAAACGACCCTGCTCCCGAAACATACGAGCGGCGGTGCGAATGCCATCTTCACCTCTTTCGGAATCGGCCTGAATGCTCTGAACCGCGTTGAACTCTCCGCGGACTTCGTGTGGAGAAGCAGCTTCAGCGGAGGGAACACGACATTGAACCAAGTCGAATTCCCCACGGATAACTACGTGGGGTACCAATACATCGGTCCCTCCATCATGCTGGGCATCTCCGGCCGCGTCCTCTACGGGCTCTACCTCACAACGGGATACGCATTCAACTGGACCCGGCTCGAGAGCGGGACGGATGCGTTCGATGAGTTTCACGTGCAGCACAGCGTGAATATTCCGGATACCGTATTCTACGGTTTGGGGTATCGCCTGCTCGCTCCGCTCACGGACTACCCGCGCATGTTCGACCTCGAGGTGAACGGAGGCAGGATGCGTTCAATGAACGGACATCCGTCCATGACCGCAACCTACATAAACGCCCGGATCATTATCCAAACAAAAGGCTGGATTGATCCTTGAACGAAAGAGATGTCCTCTTCGCCACACGATCCCTGTCGAAACCTCAAACGCACCGCTTCCCCTCTCGGATTGCGGTGCGTTTCTATTTATTGACAACCCGGATTCCACAGCATAATGTCTGCTCCGAAGGAGGTGTACATTGAACGAACCGCTCAAGATCTATCAGACGGGTCCGGACCACGAGGGCTGTTTGTCAGACGCGCCGCTGTTTGAACAAAGCGCGATCCCGAAGGAGTTGAGAAGAATCCGCTTCAGTATGCGACCGAACAATTTCGAATCTTTGCTCAACGTCGAGATCTACCACGCATCGAAAAAACCGCCGGACGAATTCGCGAGGTTCTCGGGGGACGATATTACCGTCTTGGACATTGATTCCAAGAACCGCATTTGCATCGGCTGGTCCTGGTCAACACGCGGAGGAGGCGGCACGTACTACCACTACGCGTTCGCCATCGCGACGTTTGACGAAGCGCGCGTTGCACTCGTCCTGGAACGCTGGCGGAAGCTAAGGGCGGACAGCGACCATGCGCACAACTGCGCAACCGCCCTTGAGAAGGCGGGGTTGAGAAACGAGCAGGTGCGAACGCGCATCCTGGTGCTCGTCAAGGAGCACGAACTCGACCGGGCAAGCATCGAGGAGCAGCGGAAACGCGTGCTTCGAGAAGCGGAGCTCTGCGACGGATCCGATGCCTCGTTGGCACGGCATCAAAACTTCATCACTTCTTACCCGAGCATCTTCTAGCACCGCGCCGCGCTGGTTCGGCCTGAACCGTCTTAAACATTTTAAACGCACCACCTCCCCCTCGGGTCGTGGTGCGTTCTTCATGATTGACAGCATGACATGATAAGAATACTGTTTGCCCGGAAGGAGGCGCACCTTGTCAGAGGCGACTGAACAAACAATACTGAGCCAAACTTCCCCAACGCGCGAGCGTAGCTTGGATAAAATTAAACGTTTTAAAGATAGCGTTGTCCCACGCGAACTTCTAAGAATTCCATTCGAAATGCCGCGCAAAGAATTTGAAGACCGGCTCTGCGCCAGCATCTACTACATGCCGGAAGGTTCGCCCGGAAGTCTTCGGCCGTTCACCGGAGAAACGGTGAGAATCATCGATATATCCATTGACAATTACGTCCGGATCGGCTGGTTATTACGTTCGCACGGAGGCGAAGGCTCTATCCAGCCATCGGGAGACGCTAACGGCGTATTCAACGACAAGCAAGTCGCTTGGCTCAAACAGCGCTGGCAGGAACTCTACGAAGAAACATGCCCCGACGCCGACGAAGCCGCGATTGAAGAAGCGGGACTCGATGATTCATCCGTTCGCAAGAAAAGGGCCTTTGTCTTGAAAAGCGAGGGTCTGGATGATGCAACCATTGCCGGTAAGCGGACGGCAGCTCTTCGAAAAGCACAGCTCGACGATGCTTCCGTGGAAACGGCGCGCGAGCTCATCCGACAACAGCGGGCGGAGAACAAATCTTCCCCTCCGGCATCGCGGTCGAGTTAACATCTTGCCTCTAAACCTCAAACGCACCACATCTCGAGTCTTGAGACATGGTGCGTTTTCGTTTGAGAGAAGCGTCTATGCGCTATTTGGCGACAGCGGATGCTGCATCGGCTTGCGGAGTGCGTGCCGGAGGACGAATAGACCCACGGAATTGCACGAAGAGCGCGGACAGGATCCACGTTGCCGAATTGGAATGCGAGAGATCCAAGCCGGTCTCGTCCTTGAGCTGCTTTTGAAGCTTCTCGAGACCCTCCTCTCGGACTTCGTACGTCCCTTCTTCGCATTCAGCGAGAACCTTGGGAACGAACGCCCGAAGATGCTCTTCCGGATCATCGCCGAATACCTGAAACACCTCGGGTATCTGTTCCTGCATCGCCCTTATGAAAGCCACCATCCGCGGCCGTGGAATCGGCGCATGCATCAGTGAGTTGAACATGCCCCACAAAATATGCTTGGCGTGCATGCCTTTGAGCTTTAGAAACGCCTTGCGCTGTCTGTCGCTGATTTCCAATGTACGATTCTGGTCCGTCATAACCAGTCTTCCTTTCTCCTCATCCTGATGTTGCAGACGGTATGCGGAGCATCCTACACCGGTCGAATGAAAAGTAAGGGGGGTCCGTCCGTATAAGATAAGAGCCGTCCTAAAGGGGCGGCTCTTAGAGAGGTCGTGCGAAAACGCTATGCGCGCGCTTGATTCCGGCGGGACGGCACCGCTTTCGCGGAACCCACGATCCCGATGGACTCGAGGCAGACAACGCGGCTGTTGCGCAGAATGGCGATAAAACCCTCCACGGTGACGTTCGGATAGCGCCTCCGGATCACGCGCGCCGCAGCATGGATGTCCTGAGCGAGCGTCACGCGTTCGATCTCTTCGCTCTCGAACGCCATGTACGAGTACCTGCCGCAGTCCGTGTGCTGCACGATGGCCACGGTCTCGTGCTGGTGCAGGCTCACGGACATTCCGAGATCATCGAGAAGCTGCTCTCTCAACTCTCCAGTTTCGCGCACCAGCCTGTGGCACGCACCGGGAGGCGTAAGGAGATCGAAGGTCGCGCTTTCCCCGTACACGAAATGGAGCTCGCGTTCGAGCGTGCCATTCCATAGCCGGAAATCCATGCACGTGATCACGGTAAGATCGCATGCCAATGCCAGATGCTCTTGAGTACTATGGCCCATAGTCGCTCCTGTGAGAAAAAATTGTGCGGAAGGTACGCGGGCGGATGTGGAATCCGGCCGTTGGAGTCGCATCATACTCCGCGCGCACGAATCGTCAAGCGCGGTGAAACGAACGCAAAAAGAAAAGAGCAGTTTTATGACATGCTCGGGTCGGAGAATTTAACGCCAGGGAATCCCGGCGGTGTATTGCGGCCGCGGTGCGGGGATAGAGAAGGCGAGATTGCCTTCGGCCATACGTCGAAGCCGTAGGAGCTCGCTGCCCCGCGTCCCGATGTCTTTCGGGAAAAGACCCTCGGCTTCCATGATGGCTGAAACCCTGTTGAGGTGCAGGAGCGCCTCTTTCAATAGCGCATCTTTGATCGCTTTCTGTTTCTTCGCCAGCTCTGCACGGCAAATGCACGCCCGCCCCTCTCGCAATTCATGCATGGCGATGATCTCCGCCTCTCGTTTGTCCATTCGTACCTCCTTCGCATTCGCACAAATATCACTAAAACACGTTTTTGTCAATACGAGTGGACAAAAAAAAGCAAAGAGCCGTCTAAGACGGCTCTGGTTGAGGTTGGTTGGTGAGAATGTGATCCTCGAGAGACCACGGCGGCCAGGAGGTCACGCGGACGCGGACGAAATCCTTGGTAAGGGACACCGCATGATGCACGAGGCCGGGCATGATCGTTACCTGATCGCCTTTGATCATCTCGGACAAATTCCCGTTAACACAGAGGAGAAGCTTCCCCTCCTCTATAACGTATTGTTCCATCATCCGGCGGTGCAGATGCGGTTCCGAACGTTTGATGAGAGCCACCGCTTGGCCGGAAAATTCGTCCCGGTCCAGCTCCACGATGATCTCCTTAGGCTCCTCGGGCGGAATGCATACGATATTCCGCCCCGGGAATTCTTGGCGTAGTGATTTGAGCAGTTCTTGAATGTCCATGCAGACCATCTTTGTTCCTCTTATAAGAATTTGTCAAACAAAAAGAGCAGTTTTATGACGTGCTCGGGTCAGAGATGATTCGTTCTAGAGGAGCGGGTCTTCTTCTTGTACGTCGTATTGTGCCTCCTCGACAACAGGCGCCTGCTTGCGAGCTTCGATATACGCCTCCGTGGTTTCCGGCAGCGCAGCCTCCTCGACAACAACCTCCTCTTCCGCCGGCTCTTCGAAAGCCTCCTCGTCTGCAACGTCATACTCGGGAGCAATGACGAGAGGAGTGGTGAATTCGGCGGTCAGCGTCGAACCGAGATTGCCTGTGACAAGGTACAGCGTCTGCCTCGCCTGCTCGACTTCCTCATCGTCGGGCGCCTCTACCACAACGGTATGATAACCGGGCAGAGGCTTGAAGGTACAAGGCGTCTTGCAGGTTTTCTTCCCGTCAATCCGGACCGGAAGTCCGCGATAGGCATGGCCGTCGACGGTGGCGGTGATCTTCACCTCACCGAAGAAATGCCAAACGGCCGCAGTCAGAAGAGAACTCATGACAACGAACCAGAGAATGTTCTTGAACAGCCTCATGTTTCCTCACTTTCTTTGGGTTGAGACGGTGCGGAGAATGGCCCTAATATACACTATTTTGCAAAAAATGTCAAGTCTACTTGTATAAACTAAAAAGACCGCTTTTTGCGGCCTTTTCATAATACCAATCAAGTTACACGTGACAGGTCTGACATGCTTCCGGAGCCGCCGCCAGGCTGTCGTCAATCGTCGGCGCGGATTCCATCTCACTGGTCACACCGTAGCCTTCCGCCGTTCCTATGTCATCTCCGAATGCGTAGTTCATATAAAAGGTGTCCGGAATGTCGTCGATCTTCGCGTTCCAGTCTTCTCCGTAGAGCGCAGTCGCGACCTCTTCCGTCGTGACCCAACGAAGCACGCCGCCCTTGGACAATGCATAGACCCTGTTCACGGTCGTGAACTTCACCATGCGCACGCCCGGTCGGTATGTGACGTTCGCGCCGAGCATGACGCTCCCCATCTGTTCTATCGATATCGTAACCACCGAATCAAAATTCTCGTACCAGGTAAAGTAGACCTTGGCGTTCGGGAAGGCGTGCCGTTTCTCATCCGCGCCGTAGTAGTACACGGCCGTGCACGGATCGTTCGGCCCGGCTCCTTCCGAACATTCGAGTTTAATGAGATTTCCGGCTTCGAGGACAACATCTTCCGAAGCGGGTTCATCAATGAGTTCCGGATCCGGCTCTGGTTCCGGATCGGGATCAGGCTGCGCGCCCCCAAACGGCTCGGACGGAGGCGTTGGACCCACCTTTACCCAAACGGCCGCGCTCGCGCTCTTCCCCATGCCGCCGGACGTATCCTTGCAGAACACGAAAACCGTATAGACCTGGGAGTACGAAAAGGAATACGCCTTGGATGCCATACCGCCGGAAACGGTCATCGCGCCTTTATCATCATTATCAACGTAGAGATTACAATACTGAATCGGAACGCCGGAACTCACGCTCGCGGAAATCGTAGCCGGATCTCCGGCCTCGATGTTTGATGGGTATGAAACCGTGCCAACGACGGGTGCGGCCAAGACGGCTCTCGGACCCAAGAACAGAAAAGCCGCGAATATCGCAGCGTAGATGAAGAGACGATGATTGTTCATATGGATATTTGTTTTACGGGGAGAGTATAACATTTTTTCTGGGTATATGCGTGTATACGTGTACGAGTGAAAACATGAGAAAGTGAGCACGCGTTCATTCGTCCACCCGTTCACTCATTCCCTCACCTCTGAATATACTGCACTCTCCCGACTTCGCCGGAGGTCAACCGGACTTTGATGCCGCGCGGGTGCACGGCCTTGGGCGTCAGGATGTCTTTGACGATACCCTGCGTACCGCGGCCCGTCTTCTGATCTTCCTTTAAGACGATGGTCACGACCATGCCGGGTTTGATGTCTTTGCGAATGGTTCCGTCCATATGATTGGTATCTTGTAGCTGGTAGCTGGTATCTCGTATGCACTATTGGAAGTTAATCCTTGATAGAAAGCGTTGATGTGTTTGCGAGTTAGCGCGTTGCACGTTTATCAAATGTTGTGACAATACTTAGGCGCATTTCTCGAAAAACTTTCTCAACATGTCGGCATATCCCGGGAAAAAATCCATTTCCGATAGATCATCGTCTTTTGAAATCCAGCGCATATCTTGAACTTCGTTCGAATCCGTTTGAAAAGATGCGTCCTTAACTAACTCACAATGATACACAAGAATCATATGCGTCGGATTCGAATCCGTTCTTACAAACGCATTCTGCAGATTCAGAATCGTAATGGATACGCCCAGCTCTTCAGAAATTTCACGATGAAGCGCTTCTTCCGGCACCTCGCCGACATTCATTCGTCCGCCGGGCAATTCCCATCTCCGATCTTTGGTAATCAAAATCTTATCATCCTTAACAATCAGAGCTTTGACGGGGATATCGGCGATAAGATGCTGTTCCATAAATCTTTCGTCATCTTATCCGCAAAGATACGGCAGGTAAAGTAAACGAATTGATTTACTCCCCAACACATCCGCTCACATCAGCATCCGCACGATCTTTAGATCATCGTATGAGTACGCGCCGTTGAACTGTTCGAAGACGGGCGTGAGGCGGCCGTCGCCGTTGGAGCGGAAAGCGGCGAGGAGTGCGGGCGCGTCATCCGCCAGGGATGCGGGAATGAGCCGCGCGAGATCTCCTTTTGTGATTTTATCTTCCACGGAGAGCTTTTCCAGATGCGACACGATCGTATTGACCGTGAATCCGCGCGCGGCAACAATCTCGGCGAGAGATTTCCCTTCCAGGAACAGCGCGAGCGTCTGTGCGTACGTGGAAGGGCCCTTCGGCCGTTTTTTTCGTGGACGACGGCCCTCTGACATGTCGATAAATGGATACACGATCCGATGCTTCTTTCCATCAGTTTCAATCGTGCCCCCGCAGGCTTTGATGAACGCGCGTTCACGCTCCTCCTGTTCGTTTGATGCGCGCTGCTCCGCCTCGCGACGGGCGGCGGCGGATTGATG
>Ga0307430_1002999_pt1 | contig 10826 bp, 15 predicted proteins | sample SalMarWE160130MG_FD_202159 | JGI IMG/M metagenome (GOLD analysis project Ga0307430, IMG submission 202159) | Salt marsh sediment microbial communities from the Plum Island Ecosystem LTER, Massachusetts, United States - WE1603-130 | ecosystem: Environmental > Aquatic > Marine > Intertidal zone >... | reverse complement strand
GGATTGATTCGTCGACGTGGGCCATAGCTAGCACCGATTCAATGAACGGCGTCTTGGCATCGGCATAGGCTTCACGGTCTGAACCATACCTGTCGGCCAACTCCTTCTTCAACTTGTAGTATTGCTGAGCTACATCGGGATGAGAGCGCAGATAGTCGCGAAACAGCAAATGCCGCTCCCAGAACTCGCTGGTCAACTCAATCATGTGTATGTGATGTGTGCGTGCCTCCGGAGGACCCTTGCGGAAAAAGCGCCTTTCTGGCAGTTCTGCCTCAAACTCAGGCACGTACTCATAGCCAATGCTTTGCAGTGGCTCAATGCACTCCTCTGCATCGGCAAGGCGACGGACAGCGACCATGATGTCAATGATTGGCTTGGCTGCCAATCCAGGTATTGCAGTGCTTCCGACGTGCTCAATTGCTACGATTCTGCGTCCGATAACATCAAGAATTCGACCCTTTTCCTCTCCATACACGACTGGCCATTGTGGATCGTAGTCAACGATTTCGACAGGGTAATTCATATTTTTCACCGACCAGCGGCGCTGGGATGAATATATTTTGGAGGAAAGCATCCTCATCCCTCATAGCGTTCAGTGCGTCAGGGTTACCTTGTGAACGGCTAGCGCATTTTCCAGACCGGCTTCCTCTTCTGGACAAAGGCGTCCATCCCTTCCCGTGCATCCTCCGACCCCCAGACCGAGTCAATCATGGATGCGGCAAAACGCCGCCCGTATTCCAGAGGCACCTCGGCTCCCAGCTTCACTATTTGCTTGATAGTCCTCACTGCCAGCGGGCCATTCTCGCAGATGATCTCAGCGATGCTGGTGGCCATAGGCATAAGCTCATCAAGAGGCACTACCTTGGCCACCACACCGAGCCTGTAAGCCTCTTCAGCATCTATCGCCTCGCCGGTTAAAAGCAAAAACATTGCACTGCTCTGCCCGATTAGGCGAGGCAAGGCAAATAGGCCTGGAATAGGCATTAGGCCTCGTTTCACCTCAGGCATAGCGAACATAGCGTTCTCAGAGCAGATGCGGATGTCGCACCGCTGGGCTAGCTCAAAGCCGCCACCATACGCTATGCCGTTCACGGCGGCGATGGTCGGTTTGACCAGCTCGACGGGGCCTGGTGCCTTTCCTGGCTGCCGCTTCTGGCCCCCACGACCGCTCTCGGCCCCTTCTTTCAAATCGAACCCGGCAGAGAAGGCGCGGTCACCCGCGCCGGTATAGATGGCTACCCATAGGTCGTCATCTTGAGCGAAGTCGAATTCCGCCTCCTGCAACTGCTGAGAGACCTCACTGCCGAGGGCGTTTAGACGCTCGGGGCGGTTAAGGGTGAAATAGGCGATGTGGCCCTTCTTTTCGTAGATTACATATGACATGTTGCTTACCCCCTTGCATTAGTATTGCGCTATATGCCAACCACGCATCCCGCTTGATTACGCTCGGCCGTCTCAACCGATGTGTATTAGGTACTCTGTTCCAAAGGGTGGTACGTAGGCGCAGAACCAAAGTTGTAAAACGGCCAACCATTAAAATCAGACAATTGTTAAAATGAGTATAATAAGGTCTACGCAGTCGCCAGCTAGCGCATTTTCCACACTGGCTTTCTCTTTTCAGTGAAGGCGGCTGCCGCTTCCTTGGCATCCTCTGAGCCCCACACTGAGTCTATCAGCGATGCTGCAAGTCGTCGGGCATAATCCATGGGAACCTCACTACCTAGACTAACAATCCTTTTAGCCGCTCGTACGCCAAGCGGTGCATTGCTGCATATGATATCAGCCATGGCGACGGCTGTGGGCATCAGTTCAGCCAGAGGCACTATTTTAGTCACCAGACCGATGCGGTAGGCCTCTTGGGCATCTATCGGCTCACCACTGAGGATGAGCCACAAGGAGTTGCTCTGGCCAACGAGGCGGGGCAGTGTGAATAGGCCTGTAACCGGCACGCGGCCAGCCTTTACCTCGGCCATGGCGAAGGTGGCGTTCTCAGAACAGATGCGGACGTCGCATCGCTGCACCAGCTCAAACCCGCCTCCATAACAGATGCCGTTTACTGCAGCGATGGTCGGTTTGTCGGTTTCGACGGAGATGGATGCCTTTCCTGGCAATATCACCGGTGCCTCACGGCCCTGTTCGGCAGCCTCCTTCAGGTCCAGGCCAGCGCAGAAGGCCCTCTCTCCCGCTCCAGTAAAGATGGCCACCCAGGCATCGTCATCTTGAGCAAATCTGTTTTCTGCGTCCCTCAATTGCTGCATCAGTTCTCTGCTCAAGGCATTTAGACGCTCGGGGCGGTTGAGGGTGATGTAAGCGACATGGTTCTTCCTCTCATATAGTACGTACGACATGATGCATCCTCCTTACCTTAATAATATGGTAGTGGATATCAGTTGCGCATGTAGGCTCGCCCGTCGCTAGCTAGGGCTGGCCGTATCTCTCCCGGAAAACAATATCGCCAAGCTCCTTCCGTCTTGGCGCTATTGCCTCTTCATCGGGATAGCCCAACGGTGTCAATTCCACTACAACAACCCCTTCGGGAATTTGCAGGATTTCCTCAACCTTCTGTTCATCGAACCAACCGACATTAACTGTACCCAATCCCAACTCGTGGGCTGCCAGCGCGAGATTCTGCATGGCCAGTGCCACATCGAACATGAACCAATCGCCCTTGCTGGTCATAGCCTCTCCCTTCATGAAACCAGACCTGCCAAGTTGGGCGCAGGCCACAATCACTGCTGGCGCATTGCGCACGGCATCGATGGAAGGATTTCCATGTCTCAGTGCCTCCGATATCCTGGCCCTGGTCTCGGGTTCTCTCACTACCACGAACCTCCAGCACTGTTTGTTTTCCCACGACGGTGCCCAGCGGGCAGCGTCAAGAACAATCTCAAGAGTCTCTTCGCTTACAGGGTCGTGTTTGTATTTCCGGATGCTGCGGCGGCTCTTTATGGCTTCCATCACATTCATTGTCCTAATCCTCTCTATTTTTGACTAACTATTGCACTATCAACCATGGCTCTGTGAATATTTTGTAAGGCTGTTTCCCCCATAGCCTTAGGTTTTTGAGTGCTTCGTTAGTCTACCACCTGTAGCCAACTGACTGCAATATGTACCACCTGAGCTGCCCATTTTAGCTATGTAGCGCGAGGCTTTAGCCTCGCCATGAAAAGCGACCCTAAAGGGTCGCGCTACATCCCGCCACGGTTGTCATTGCGAGAGGAGCCAGAGGCGAAGCGAAGCAATCCCGGTGGTACGGCGTCTTGTGGGCTACGACCGTTACAGCTCCCGAAAGGCCTTGGACGAATTGAATCGCTTGTATGGTCTCCTCCGCCTCTACGTCAATTTCTTTCAGCTGGTTATGAAGCTGGTAACCAAGACGAGGTGTGGGGCTAAGGTACATAAGGTCTACGACACGGCACAAACGCCGTACCAATGGCTACTTGAGGCTGGTGTACTTACCAATGCTAAGCAACCGGAGTTGGCAGCAATCTACCATGGTCTCAATCCTGTTTCACTACTCAGGCAAGTCAACGAGAACCTGGATCGCCTGTGGGCTCTGTCAGAATGCTCTTAGCATCAAATCAAGGCCAGAAATCACGGCAGTTCGTTAACCCATATTTATGATGCAGCGATGCCTTTTCGGTAACCGTTTCTATTTACGCAATACGTCGACCGACTGCTTGCCAGAAGGAGTAGTCCAGGTGATGGCGCTGGCCGCCCGGCCTCACATACATGTTATAATGATGCCACCGATGTAGAAGAAATTCGAAGGAGAGGTCGTTGTATGGAAGAGATACCTGATGTGACAGCCAGGGTAATATCCCAAAAGGGGACTTGTTCTGCCGGGCATAGGGTCGGCGATGAATTCGTCCTTGGACAGAAAACTCCATCTGACTTGTGTTCGTGGGCCTTCCATACTTTGTTTCCTTTCGCCGAGGTGTTGCAGTTCGGTGGCTCATTCCCCTGGGAAGATAACCCAGACAAGACTACCGTTGCCTGTCCCGATCCAGGGAATCCAGTGGTGTTTGAATTGAGGCGAAGATCACCATAAAAACGAATTTTATACCCCTTTCGTGACAGAATAGCAATGTGTTAATATACCTAGCGAAGCGTTCTAAGCGTTGAGGTGAAATGGCAGCGGCAAATACAAAAAGGGGCGGGCAAAAACTCCGTTCCGTCCTAGGGGAAGAAGAGGCTGACAAGGTCATCTTCTATCACGATTGGTGCAAACGTTGTAATATCTGCGTCGCGTTCTGTCCAAAACAGGCGTTGGCCATGGACGAGAATAATTACCCCCGACTCGTAGCACCAGAGCGATGCAATTCCTGTGGCCTTTGTGAAGTTTTGTGCCCCGATTTTGCTATTACCGTCCCCGGACGGCACCGCGTGTCTAGACCTCAAGCGATAAAAAAGAAACCGAATGTCAACTGAGATGGGTAATTCAACCACCACAGCTCGCAGACGGGAAAAGGCAAGGCTAATGCAGGGCAATCTCGCCATAGCTGAGGGTGCTCTGGCGGGCGGCATTGGCTTCTTCGCTAGCTATCCGATAACTCCAGCGAATGAGATTGCTACCTTCCTCTCCAGGGCTCTACCGAAGAGGGATGGGGTGTTTATCCAGATGGAGGACGAGATAGCGAGCCTATCTGCTGTCATTGGAGCCTCAGTGGGAGGGATCAAAGCGGCTACAGCCACCAGCGGCCCCGGGTTTTCTCTGATGCAGGAAAGCATAGGATACGCCGCTGCCGTGGAAATCCCATGCGTAATAATCGACGTGCAGCGCGCCGGCCCCAGCACGGGCATGCCTGGTGGCCCAGCCCAGGGCGATGTTATGCAGGCTCGCTGGGGTACTCATGGAGACCACCCCATTATCGTCCTCTGCCCTAGCTCGGTACGGGAATCTTATGAACTTACTATCCATGCCTTCAATCTTTCAGAGCTATATCGCACGCCAGTGATCCTGCTGACTGACGAAGTGATCGCCCGGATGTCGGAAACGGTTGAAATGCCCCTTCCCCAGGTCAAGGTGATAGACCGTCTGCACCCCGAAGTCCCTCCCGAATGGTACTTCCCTTATGACAATGCAGAGGGCGATGTGCCCCCCCTAATCTCATTCGGCCATGGCTACCGCTACCATATAACCGGCCTATTTCATGACAAGTCCGGTTTCCCCACCTCGCGCCCGGATGAAATTGATGCCTGGCAGGAGAGGCTGTTCCTCAAGATAGACGGGAATGTGCAGCAAATAGCGCGCATAGAAGAGGAGGAAATGGCGGATGCTGAGATGGTCATCGTCGCCTATGGCTCGACGGCAAGGTCGGCTCGCCACGCAATGAGGCAGGCACGTGCAGCAAACAAGGCAGTGGGACTTCTCAGGCTGGTCACGCTCTGGCCTTTCCACGATGCGGCGATTGAGCGTATTGCCCTCTTTGCAAAGAGGATAGTAGTGCCAGAGATGAACCGTGGTCAGATTCTACGCGAGGTAGAGAGGGCGTCCCAGGGAAAGACAGAGGTCGTGGGGGTAAATCGCGCCGACGGCCAGATGGTTACCCCGGCCCAAATAATGGCGGCGCTGGAGGCATGATGGAATACACCATCCCCGAGCACGAATACTTGAGACAGCAGAAGAAATTTCCTAGCGTTTGGTGCGCTGGTTGCGGCATTGGCACGGTTCTCGGAGCCATTATCAGAGCGGTTCGGGCGCTCAATTTGTCCAAGGATAAGGTGGCAATGATTTCAGGAATTGGCTGCACTGGCCGTATGCCGGTGTACGTCGACTTCAACACGATGCATACCACCCACGGGCGGGCTTTAGCCTTCGCCACCGGGCTGAAGCTGGCAAGGCCTGATATGGAGGTGATTGTGGTCATGGGGGATGGGGACGCTGTCGCTATAGGTGGGAATCATTTCATTCACGCTGCCAGGCGCAACATCGAGCTAACAGCGATAGTGGTAAATAACAGGATATACGGCATGACCGGAGGTCAGTTATCGCCGACCACTCCCATTGGGGACAGGGCTACAACAGCTCCCTATGGCCAAATAGAGCAAACCTTTGATATAGCCAAAATCGCTGAGGCGGCGGGGGCAGCCTTCGTAGCGCGGAGCACTACCTATCACGCCATCGAGCTTGACAGGCTTATTGCCAGCGGCATACAGAAGAAAGGCTTCTCAGTAATTGACGTTCTGACCCAGTGCCCTGTGGGATACGGACAGCTTAATCAAGCGGGCGACGCCGTAGAGATGCTGAAATGGTTTCGCGACAACACCACGTCTGCCCGTGGCAAAGCTCCATCGGGAAAGATAGTTCGTGGTGTGCTCGTGGACCGCGATCTGCCCGGCTATGTGGAAAGCTACCGGAAGGTGATTACGGCAAGCAAGAGGGGAGCTCGAACTTGAAGAAACGACGCTGGGAAGTGAGGCTGGTGGGGCAGGGTGGGCAGGGTCTAGCATTGGCTGGCATCACACTCGCCGAAGCGGCAGTCCGAGATGGCAAGAATGCTATCATGAATCACATATATGGCGCTCAGAAGCGAGGCGGGCCTAGTCAAGCCGATGTAGTCATTAGCCAGGAGGAAATAGACTATCCTAAAGTGCTGGACGCCGATCTGCTTGTGATTTTCAGCGAGGCGGCTTTCGACGAATACCGCCACCAGTTAGGCAGTCACGGCTCTATCGTTTTCGACAACTCCCAAATAAAAAGGGCCCTGGCTGAATGTGACAGGGTAATACCCATACCCTTTGCCGACATATCACAGCAGGTCACAGGCAGCAGCCTCAGTGCTAATATGGTAGCTTTAGGCTTCATAGTAGAACTGACAAAGCTAGTCTCCCACATATCCCTTGTCCGCGCCGTGAATAAGCGCTCGCCCAAAGGCGGTCTTGAGGCCAATCAAACCGCCCTGGAAAAGGGCATCGAGATGGCCATATCCATCAAGTTTGGGCGGAATTGGGATAACTGATGCTATATTCACTAGATCAATGATAGAGGGACTCTTGCTTAAAAGACCTAGATTGCTCGCTGCTTGTGATATCAAGTAAACTGCTGATGCCCACATGGATTTCGGCCCCTATTCTTGGCAGATTTGGAAATGCTAAGCTTATAGAACAACGGCTGCTATTTAACTAAGAATAAAGGAGGAGAGAATGAGCGAAACACAGAAAGTACGGATGGAGATAGAGGATAGCATAGCCACCGTCACCCTGAACCGCCCCGAGGTGCTGAACGCCATGAATGCCGATATTTGGCAGGGGCTTGTGGATGTAGCCAACACAATAAGGCAGGAGCCAAAGGTGCGGGTTGTGATCATCACCGGGGCTGGAGACCGTGCCTTTTCCTCTGGGCTTGATCTTAAAGCGGCGGCGGTAGGGAAGGCCTTTCCTGACATTCCCATACGGCAAGGGCCTGACGTCCTTACCACCCTAAAACATTCATTCACTGTATATGAGGAGCTGGCAGTACCGGTGATAGCCGCCATTCAGGGCTACTGCTTTGGAGCAGGACTTCAACTGGCTGTAGCCTGCGACTTCAGGATTGCCGCCGAAGACGCTCAGTTGGCCATCCTCGAGGTGAGCCGGCTGGGAATCGTCCCAGATGTGGGAGGAACCCAAAGGTTGCCCCGGTTGGTAGGGCCCAGCCGTGCCAAGCTAATCCTGATGACGGGGCGGCGAATAGATGCCCAAGAGGCGCTGAGAATAGGCCTGGTGGACGAAGTTCACCCTAAGGATAAGTTTATGGAGGCGGCCAGGAACCTGGCCCACGAAATAGCTGCCCTCAACCCTTATGCTATCCAAGGGGTCAAACGGGCGGTCAACGTTGCTATGTCTCATAGCCTGGAGGTAGGACTTGCCTTCGAGACAGCCACCGCCCTAAGCGTCCCCAGAGTGACGGATATGGTTCGCGATGCTGCCACGACCTTCTCGGACAAGAGTAGCAAGTAATCTGGGTAATCAGCGTCTACGGGCAGTGAGGGCAATTGCTGCGGCCATAGTGGAGATACGAAATGAGCGATGACAAGGTGAAGGAAATCGAAGCAAAGATAGCCGATTTGAAAGCTCGGTGGCCGGCTCACACTGTGCCGATATCGATGTGGCAGGAGCTGGAGGAACTCGAGGACGATCTGGAGAAGGCAAAGGAGGCGCAGAAGGGGAGTTAATGCCAGGCAAGATTGCTCTAATTAATTTCGCAGAGTGTCATCCTGACCAATGCGAAAATGGCGTGTGCGTCGCCGTGGCTGCTTGCTCCCATAAGCTGCTCAAGCAGGAGGCCCCCTTCGAAATACCTATGACCGACCCGGCTATCTGCCAGGGCTGTGGTGATTGTGCACGTGCGTGCCCGTTGAAGGCGATTAAGATAGTGAGAATGTAGAGAACCGGGGCTGTCATTGGTCCTCAACCGACAGCCAGGTCTAGGTTATTTATACAGGAGGGAAAATGAAGGTATCGGTTTGTGGCAAGGGCGGCAGTGGTAAAAGTACCATAGTCACTCTGCTGGCGGAGGAAGCTCGGTCAAGAGGCTATAAGGTACTGGTCGTTGACTCGGACGAGTCCAATGCGGGACTTTTCCGGATTCTCGGCTTCAATCAGCCGCCGGTACCTCTGATGGAGATCGTCGGCGGAAAAAAGAAAATAGTCAGCACACTGAGAGACCCTTCCTCCAGTGATATTGCACCAAAGGCAATGGTATTGACACAAGATTCTATCGCAATCGAAGATATTCCTGCGGAGAACATGGTTGAAAGGGACAATCTAAAACTGGTGTCCGTAGGAAAGATTCTTCAGGCTCTGGAGGGCTGCGCCTGCCCCTTCGGGGTACTGAGCCGTGAATTCCTAAAGAGGCTCGACGAGGGGGATAACGGCCTGGTCATCGTCGACATGGAGGCTGGTGTGGAGCACTTCGGCCGAGGGGTAGAAGAGAGCGTGGATGCTGTGCTAATAGTGGTCGAACCTTCCTTCGAGTCCCTGGAACTGGCGGGGCGGATAAGCAGTCTGGCTACTGGCACCGGTATCAAAACTGTTTATGCAATTCTAAATAAGGTTCCGTCGGATGATATAGCTTCAAAACTGGAAGATGCATTAGCCAAGAGGGCCATACACGTCATAGGTTGCATCCACCATGATTCAGAGCTGTTCGTTTCCGGTTTGGAAGGCAGGGCTCTCCGTACCGTTAGAGCAGCAGAGGAAATCAGGGGCGTGTTGGACTCGGTTATCTCAGAAGCGAGCGGGTAGTGACGTCGTCAGAGTAACATCAGTGTTAGTAGCGAAAGGGGGGTATTCAAATATGTGCTTGGCAGCAGCTTATGTCGTTGGGGGAGGTGGGGAGCCAATACTGGAAGAAGTCTCCTATATGCAGCTCGACGGTGATCGTGTGCAAATAGTGAACTTTTCAGGGGAGAAGAAGGTTATCCAGGGCAGACTAATCGAAGTGGATTTCTTTGCTGAGACACTGCTGCTGGAGCAGAACAACGCCTCCACTTAGTAATGTCAAGAAACGCAGAGTAAATACCCAAACCCGATTGAGTGCCCCACATATAATGCGTTCAAGCCACGAGCTTTTAAATTCTAAAGATGTCTTATATTCACCAGGATATTGAAGAAGCCAGTCTGAGCGCCCCGAGTGACACGAGAAATCAGATTGGGGATTAAGTTCTGGTGGCTTCTTCCCGCAGACGTCGCTCCTGAGCGCACTCCAGCGGCTCACTCCTCATCAGAATACCAAAACACCTGTTGCAGGATATGCACTTGGCAGGTCCCCTCTCGCCCCTCTGCCATCGGGCGACCAAATCTGGCTCTCTGATGAGGGGACGGCACATCGAAATGAGGTCGGCGTCCCCACTGTCCAATATGCTTTGCGCCATCTCCAGGCTGCGTATACCTCCAACTACCATTACCTGCACCTTGACCGCCTGTTTAACAGCAGCCGCTCTCTCTCGAAAGAATGCTCGCTCAGGGTGGCCTTCTTTCGTCGTCCGCATAAACTGGCCAACACCGCCGCTGACCTCTATGGCCTCGATGCCATTCTCCACCATCTGGCGAGCTGTCTCCATACCTTCAGCCAGGGAAAGGCCCCCCTCAGTGTCATCTTGCACACCGAGCTTGACCATCAATGGAAAGTCGGCCCCTATCGCTTGGCGCACCCTTTTTGTCACTTCGAGGTGAAACCTTCTCCTGTTCTCTGCGCTACCTCCCCATTTATCGGTACGGAGGTTGAATAAAGGCGACAGGAACTGACTCATCAGGTAGCCATGTGCCCCGTGAAGCTGGACCGCGTCAAAACCGGCTTCTCTGGCCCTCATTGCAGCCGATGCGAAGTCGGAGATAATCGACTCCGCTTCCTCATCGGTCATCTCACGGTGCGGTGTACGCATGTTCTGCATCTGGGACACAGCCAGGTTAGCAATGCCCTTTGGAGGGAGATAGTAAGAGTTGATACCGGCGTGGACTATCTGCAGCGCAATTTTCGCTCCTCCTTCGTGTGCTGCCTGCACCAGCCGGTGCAGACCAGGGATCATATCATCGGTATGGACGCCATACTGACCATGTATCGCCTGACCAAGGGGTGAGATAAAGGCATATCCAGTTACTATGAGGCCAACTCCCCCCTGTCCAAGCTGTCGGTATACCACTACCGAATTATCGGTGGCCGCCCCGGAATCGTCTGCTGAGGCATCCCACGTTGCCGACCTGACAAAGTGATTCCTCAGTTCCAATTTGCCGATTCTGTAGGGTGCAAACAGGTCTATTGACATACTCCTCCTCCTTATATGTGCTCTATATTCAACCTTTTCTTTTTCAACTTACAAGGCGGTGGATTTAATTTGTCAGCC
>Ga0307430_1002998_pt1 | contig 10828 bp, 7 predicted proteins | sample SalMarWE160130MG_FD_202159 | JGI IMG/M metagenome (GOLD analysis project Ga0307430, IMG submission 202159) | Salt marsh sediment microbial communities from the Plum Island Ecosystem LTER, Massachusetts, United States - WE1603-130 | ecosystem: Environmental > Aquatic > Marine > Intertidal zone >... | reverse complement strand
CTTGAAAGGCGTCGACAAAGTCCGTATCGTAGTTGCCGTCGGTGAAATCGGCCGTGACGGTGACATCGGCCCAGACGGGGCTAGCGAACAGGACGCCACTACAGAGAATCGCTGATAGAATGCGCATGTTCATTCGCTGCAACTCCTTCACATATGAAAGGGAATCCTTGGTAACAAGGACACAAAGTCTAGACCTCACCCGTCCGGCGCGGGCCGTCTGTTCCCGCCGTGCCTCACGACCTGCGCGAGTTTTTTATTGTGCCAGCGCTGCCGGCTCAACGACGAACGCGGCGAATCGCCAGCATGGCCAGCCCCATGACTAGAAGCAGGATTGCGCCGGGCTCCGGAATCGCGGTGATTTCGATACAGTCGACTGAAAAGGCTCGCACGTCGTCGGAGCCGTACGTGCGCGACATGAAGTAGATGTAATCACCGTTGATCTCGCTGTCGCGCCATCCCATGCCGGTTTCCTTGAACGTGTTCGGGCTGTAGGTTGCATTGACGTGCGTTACTTCACAGTCCCACGTTCCCAGAGCTGGGTAGAAGTCAACTGCGAATTCGTAGACGCCGCCTTTGACCAACTTGATGTCCGTGTCGACCCATGTGACGCCGGTCGTGCTTCCACTGGGGCTGTTATTTCCGTCAATGAACGTCCACTCCCTTACACTGGCCGCGGGGCAATTGGTGCCCTCGCCGCCGTAGCCGAAAATCTCCCAGGTAGCGTGCGAAGACGGCGTGTTCACGCCAGCCTCACCATCCTCAATCACATAGCGGTCCTGGTACTCGGTAAACGTGGAGTCCTCACCGTCCACGTCCTCGTCGATGCGGAAGCAGAACTCGATGTGCTGCTGGAGAACCGTCTCGTCGATGGTCCCATGCTCACGCCCCACCCCGAACCGAACGTCGGTCGCTGTTGTGCCGGCACCGACCGTGCTGCTCAAGTAGGGGCCGTCGCACAACTCATCGTAGCCGGTATCACCCGGCGAAAGGACTGTGTTTGTCGCGGTATAGTCCAGCGTGTTATAGTTCTCTTCCCACGGTGTCGTCCAGCCGAGGCCGGGTATGCCCTCATAGGCGTCGACAATCGTCGTGTTGTTGTTGCCGCCTGTGAAATCGGCCACCGTCTCGGCCAAGGCGGGGCAGGCCAACAGTCCCACGCCACATAGAATTGCCATCAGAATCAGAATACGAGTGCTCATAGCGGTTCCTCTCATAGATTGAAGTGTAAACGTCGCCGTCGAATGAAACCACGACTCTGGAGGTGGACCATCCACCAAACCCTGTCAAAGTTGGCCTATTCTCGTTCGTGCCTTCGCGTCCCGTGGCGACCAGGAACCGGCCGCATGTTGGTCTAAACTACCCCCGCCATCGCCTCCGCTCCCAGCTTCTCAATTCAGCCTACCCACGGCCCTCGCCCAACGTCTATGTTAAAAATGACCCTTTCCCATGCCTAATCTGGCGGTCCGGCCAAAACCAACCCACGTTCAATGGACCATGACCACGAATAATGCGCTTGACGCATGTTGACTGACGCGACTAACATAAAGGTTGTGGTTGGTGGACCCTGAATTGGTCTCCTTCGAGAGACAACTCTCCCTCACGCCCAACTCTTCAAGAGGACGGTCATGCGTCGCCTTGCCACGGAAGAACAATTTCTCTATTTGCCCGTGAGCCGTCGCGACCGGCTCTGGGACCTGTACGTGACGGGAACCGGTCATATCGTCCACGCGTTGCCGAATGACCCCAACGAAAGCCACCCGCTTCCGTACTTCTATCACTGGAAAGACGGCCGCGTCTTGTCCGAATTCGGCGTCTTCTACGTGACGCAGGGACAAGCGGAGTTCGAGTCCGAGGTGACTGGGGTGAAGACGGCCGAAGCCGGCAACGTCATCCTCGTCTTTCCCGGCGTCTGGCATCGATACCGCCCACGTCCCGATACCGGCTGGACCGTTTATTGGACTCACTTCGGAGGAGCCTGGGCCAAACGCCTGATGCGCCGCGGTCTCATCTCGCCCAACAATCCGATCCTCGAAACGGGGATCCACGATGCCATCCTTCGCTCCTATCTGACGCTCCACGAATACATCGATGCCGAGAAGCCCGGCCTCCAGCAATTGGCCGCGTCGAACGTCCTGCAAGCCCTGGGAAGCAGCCTCGCTACCGCGCGTACCCGAGAAAAGTCCGGAACGTACGACGCCGTGGTGCGGCAGGCTAAAGCGGAAATCGACCAGCGCGTCGACGAACTCATCAACCTCAAGGAGCTCGCCCAGTCTCTCGGGCTCAGCTACAACTACTTCCGCCGGATCTTCCGGGAACAGACGGGCATGGCTCCGTACCAATACCACTTGCAGCTTCGCATCAATCGGGCCAAGGCATTGCTCCAAGGAACTAACTTAAGCGCAACAGACATCGCCTATGCCCTGCATTTCGACAATCTCTACCACTTCTCTCGCACCTTCAAGCAGAAGACCGGCATGACGCCTACCGAGTGGCGAAGAGGTACACCGCCCGAAACCCGTGACTAGACCTTGGCGGAAGCCCCCAGTTGCGGTGCCTGGGCCATAGCGGAGCGGTGGCCCAGATCGTGAAAGACCGGGCCTTCGATACGCTCATTCCCCGACACCTCTGTCCGTCGTTTTCGCTAGAGCGATTGCACGCTCACTCCAAGCCCCGCCTCCCAGCTTGATCACCGCGCCGATTTCTCGCCGGCCAACGCGAGCCTCCCTCAAGAAGTCCGCATTCCTTGCCCGAACCGCCGCGTCATCGCCGGCCGGCGTCCCGGCGGAATCGCTCGACGCGCCATCCCCAGCAACATTTCAGCCGGAAGCGCGAGCCGGCGCATATATAGAGTGCTTTCACGCAACCTGCCGCTTTGAACCAGCGCATTTGGAGAATTCCGAATGAAGTGAGTTGACATGGAACCACCGGGCATGTTCAAGTATAGTTGGGCGTTTAAGATGCACCGGGCATTGGGTCGATACCGTGCCCATGAGCCCGCGTCGAATCGGGAATGACCTCGCCCCACCGGCAGGACCCCCGATGCGCCCGTGGACCAAGGGAAACGTCCGCGGCCGTAGACCGCCGATCGCTCGGACGTGAGGACATGAGAACTGAGTTGGAGGAAACGTGCGACCATGAGTATTAGCGAACTCAACCACATCAAACCCGATACCCATTCACGGTTGCGCGGAAGGGAAATTCCCTCGCTCGAGGAAGGCCGCAAGGCGTTTGCCGAGGTTGCGTTCGAGGGCATTCCCAAGGCCAGAAAAGTCCACTTGGCGTGGATGGTCATGCTCATCCGCGAGGGGATCGTCGGCCGGCCCGAGGGAAAGAAAATTCTCCGCGTCCTCAAGGAAGTCGACAACGCCGCCATTGAGGAAATGATCGCCAACTACGACCCGAACTTCTACAAGTGGCGGGTCCAGTTCGAGCGATACCTCATGGAGAAGGTCGGGGCCGTGGCCAGTTGCGTCAACATCGGTCGCACGCTGCCACCGCCCATCTATCGCATGCGCCTGCGCGAAGCGCTCCTCCCGCTGTTGGACGCCACGCTCACGTTCCGCGCCAGCCTGCTCACAAAAGCCGAGGAGTACCGCGACGCGGTCATGCCGGGTTATACCCACAACCAGCATGCCCAGCCGATGACTTTTGGCCACTACCTGCTCGGCCTGCACGAACCCGTCGCCCGCGCAATGGGCCAACTCGAAGACACCTACGATCTGACGAACTTGTGCGACCTTGGCTGTGGGGCGTTGGCCGGCACGAGTTTTCCGGTCGACCGCGAGCTGCCCGCCCAACTCCTTGGGTTCCGCGGCGTGCTAGAACACACCAACGACTGCGTGGCCGCCTCCGATCAAGCCACGAATACCGTCGCCGCCATGATCAACATGGCCATTCCCATGAGCCGCGCCGCCAACGAAATGCACACGTGGCACATGTTCGAGTTCAACATGATTGAGCTGGCCGACCCCGTCTGCGAGGCGTCGAGCATGATGCCCCAGAAGAAGAGCCCCTGCCTGTTCGAGGACATTCGGCTCACGTTGGGCAAGGTGCTCGGCTGCTACACCGACATCGTCTGCCGCCTGCACAACGTCATGTACGGCGATACGATCGAGGTCTACGAAACCACCGAATTGCTCCCACCGGTCATCGACCAGGTTACCACCGCGGTCAAGAAGTTCGATAAAATCCTGCACAACATGACCGTCAAGACCGACGTGATGCTCCGATTCGCCGAGCGCGGCTTCTCGACGGCCACCGAACTGGCGGCAATCTTGTTCCGTGAGGCCAACGTCCCCTTGCGCGTCGCACACGCCATCGTCGGCGAGGTCGTCCGCCAGGTCTGGCTCGACGGCCGAACCGCCGCCGACATCACGCCCGAGTACATCGACCGGGCGGCGCTCGCGATCATCGGCCAACCGCTCAACCTCGCGCCCGAAAAACTTCTGGCAGCCTTGGATCCCGTTCACTTCGTCGAGGCCCACCGATCCCAAGGCGGCGTCGCTCCCGATGAGGTCAGCCGCATGGTTCGGGCTCGGACCGAGCAACTCCACGAGGCATCACGCCGTCAAACCGTCCGACGCCGGAGCCTCGCGCTGGCCGACGAGGAGTTGATCCGGGTTGTCGACGAGCTGCTCGCCGAATAACCCCAGCGCTCCTTGGCGGAAAAAGGGGGACTGGCTCCGTGGCGCAAGTCAGCGTGGCGCTGCCAGAGGAGTCAGCCGTCACGGTGCCTGTCCCCCTTTTTCCGCCCGGGACGACGGAGCTAGTCCCCTTTTACGGCTCGTCGTGCGGCAGCCCAGCGTGCTCAAAAACCGCTTGACACGGCCGGATATTCGTATATCCTAGGTAATTATCGATAACTAACGTTAATGTCCCCAAAAGGAGAGGCACGCATGAGCCCCCGCGCCATGATTATCCACCCCGACGACAACGTCGCCAACCTCATCGGCCCCGGCAGGAAGGACCAGGCCGTCGAGTGCGTGACCGAGGGTCGCCGGGAGAAGCAATCCATTACGCTTCGCGAGGACATCCCCGCCAATCACAAGTTCGCCGCGGCGGACATCAAGACCGGCGATCCGATCACGAAATACGGCCTGAACATCGGCCGAGCGTCGCGCGACATCCGCCAGGGCGACTATGTCCACGTCCACAACATCGAGTCGAACCGGGGACGCGGCGATCTCGGGAAACCAACGTAGCGACGGGTTTCCTGGTTCGACAAAATATCACGTGTGAAAACATCCTAACCACCGCGCCCGCGCGGCGCCACGCAAGAACATCCCGTAGCACGTCGAGCAGGCTCGACGGCTGACCATTTCAGCAAGCACTAGCCTTGGAAAACGAAAAATGAGAGACTTCTTCTTCGGCTATCCACGTCCCGACGGGCAAGTCGGCATCCGCAATCACGTGTTGCTCCTTAGCGGAACACTCTACGCCAACCCGACGTGCGAGCGGGTGGCGTGGATGGTTCAAAACACGATTCCCATCGTCCATCCCTTGGGACGATGCCAAATCGCCCCCGACCTGGCGCGAACCTTCAAGACCCTCGTCGGTCACGGACTGAACCCAAACGCCGGCGCCGTCATCGTCGTCGATCACTTCAAGGAGTACGGCTGCACCGCCGACGACATCGCCCACGAAGTCGCCAAGTCCGGAAAGCCGGTGGCCGTCGTCAACATCCGTCACGAGGGCGGCGCGCTGGCGGCGCTCGAAAAGGCCCTCCGCCTAGCCGTCGATTTCAATCGGCAAATCAACACGCAACAGCGCGAGAAAACACCCCTGGCCAAGCTCATCTACGGCTTCAACTGCGGAACCAGCGACGTCACCAGCGGCCTGGTCCATAACCGCTGCGTCGGCTGGGTTTGCGATCGCGTGATCGAAGCCGGCGGACGCGCCCTGGGCGCCGAAACCACCGAAATGATGGGCGGCGAAGCCCTCATCAAAGCCCGGGCCAAGACTCCCGAGGTCGCCGAGAAACTCCTCGGCTTCATCGCCCAAATGGAGAAACGCATCCTCGATTGCGGCGTCGATCTGCGCGGCAGTCAGCCCACCGGCGACAACATCGCCGGCGGACTCTCGACCATCGAGGAAAAATCTCTCGGCGCCATGCAAAAATGGGGTACCAAGCCCATCATCGGCGCCGTCGAGTACGCCGAGCCGATCGGACCCGAGCCCGGGCTCTGGCTCATGGACACCCCGGGCCACGGCGGCGAGAGCATCACCGGCATCGCGGCGGCCGGCTCGCAGGTGATGAGCTTCAGCACCGGCGGCGGCCATACAATCAACCACCCCCTGATGATCACCATGCGTCTGACCGGCAATCGCGAGTCCTGGGAAAAGATGAAGGACACGATGGAGGTCGATGTCTCCGACATGTTCGAGGGCACCTCGATCGACGAGGCCGGCGAGCGCCTGTTCAATGAAGTCATCGAATTGTGCGACGGAAAAATGACCAAGGCCGAGGCGCTCCGCGAGTTCAACGCGTTCGCCATCAACCGCTGCGGCCCCAGTGTGTAGTGGAAGAAACAGGGGGACTGGCTCCGTGGCGCAAGTCGGCGTGGCGTTACAAGAAAGGATGGCCGCCACGGTGCCTGTCCCCCTTTTCCCGTGTGTGTAGTTAAGCCAAGAAATAAGCCATGAACGACATCGTCGGAGCTTCCCCGCCGTCCGAATCTCAGCCCGATTCCGCCAAGCCGACCACCCGCGCCGACGGTACGCCGAAACCAGACGATCCAGCGGCAACGCTCGACCCCCGAATGCCCGGCGCCGCGTGGCGGAAGCCCTTGTACCGCGGATTGCACTGGATCGGCGAGATGGCCCCCGGATTGGCCCTGGCCGGCGTCTTGGCCTGGCTCGGCACGGTCGTCGCCGATGGGCTGGGTAAGTCGCTGATGGGCTTCGAGAAAAGCCCGATCAGTGCTATCATGGTAACCATCCTGTTGGGACTCGTCGTCCGCAACGTGGCGGGGTTGCCGGCAATGTACGAATCTGGATTGCGCCTGGCGCTAAAGCGCATTCTGCGCCTCGGGATTGCCCTGTTGGGCCTGCGGCTGAGTCTGATCGCCCTCGGCGAAATCGGCGCCAGCGCCTTGCCGATCGTCGCCGGCTGCGTCGTTTCGGCTTTGCTGCTGGTCACCTGGCTCGGTCGCGCCGTCGGGTTGCCGCCGCGGCTCGGCACCCTGATCGCGGTCGGAACCAGTATCTGCGGGGCCTCGGCCATTGTGGCCACTGGGCCCGCCATTGACGCCGAAGACGACGAAATCAGCTATGCGGTCGCCTGCATCACGTTGTTTGGCACCATCGCCATGTTCGCCTATCCGTCGCTTGCCCACTGGCTCTTCGCCGCCGACCCAACCCAGGCCGGGCTCTTCCTCGGCACGGCCATCCACGAAACGGCCCAGGTCGCCGGAGCGGGAATGATGTATCAGCAGCAGTTCGACGCGCCGACCGCGCTGGACGTCGCCGCAACGACCAAGTTGGTCCGCAACGTCTCGATGGGCGTCGTCATCCCCGTCATGGCGATTCTCTACCATCGTCGCAACGGCGCGGGCACGTCCGACGGCCGGCCCCGATGGTATCAATACATCCCCGGGTTTGTCGTCGCGTTCGTCGCGTTGGCCGCGGTCCGTTCGGTCGGCGACGTCGGCGACGTCGGCACGCGAGCCTTCGGCCTGATCGATCGCTCCGCGTGGCAACGCCTTTTGGCCGACGCCGGCACGATCTCCGTGGTCTGCCTGACGGTGGCCATGGCCGCCGTCGGATTGGGAACCGACGCCGCGCGGCTCCGCGTCCTCGGCTGGAAACCGCTGTTGGTCGGACTCAGCGCGGCGCTCTTGGTCGGCGGGGTCAGCCTCCTGCTGGTCAAACTGGTGGCTCTTCTCGCTTAACGCGAAACACGAGAGAATCCAAACCTGATGTGGAGTCGATAAAATGCTCTCAGGCCTGAGTGTTCTGGATCTCCTCGTCATCGCCGCCTATCTCGCGGTAGTCATTGCCATCGGCGTCTGGTCCGCGCGGCGCATCAAAAACCAAGAGGACTATTTCCTCGCCGGCCGACGCTTTGGCAAGTTCTTCCAGACGTTCGCCGCGTTCGGCTCGGGAACCAACGTCGAAAGCCCCGTCGGCGTGGCCACCACCACGTATACCGACGGCGCCGCGGGCATCTGGAGTTCCCTGGTCTATCTGTTTGTCACGCCCATCTACTGGCTCATCGCGCCGTGGATGCGGCGTCTTCGCGTTCTCACCATGGCCGATTACCTTGAGGAACGTTACGGTTCCAAGGCCATTGCCAGTCTCTACACGGTCGTCGCCTCGCTGGTGATGGTTGCCCATTTGGCGGTCGGATTCAGCGCCGCCTCGAAGACGGTCATGGTCATGTCGCCCAAGAGCGTCGAGGAACTCACGGAACCAGAGACGGTGGAACTTGCGCGGGCACAGGAACTCAAGCAACTCCAGAACACCGACTATTCCAAACTCACCGACGCCGACAAGAACCGTCTCGACGACCTCACGCGCCAGGCGCCCCGCCGAGTCTTCTCCCACATCGACAAGGACCTCTTGATCTGGATCGTCTGCGCGGTGGTGCTCGTCTATGGCATCGCGGGCGGTCTGCGGGCGGCCATCCTGACCGACACGCTCCAGGGTCTGTGCATCATCGTCATGTCGTTCATGCTCTTTCCCTTCTGCTGGGCAAAAATCAACGCGGTCCACGGCGGCACGGGCGTCATGGACGCACTGCAAACGGTCCACGCGCGACTGCCCGAGGCGTTCTTCGAGATTCTCGGCTCGCCGACCCTCATGGACTTTACCTGGTTCTACGTGGCGGCGCTTTCACTCTTGATGATCAGCAACACGCCGCCCCAGGCCCACTTCCTCACCTCGCTCGCCTCGGCCAAGAACGAATACGCCTGCCGCTTCGGGGCCACCTGGGGAGCCTATATCAAGCGATTCTGCGCCGTCTTGTGGGGATTCTTCGCACTTTGCGCCCTGGCCATTTATTCCGACAAGCTTCACGACCCCGACTTGCTGTGGGGCTACGCCACGTATGACCTGCTTAGCACGACAGGGTTGGGCCTGGTCGGTTTGATGATCGCCTGTCTCATGGCGGCGCTCATGTCCACCGCGTCAATGCTCATGATCACCAGCTCCGGCCTCTTGACCAAGAACATCTACCGCCCGCTCTTCCCCAACTACGGCGAGCGACATTACGTCCTGGTGGGCCGCGTCGTCGGAGGACTCGTCGTCGTGACCGGCGCCCTGGTGGCGACCCAGTTCGACACTATCCTCCAATTGCTGAAGTTCATGTGGGAAATCAACATCATGATCGCCGCCACCTGGTGGCTCGGAATGAAGTGGCGTCGTGCCAACCGCGCCGGCGCCTGGTCGTCGATGGCGGTCGCGTCCATTTTCTTCTTTGTCCTGCCCGTGTTCCTGCCCGCCCTCTGGCCGTCGCTCCGCTCCCAGAAATACTTTCTCAAATCGACGGAACCCGCGCCCGTGACGCGCACCTATCATGCACACACGATGGATGTGGAGCTGCGCCAGAAGAAAATCGCCGAGTGGGAAGCACTGCCCGAGACCGAGAAGGAGGAAGTGTCCAGACCGGCTCCCCTGGTAGCTGGAGAAACGTTCAGCAAGAAGGTCCCCGTCCCGGCAAAATCGATCTTCTGGACCCAGGGGATCAAACCGGCTCCCGGCGGCACGTCGGTCGGAACCGGCATGTTGAATCTCGAACTCATCGCACTCGATCGACTCGGTTTCGATCTTTCAAAGAACTCCTACGCGATCAACGAGACTATTCGCGTCCTGATCCGGACGATCCTGCCGTTTCTCATGCTGATGCTCGTCTCGTGGCTGACGCCCCCGGAAAACAAGCTACGCCTCGACCGTTTCTTTGCTAGAATGATGACCGTGGTCCGCGAGGATCGAGAAGCGGACGCCCGAGAAGTTGAACTCTCCTATGCCAACCCAGACCGATTCAACCACAAGAAATTGTTCCCCGGCACGCAGTGGGAATTCTCCAAATGGAACCGCGTCGACACCATTGGCTTCGTGCTCGCCGTGTTGTGTGTTTTCGCCGTCCTGGGCTTCCTCAAGGTACTCCTGCTTGTCGGATCGTAAACCATTGCTAAAAAAAGACTTGTGAATCCACGAAGGGCCCCCTGACATGACGGCCGACATCGACTATGGCCTTGTCGAACAGGTTGCGCGAGACCTCTACATCCGGGCACTGAAGGAGTTGCCCTCCGACGTGCTCGCCGGGCTGCAACGCGCGCGCCAGAAGGAATCAAACCCCACGGCCCGCACCATCCTCGACACCATCCTGCGGAGCATCGAAACGGCACGAACCAACCGCATGATTCTCTGCCAGGACACGGGCCTGCCGGTCTATATGCTCGCCGTCGGCGAGCGGTTTCCCCTCAATGGATGCCGGCTGAAGCAGGCGCTCAGCGACGGCGCCCGGCGCGCCACGCTCGAACATCCGTTCCGCGGCAGCTCCACCCATCCGCTGTCGCGCGAGAACCCGCAGACCAGCGTCGGCTACGGCCTGCCCGTGATCCACTGGGATTTCGTCCCGGAGGTCGACTATCTCGACATCCTGATGGTGCCCAAGGGCTCGGGCTCGGAGAACATGAGCGGCCTGCGGATGTTCACTCCGGCCGACGGCGCCGCGGCGGTCAAAAAGTTCGTCATCGACAAGGTGGTTCACTCGGGCGGAAACCCTTGCCCACCGGGTATCATCGGCGTGGGCATCGGCGGCACGTTCGACTCCGTGGGCATGCTGGCCAAGAAAGCGATCTGCCGCCCCCTGGGTACCCGCAACCAG
>Ga0307430_1002997_pt1 | contig 10832 bp, 6 predicted proteins | sample SalMarWE160130MG_FD_202159 | JGI IMG/M metagenome (GOLD analysis project Ga0307430, IMG submission 202159) | Salt marsh sediment microbial communities from the Plum Island Ecosystem LTER, Massachusetts, United States - WE1603-130 | ecosystem: Environmental > Aquatic > Marine > Intertidal zone >... | reverse complement strand
GCACTTTTACTGGCGGCGTGCCGATGGCGGAGGAGCAGGTGCGGGATTGGATGGACGAGGAGACCTGCCTGATGCGCCTCGTCGTCGAGAACTCGTCCGGCGGCAGCATCGTCGGCTACGGCTCGCTGTGGGAGACGGCGGGCCGCAAGGATAGCTGCTACGTGGCCCTGCTCAACGTCCATCCGGCCCACCAGAAGCGCAGCCTGGCCCGCCGCATGCTGACCCAGATGATCGACTGGGCCACCGAACACGGCTATCGCCGGGTGACCATCGGCACGTGGCCCGCCAACCTAAAGTCAGTGCCGCTGTACAAAAAGGTGGGGTTCCACTGGGTGCCCGATCTGGACGTCTTTATGGAGAACTATATCCCCGCCGTCCGCCGGCTGGGCTTTGGACAGGACTTTTTCCGGCGGCACGACTGGTACGCGACCTTCCAGCGCGAGTTGAAGCAGGTCGCGGACGAGCAGCGCCACCTGGCCACCGGGGACATGAAGGTGTTCGTGTTCCGCTGGGAGGAGGACGGCGAGGCCATCGAGGCGGTGGTCGACCGATACGCCCAGGCGATCACGGGCGTCGATACCGCCGACTTTGCCGCCTATGCCATCGTGGACGAGAGCGAGCCTGCACAGGGCATCGCCTACCCGGTGCGCTGGCAGGTGACCAACAAGCGGGCCGAGCCGGTGAACGTCTCGGTGCTGGCCGATGGCGAGACGGGGATCGACTTGAATCACCATGCCTCCTTCGCGCTGGCGGCGGGAGAGACACAGGTCGCCGAGGCGGCGTTCGTCTGCGCTGCCGATGCGCCCAGGCTCAAGGTCGACAAGCACAACCGGGACAAGACCGCGCCCAAGATCAAGACCACACTGGTCGTCGGTGATAGCGTCGTGGAATTGGGCACCGGCCTGCACTACCGCCCGGCGGTCGATATCGGCATCGAGCCCGAGTTTCCCTCGCTCCTGCCGGGTGAGTCCAAGACGGTTCACCTGACCCTGCGCAACCGCGCCGGGCGGCCGCTGAAGGGGAGCGTGAGCATCGAGCCGCAAGAGGGTCTCAGGACCAACTGGCTGCGTCACGGTTTCGAGGTCGAGGCGGGGCGGCACGCCGGCCTGCCGCTGGAAGTCACGTGCGAGCGCGCGGGAGCTGTACCGCTGCGCGTGGCGGCGACCTTTGAGGATGATGGGCGGCGGATCACGACCGAGCCCAAGTGGCTGTCACTCCTGGCGACGCCGGTGGGCGGCGTCTCTGCCGACTGGAACGAGAGCGAAGAGGTGGTCGTCGTCGAGAACGACTTTATGCGGCTCGTGTGCCGGGCCGATGGCGGCAAGACCCTGGTGCGCAACAAGGCGTTCAAGCGCGGGGAGATGACCGTCAGGGAAGAGGTCGGCCCGCCGTTCACGCCGCGTGACCTGGGCGAAAAGACGTACGATCTGGCGCTGGAACGCGGCCAGGGATGGGCCAAGGTCACCTTGACGGCCAAGTCGGGCCGCTTCTCTGGTGTGTCCATCACCCGAGAGATCACCGTCACGGCATCGCCCGTGATGCAGGTGCGCTACCGGGTGGTGAACAACGGCAGCGCGACGCCTGCGCTTCAGGTCAGGTCAAGCGTGAGCTTTCCCGATCAGGATCGGGAGACCGGCTTGGTCGCTCTGCCGCGGCAGGAGCGGTTGGTCATCACGCGTGGGTCCGATTTTCCGACTGTTCACGGCGACATGCCGCAAAAGCCGGAGAAACTGGCCGAGCAGTGGCTGGCCTTTAGCCGCGATGGGCAAGCCGTCGGCGCCGTCTGGAGCGAGGATGTGACGAAGCACGAGATGTGGTGGGGCAATTTGACGCTTTTCCATACCGAGCGCACGCTGGAGCCTCAGGGCGCCATCGACGTCGGGCCGCTCTACCTGTACGTGGGGCCGGGCGGCTGGCGCGACGTGCGCCGGATCTGGCAGCGCGTGAGCGGGGTATCTCAGGCTGATGGCGCGTTCGCGTCACAGCCGGGATCGGATGACGCGCACGCGTTTGGCCTGCTGCCCGAGCCGCTGGTGATGCTGAACGACGAGGTAGAAGCCGAGCTGTATGTTAACAACGTCCGCGAGCGGGAGTTGAAAGGACGCCTCGTCATCGAGCCTCCGGCGGGTTGGACGGCCGACCGCGCCGAAGTAGCGGTGGAGAGCGTGACGACCGAAAAACCGCAGACAGAAGCGTTGCGTTTGAAGGCGGCCGACGATCGCGTCGGTGCGTTCGGCGGGCGGCTGCGCCTGGAGGGGGAGTTGTTCGACGAGACTCGTCCCTTCACCGTGCTCCGACTGGGAGACCAGGGCGCGCGGGTGGCCGTCAACGAGCGGCACGAGGCGGACCAGGTAGTGTGGGACGTCGATAGCGGGCGCTGCGTCTGGACGGTCGCTCCGGAGTTTGATGCGGGTGTCGTCGCCTGGCGAGAGTCGGAGGAAGAAGTGCAGCTTCTTCCCAATCAATTGATGACGTCCTTCCCTGATGATGGCGGGCTTTCGTGGATGAAGCCGTGGTTCGGCGGCGTGCGACCGACCTTGTTTCTGAAAGGACTGGGCCGGGAGTGGCCCGGTTGGCTTCACGAGGAGACGTTCGCTGCCTCGCCGGTCGAGGCAGCCGATGCTGCCGGCATGCCCTGGCAGGGCGTGCGCTTGGCCTGCAATCTGGCCCGCGAGGGGTTTGAAGGGTTGCGGGCCGAGATGGACTATCTGACGGTGGGTGGGAGCAACGTGCTCAAGGTCGTCTTTAGGATGCTCAACGCGTCGAGCGCGCCCCGCGGTGTCACGCCGGGCTTTATCGTGTTCGCGCAGGTGGATGGTGATCACCGGAACGGCGCGCTCTATGGCGACGACTTTCAACGCAAGCGATCGCCGCACGAAGCCTGGACGCGCCTGGGCGACTGGGGCGCGATAGTCAATCCCGATACCGGCCGGGCGCTGGCGATGGTCAGTGGCTCCGGGAAAGGGATCCTGGGCCTGACGGACTGGGGAAAGGACGGCGGTCATTTTTGGTTCGATGATGAGCTGACGATTGCGCCGCATGGCGACTGTGAGCTGGTGGCCTACCTGGTCCTGGCTGAGTCGTTGGAGGAAGCGAAGCGATACGAAGCAATGAAACAATTGACGATGGGACAATGAACAATGACGATGCAAACTTGCAACTTGCAGACTTGCAACCTTCTCTGTCACATTAGCTTGTTGCCAGTCATGGTTCCATGCAACATGGTCAACTTGGAAGGTGCCAAACGGAGGTTTTGCAATGAAAACAACGGGTAACAAATTCGATTTCAAACGAGTCGTTTCAGACAGGCGCCTGGTGGGCTTGTGGCGTATGCTATCGGGCTATCGACTGGCTTACGTTGGCGCAGTCGCCGGCGTGGGGCTCGCCTCTCTGCTGCAGACGGGTAACTATCTGCTGCTGCGCACTTTTGTGGATGACGTGCTGCCGCAAAAGGGACTCGCGCACACCCTGCCGCTGATCGGGGCGGGGTTCGTGGGGCTGGCGTTGCTCCAGGGAGTGTTTAGCTTCTTGAGCGGCAAGTGGGCCTCTCAGACGGCAGAGGACATCGCGCGGCGGTTGCGGGATTACCTGTACGATCACATCCAGCGGCTGTCGTTTACCTATCACGACGGGGCCAAGACCGGCGACCTGATCCAGCGCGTTACCTCGGACTTGGATGCCGTACGGCGCTTTTACGCCGAGCAGGCCATCGGCCTGGGACGCATCGTGCTGCTGTTCGTGGTCAACTTTGTGGCCCTGCTGAATCTGAACGTCCGGCTGGGGTTGATCTCGGTCGTGGTGGCGGTGCCCATCACGATCGTATCCGTCTTTTTCTTCAAAAAGATGTCCCAGACCTGGGAGCACTTTCAACAGCGAGAGGCCGAGCTTTCGACCACGCTGCAGGAAAACCTGACCGGTGTGCGTGTGGTCAAGGCGTTCGCCCGGCAAGTGTTCGAGATGAACAAGTTCGAGGAAAACAACATGGCGCAGTTCAAGGCCGGCCGAGGGCTGGTGATGATGCACGCCTTCTTCTGGCCGAGTACCGACGTCCTGTGTGCCGCGCAGATGCTGACGGGCTTCTTCATCGGCGCGCTGATGGCCATCAACGGCGAGATCACATTGGGCACCTACCTGGCCTACGCCGGGCTGGTCGTCTGGGTGATCTGGCCGCTGCGCAACCTGGGCCGCATCATCGTGCAGACCTCTACCGGGCTGGTCTCCTTCGGACGCGTGCTCGAGATTCTGAAGCAGGATCGCGAGCCGGTGGATGAGGGCACCTATCTGCCCGAGGGTGACGTGCGGGGCGAGATCGTCTTTGACGACGTCTCCTTCCGGTACGATGGCGAGGAAGGCTCGGTGTTGGAGGGCATCAGCTTCTCCGTCGATCCAGGGCAGGCCATGGCGCTGCTCGGCTCGACCGGGTCGGGCAAGACCAGCTTGGTCAACCTGCTGCCGCGCTTCTACGAGGTCTCTGATGGACGGCTGACGCTGGACGGCGTGGAGTTGAAAGAGTATCCGCGCAGCACCCTGCGCCGCCAGATCGGCATCGTGGAGCAGGAGCCGTTCCTGTTCTCCCGCACCATCCGCGAGAACATCACCTACGGGGTGGGGCGGGAGGTCTCTAACGAGGAGGCCGAGGAGGCGGCCAGGGCGGCGGCGATTCACGACGTGATCCTTTCGTTCCCCAAGGGGTACGACACACTGGTTGGCGAGAAGGGCGTCACGCTTTCGGGCGGGCAAAAGCAGCGCGTGGCGATCGCGCGCACGCTGCTGAAGGACCCGCGCATCCTGATCCTGGACGACGCCACGTCGTCGGTCGACACGGAGACGGAGGGCGAGATTCGCGCGGCGTTGCAGCGGCTGATGAAGGGCCGCACCACGTTCATCATCGCCCACCGTATCCAGAGCGTGATGAATGCCGACCTGATCCTGGTGTTGGATCATGGCAAGATCGTGCAGCGTGGCACGCACGAGACGTTGATGGCGCAGGACGGCATCTATCGTCAGATCTATGACGTGCAGGCGCGCATCGAGGACGAGTTGCAGCGGGAGGTTGGTCAGACCTCGCAGGTCGTGCGGACCCACGGTTCGCCAGAGACCTCCGAGGTCTGTGAAGAGGAGGTTGCTCATGTCGCACTATGAATTTGAGGAAGAAGAATTTACGACCGAGTTCAATGGCAAGACCGTTTGGCGCATTCTGAAGCAGGCGCTACCGCACTGGCCGTGGCTGATGGGGTTCCTGCTGGCCATTGCCTTTGTCTCGGGTATGGACTCGTACTCTACCTACCTGGGCAAGCGGATCGTGGATGAGGGCATCGTGGCAGGCGATCGCGCGATGCTCACCGGCCTGGTGACCCAGTACGGTGGGTTGATGCTCGTCCAATCGGTGGGCGTGTTTGCCTTCATCTACCTGTGCGGCATCCTGGGGGAGATGGTGCGGTACGATCTGCGGAAAAAGATATTCGAGCATCTGCAGACGCTATCGTTCTCCTACTTTGACCGCACGCCGGTGGGATGGATCATCTCGCGCGTGACGTCGGACTCTAACCGCATCGCGCAACTGGTGACCTGGGGGCTGCTGGATCTCACCTGGGGGTTTATGAACATCGCCACGGGTCTCTACTTCATGCTGCTCATCAACTGGCGGCTGGGACTGATCATGCTGACGATTATCCCGATCCTGGTGGTCGTGGCCGCGCTGTTCAGGCGCAAGATCATCGTCGAGTTCCGCAATGCGCGCAAGGTCAACTCCAAGATCACGGGGGCGTACAACGAGAACATCACCGGCGTACGCGTGGTCAAGGCGCTGTGCCGGGAGAAGGAGAACCTGCGCGAGTTCGGTGAGCTGACGGACGAGATGTACGCCTCGTCCTTCCGCGCGGCTTGGCTCTCGGCGCTGTTCCTGCCGGTGGTGCAGCTCATCAGCGCGTTCGCGCTGGGGGCCATCGTCTGGTATGGCGGCCTGCAGGCCCAAGTTGGCGCGCTGACGGTGGGCGGCATCCAGGCGTTCGTCTCGTACCTTATGTTCATGCTGTGGCCGATCCAGGACCTGGCCCGGGTGTACGCCGAGATGCAGCACACCATCGCCTCGGCCGAGCGCGTCTTTTCGCTGATCGATGCGGTGCCGGAGGTGGTGGATCGCGAGGGTGCGGTCGATCCTGGCACCATCCGTGGCGACATTGCCTTCGACGGCGTCGATTTCTGGTACGAGGAGGATAACCCGGTGCTGAAGGACTTCTCGCTGCGCGTGGAGCGTGGCGAGACCCTCGCCCTGGTGGGGCCGACGGGTGGTGGCAAGTCGACCATCGTCAACCTGGCGTGCCGCTTCTACGAGCCCAAGGCAGGCACGATCCGCATCGGCGGGCGTGACTATACCGAGCTCAGCTTGCACGCGATCCAGTCGCGCGTCGGGGTGGTGCTGCAGACGCCGCACCTGTTCTCCGGCTCCATCCGCGAGAACATCCGCTACGGGCGGCTCGATGCCACCGACGAGGAGGTCGCGGCGGCGGCGGAGCTGGCCGGGGCGCACGATTTCATCGTCACCTTGGAGAAGGGATACGACGAGGAGGTGGGCGAGGGCGGTGTGCTGCTCTCGGTGGGACAGAAGCAGCTCGTCAGCCTGGCGCGCGCGGTTTTGGCGCAGCCCGAGATCTTTATCATGGACGAGGCGACCAGCTCGGTCGATACGCTGACCGAGGCACTGATCCAGAAGGGGATGGAGACGCTGATGCAGGACCGCACCAGTTTCGTCATCGCCCACCGGCTGAGCACCATCAAGCGCGCCGACCGCATCCTCGTCATCGAGGACGGGCACATCCAGGAGATGGGCTCGCACGCGGAGCTATTGCGGCAGAAGGGGCACTACTACCGGCTGTACACCAAGCAGTTCCGCCAGCAGTTGGAGGCGGAGTATGACGTGTTCAAGACGGCTGCCCCGGCAGCGGTGGCGGTGTAAGGACGAATGAGCGAATAGGCGAGTCAGCGAATGGGCGAATGGGTCGTTCGCTGGCTCGTTGGAGGATGTGATGATCGATCCACGACTTGAAAACAAGGTCGTCCTGATCACGGGTGCCAATCACGGTATCGGCGCGGTCACGGCGCGGGCGTTCGCGGCGCAAGGGACGAAGGTATTCGTTACCTACTACCGCGAACCCGGCGCCCATTCCGAAGCAGAGTTGGAAGAGGCGCGGGAGGCTGGGATCGGCGGCAAGCGGCTGTATCAGGCGATGCAGCAGCAGTCGGCGGACCGGCTCGTGGAGCAGATTCGCGCCCAGGGCGGCGAGGCTGTAGCATACGAGGCCGACCTGGCCGATTCTGGGAGCGTTCCGCTGCTGTTCGACCTATGCGAGGAAAAGCTCGGGCCGGTGGACGTCTTGGTCAACAATCACACCTACTGCGTGCTGGAGACGTTCGATCCGGCATCCGAGACCGACGAGGGTTTTGCGGTGCATCTGGTCAGCGCTGCCGAGGTTGACGCGCACTTTGCTGTCAATGCCCGGGCCTATGCGCTGATGATGGCCGAGTATCTAAAACGTTACTTGCGGCGCGAGGCGACGTGGGGGCGGATCATCAACCTAAGCACCGACGCAGCCCACCGGCACGAGGCCAACGTCAGCTACGCCGCCAGCAAGCACGCCATCGAGTCCTACAGCCGCTCCGCCGCGGCCGAGATGGGCAAGTACGGCATCACGGTCAACATCGTGGCGCCGGGCCCGATACAGACGGGGTACCTGCGGCCCGAGCAGGAGGCCGAGATCGCGACCAGCGCCCCTCTGCGCCGTGTGGGCCGGCCCGAGGACGTGGCCGATGTGATCGTCTTTTTGGCCTCTGAACAGGCGCGCTGGCTGACGGGGCAGTTGCTCTACGTCGGCGGTGGTTGGCGAATGCATCAGTAGTGTAGGAGAAAAATGGAACTCGATCATTTTATTCCACAGATGGCCGATGACGCGCAAAAGATTCGCGCCTTTGCCGAGGGCATTTCCGACGAGCAAGCGCGCTGGAGACCCGACCTGGAGTCCTGGTCGATCCTGGAGGTAGTCAACCACCTGCTCGACGAGGAGAAGGAGGATTTCCGTGTGCTGCTGGACCTGGCACTGCACCGTCCTGATGAGCCGCGCCCCGGGATCTCCCCCGGAGCTTGGGTGACGGAGCGCGGGTACAACGAGCGGGATCTCGGCGAGTCCTTGCAGGGCTTTCTCGCCGCGCGGGAGGAGTCGCTCGTCTGGCTGAGGGAGCTTTCTGCGCCGGATTGGGAGGCGGTCTACGAGATGCCCTTTGGACTGATCCGGGCCGGGGACGTTTTCGCCGCCTGGGTGGCACACGATCTGCTGCATATCCGCCAGTTGGTGGAGTTGCACTGGGCGTACACCACGTGCCAATTGCAGCCGTACAGGGTGGAGTATGCCGGGAAGTGGTAGGCGGTGAAAGAGATTCTCGCAAAGTGGTCCATCGGTCCGGTCGCGGAGATCGAGCCGACGCCCGTGGGCGGAAGCACGTTTTTTGTCACGACAGTCGATGACGACTGCTTTGTCCTGAAGGAAAGGGCCGATCTGGCTCGCGTTCAACGCGAGTGTGCGCTCTTGCCCGAATTGGCGAAAGCCGGCGTCCTGGTTCCGATTTCAATCACTACGGTGGATGGAGATTCGTATGCGGTGGGCAGTGAGGGGCAGACGTTCCAGCTTTATCCAAGGCTCCCCGGGAAGGTAGTTACCGGGCACTATGGCGGCGACGCCGAGAAACGGGCTGGGGCCTTTGGGCGGGCGATAGGGTTTTTGCACGAGCGTCTGCGAGCGTGTGACGGCTTGAACGGCATTCGAGATATGGATTTGATAGGGCAGATCGAAGGGTGGGCCATCCCACGTATTCGCGCGGGCAAAGCCGCGGTCGATGCTGAGGCCATCGAAAGGATCTGGAGGGATGTCGGGGGGGAGTTTGTCTCGCTTCACGATGGCCTTCCAAAGCAGGTGATCCACCGGGACGCCCACCCCCACAGATTTTAGCCACACTCATATCAAAAAGGATGGATGTCGATAATGAAGACTAGATTTCGAAAATACGAGCCGGAGCAGGATTTTTTGCGAGTGCGCGACTTTCTCGTGGAAACCTACCTGGCTTCCGAAGAGCCCTACAATTGGGGTTTGGAGCGATGGAACTGGTCCCGCTACCACCCGAGTATGTTTGAAGGGGACGTTGAAGGGAAAATCCGCTTCTGGGAGGATGCCGCGGGCGTCTGGGAGAACGCTGGAGGTGAGATCGTGGGAGTCGTGCACGTCGAGGGTCCCGAGTTCGGGGAGGCCTATTTCCAGCGCCATCCGCGATACGGCTTTTTTCTCGATGAGATGCTTGATTACGCCGAAGAGACCTTGGTCGATGGGGAAAACGGCACACTGCGCATTTATGTTTACGATTACGACGGGCCGTTTCAGGCACTGCTCCGGCAGCGCGGGTACCAAAAGGATGCCGAGCATCCTGGCCACGATTCCGAGTTCGTCATCGAGGGGCTGCCGGAGAAGAACCTGCCGGATGGGTATGTCGTTCGCTCTATGGCTGAGGGGGGAGATATCGAGAAGCGGTGCAAGGTCCAGGGATTGGGATTCAACCATCGGGACCCAGCGGAGTGGGCGACCGTCTGGGCTTACAAGGAGGTACAAAAGGCCCCCGACTATCGGGAGGATCTCGATCTCTATGTCGTCGGCCCGGATGGTGAGTACGTCTCTTCCTGCGCCGTCTGGTATGACGAGCACAATCGGATGGGCTTTTTCGAACCCGTCAGCACCCACATGGATTTCCGGCGACGGGGGTTTGGGAGAGAGGTCGTGCTGGAGGGCATCCGGCGCATAGCCGCCCTCGGCGCGGAAAGGGCCCGCGTTGGCTCGGGCCAGCCGTTCTACGAGGCGGTCGGGTTCGAGAAAAAGTACGTCGGCTATGATTGGACGAAAGCGTTCTGATCCGCGGATCGGTTCCGTCTGAATTTGGAGTTTGATGATGAAATCGTTCGATAAGTTGAATCGATATTTCCAAGAGCTTGAGGAACAGGACAAGTTCTCCGGCGTGGTGCTCATCACGCAGGGGGATGCGCAGTTGTACGCCGGTGCGTATGGCTATGCCAGTCGTCCGTCGAAGATCCCGAACACGCTGGACACGCGGTTCGACACGGCGTCGATCACCAAGCTGTTTACATCGGTCGCCACGCTGCAGTTGATCGACCAGGGGGCGTTTGAGCTGGACACGGGCGTGATCGAGTTTTTGGGGTTGGAGGGAACGGTGATCTCCAGGGATGTGACCGTCTTTCACCTCCTGACCCATACCTCCGGCATCGGCGACGACTGCGAGGAGGAGGATGGCGAGGTCTACGAGGATCTGTGGAAGGCCAAGCCTAACTACTCGGTCACACAGACGGCCGATTTCCTTCCCCAGTTCGTGCACAAGCCGGCCAACTTTCCGCCGGGGCAGGGCTGCCGGTACTGCAATTGTGCCTGGATACTGCTGGGGCTGATGATCGAGCAGGTCACCGGGATGACGTACCGCGACACTGTGCGGCAGAACGTCTTTGCCAGGGCCGGGATGACGCACTCGGACTTTTTCCACATGGATCGAGTGTACGGGGACGTGGCCGAGGGGGTCGATCCCATCAAGGACGACGATGGTCGTATCATCGGCTGGAAGAAGAACATCTATTCCTTCCCGCCCGTCGGATCGCCTGATGCCGGTGCGCACGTCACCGCCGGTGACCTGGATCGCTTTCTGCGTGCGGCCAAGGCGGGCGAGTTGCTCTCGCCGGAGCTGACGGAGGCCTTTTTCACGCCGCAGGTGCGCGACCGGGAGATCGACGA